>OLSB01001594.1_pt1 | contig 21467 bp, 26 predicted proteins | sample 1672071 | NCBI WGS metagenome assembly OLSB01 (sample SAMEA3136642, study PRJEB25190) | human gut metagenome | biome: human gut; feature: human-associated habitat; material: faeces | place: Austria | collected 2013 | reverse complement strand
GCACCGAAAACTGGATGGAGGTGTCCTTGGGGATATACAGCACCTCGCCCGGCCCGGCGGAGACGGTCTGTCCGTTCACCAGGATGTCCAGCCGCCCCTCGATGACGTAGTCCATCTCGTCGTAGGTCAGGGTCCAGGGGAAAGTGGTCCGCTCCATGACCATCAGTCCGCAGCCCAGCCGGGGGGCCTCCTCCAGGGTGAACAGGTCCCGGGTCCACACCCGGTCGGCCGGGTTCCCGGTGTCCATGCGGTGCTCCGCGGCCACATCCAGCCGGGGCACCTCCACTTTCTTCACCCGCGGCCCGTTTCCGCCCAGCTTTTCCAGCAGCACCCGCCGCACCAGCTCCTCGATGGCAGCTCGGTCCCGTTCAGCCATGGTCTGCCTCCTTTCGGGTCAGCAGCATAGCCGCGGCTACGGCGGTGACGCCGCCCACCAGCTTGCCCACGATCATGGGAAAGATCATGGCGGCGTCGAATCCGGCGGTAAAGCCCAGATGGTCCCCGAATACGAAGGCGGCGGAGACGGCGAAGGCCACGTTGATGATCTTGCCCCGCCGGTCCATGTCGCCCATCATCTGGAACATGGGGATGTTGTTGGCCAGAGTGGCCACCAGCCCGGCGGCGGCGATGTCGTTCATGCCCAGCAGATGGCCCAGCCTCATCAGGGGCTTCCGGAACACCTTGGTGATGACGAAGACCAGCGGGAAGGCGCCCGCCAGCACGATGGCGATGCCGCCCACGGTGGCATAGCCCTCCTCGATGGGGTTCATGCCGGGGATGAGGGTGATGCCGGTGAGGGCCTCTACGATGGCGGCGGCCAGGCCCACGGTGATGACGATGATGACGAACCTGCCAAAGACCTGGAAGCCCTTCACCATTCCGTTGGGAATAAAGGCCAGGCCCAACGCGATGAGGACGGCGATGAGGACGATGGGGATCAGGTTTTTCAACACCATCATCAGGGGGAAGCCCGCCGCGATGCCGCCCACCAGGCCGCCGATGGGGATGGTGATGACCCCGGCCAGCACGCCCCTTGCCAAGAACTCGTGGTCCTCCGGCCGGATGATGCCCAGGGCCACGGGGATGGTGAATACCACCGTGGGCCCCAGCATGGAGCCCACGATCAGGCCGCCGAACTGGCCCGCCTCGGGGGTGAGGGCAAGCTCCTTGGCTAGGGGCGCGCCCCCCATGTCGTTGGCCAGGATGGTCCCGGCGAACATGGCCGGGTCGGCCCCCAGGAAGGAGTAGAGGGGCACCACCACCGGCCGCAGGAGCCCGGCCAGCACCGGCGCCAGACAGATGATGCCGATCATGGACAGGGCCAGCGACCCCATGGCGATGATGCCCTCTTCAAACTTTTCCCCTAGGCCGAAGCGGTTGCCGATGATCCGGTCCACCGCTCCCAGGGCCATGAAGAGGACCATGATATAGACGATAATTTCATTGACGGACAAAGGATTGCCCCCTTTGGATTTGGTTTTTGGGCGGGCCCAACCCGCCCGGCGCCGGCGGGCGGCCGCTACCGCTCCACGTGGTCCACGATCCCCACGATGGCGGCGTCCACGGGCACATGGGCTCCGGCGGCCACCCGGGCCCCGCCGCCGGATACCACCAGCACCTGGTCGCCGGGCCCGGCCCCGGCCTGATCGGCGCACACCAGGGGCGGACCCTGGTGCCCCTCCGGAGCCACCAGCAGGAAGGCCTGCCCGGTGAGGCTCTGGAGCTTTTTGGTGCACCACACATTACCAATGACGGTCCCTAATAACACAGACGCCCATCTCCCGCAGCTCCCGTTCCAGAGCCACAAATTTCTGAAAGACCCCCATGGGGGCCGTCTTCTTGTACTGCTTGTACTCCAGTCCGGACTCCAGGACCCGGACCTTCCGGCCGGAGAGAAGGGCCTCCAGCACCTGTTTTTCCTCCCGCTCCAGGGCCAGGCCCAGGGCGAGTATGCCCATCTGCTCCACGGGCAGCCGGGTGATGACCAGCTCACTGCCCCGCTCCTCCACCGTCATTTCACGATCATCCCCCGGTCGCCCTTTCGGAAGCCGCAGGCGTTGGCCTCGTCATAGTCCAGGTGGACCACGGTGGTAAACTTGTCGCTGACCCGGACCTCGGTGTCCCCGAAGACCAGCGGCCGGGCGGTGAAGGTGCGGAAGCTGACGTTCTGCTTGTCGGCCACGCCGAACAGGGCGGCGTCCGCCGGGGTCATGTGGATGTGACGCTTGGCCACGATGAGCCCCCGCTGGAGCCGCAGCTCCCGGTCCCCGCGGCGCACGGTGATGCCGGGGGTGTCCCGGATGTCGCCGGAGATGCGCACCGGGGGCGCCACCCCCAGGGCCACCGCGTCGGTGAGGGACAGTTCCACCTGGCTCTCGCCCCGCTCGGGGCCCAGGATAACCACGTTCTGGAAACTCCCCTTGGGGCCCGTCAGGGTCACCCGCTCGGCGCAGGCGAACTGTCCGGGCTGGCTCAGGTCCTTGACCCGGTTGAGCCGGTAGCCCACGCCGAACAGCGCGTCCACATCCGCCCGGGACAGATGGACATGACGGCCCGAGGCCTCGATTTCGATGGTGACCCGGCGGACGATCTCCTCCGCCAGCCGCTCCATGCCCACGGTATTGACGCTGTGCATCTGTTCACCCGCTCTCTTTGGGATACTTTCCCGCCTTTAATTTGATCATCATGATCCACATCAGGGAGGACAGCCGGTTGAGCCCCAGCAGGATATCCTCCCGGGTCACCGCCCCGTTCTCGTCCCGGAAGGCCTTATAGGCCGCCAGCTCGGTCTGCCGCACCACGGTGCGCAGCTTGTTCACCGCCAGGATGGCGGCTCCGTCGGTCCAGTGCACCAGGAAGTGGGGCTGGCCGAAGTATTTTTCCGGGTAGTGGGACTGCTCCCGCAGCTCCTCCGGCCCCAGGGAGCACACTCGCACCTCCCCCACCGGCTCGGAGAGCACATCGAAGCGGATGAAGCGCCGGACGAAGCCCAGCACCTCCTCCAGCTCTCCGCACAGGGTCCGGTATCCCTCCTGGGCGGCGGCCTGCTGGGCCAGAGTGATCTCGGCCTCCAGCAGGTCGATGTACCCCCGGAACGCGATGCGGGGGTGGTCCTTGAAGACCAGCACGTTGCCCCGGAGGTGGGTCATATGCTCCGGCTTGTGGTCCAGGGCGGCTCCGAACAGGGTCTGATACCGGGCCCGATCCCCCGCGGGAGCAGAGGTCTCGCCCTCCGCCGCCCGCCCCTGGGGATAGACCACCTCCACCCGGTGCTCCCGGAGCCAGCTCCGGGCGGAGGGGGTCAGCACGTCGTCCCGGGAGACCACCACGGGGCCCCGGGTCCCGCCGTTGGACATCTGCCGGACGACCTCTTCCGTCAGCAGGGCCATGGCTTACCCCTGATTGTACTCGCCGCTGCGGTGGGGCAGGATGCCGTCCACCTCGGCGTGGGGCCGGGGGATGACGTGTACGGAGATGAGCTCGCCCACCTTCTCGGCGGCGGCGGCTCCGGCGTCGGTGGCGGCCTTGACGGCCCCCACGTCGCCCCGGACCATGACGGTGACCAGGCCGCCGCCCACCTGCTCCTTGCCTACCAACTGGACGTTGGCGGCCTTGACCATGGCGTCGGCGGCCTCGATGGCCCCCACCAGTCCTCTCGTCTCCACCATGCCCAGCGCGTTTGTGTTTGCCATTTTTGTACTCCTCCTCATATCGTTGTCCGCCCGCCGCTCCCCTTCTGCTTTTGGGGCGGGGGCCTCGGTCTTTTTGGTTCGGCCGGGGCCTTGGCCTTTCTTTTGGGCTCCGGCGCGCCCGCGTTCATGCCCGACCCGGCGCCCTTATGCCCGCCGGGCGGCGCCGCCATGGCCGTGGGCATGTGGGGGATGCCCCCCACGGTCCCGGCCGGCTCGCCGTTGGCGGCGTAGACGGTGTGCTCCTTGTCGTCCTCCATCCCCTCCGGCTTTTCGGCCATCAGGGAGTTGGACAGGGCCTGCACCTCCTGCAGGAGGGCCTCATGGGGATTCAGCAGGACGCCGTCGGCGTTGACCTCGCTCATACGTTCAGCCTCCTCATGATCTGCCGGACCAGCTCATCCAGGGTGCCCGCATCCACCTGCCAGCCGCCCGGAGCGGTGTTCTCCCAGGGGGAGGAGGCGTTCCCGGCCCGGATGTCCTCCAGCTCCCGGACGCCCCAGGCCACCCGCTTGATGTTGATGAGGTCCAGGGGACCGATGTTGTTGGAGCTGGAGGAGCCGCCCACCGCGCCGCAGCCCAGGGTGAGGGCGGGGAACAGACAGGTGCTGGCCCCGATGCCGCCCAGGGCGGCGGGGGTGTTCACCAGCACCCGGCTGGCGGGGACGGCGGCGGCGAAGCGCTTGACCACGCTCTCGTCCTGGGCGTGGATGGAGAAGGTATGCCCCGCCCCCTCCCACTCCAGGATCTCCACGCAGCGGCGGAGGACGGATTCCTCGTCGGGCTCCACGTAGTAGGCCAGGATGAGGCCCAGCTTCTCGTTGGAGTAGGGGTAGCCCCGGCCCACGCCGGTCTCCCGGGCCACCAGGACCCGGGCGGAGGCGGGCACATGGGTGAGCCCGGCCAGCTTGGCCACGGTCTCCACGCTTTTTCCCACGATGGCGGGGTTCATAGTGCCGTTGGAGCGCAGGATGAACTGGGACAGGCGGGCGTGCTCCTCGTCGCTGAGGAGATAGGCCCCCTGGTTTTTCAGCTCGGCGGTGACGGCGCTCTCCATCTCCCGGGCCACGATGACGGACTGCTCGCTGGCGCAGATGGTGCCGTTGTCGAAGGTCTTGGAGTCCAGGATGCGCTTGACCGCCAGGCGCACGTCGGCGGTGCGGTGGATATAGGCCGGGCCGTTGCCAGCGCCCACGCCGATGGCTGGGGTTCCGGAGGAGTAGGCCGCCTTGACCATGGCCCCGCCGCCGGTGGCCAGGATGAGCCGGGTGTTGTCGTGGCGCATCAGCTCGTTGGTGGCCTCCAGGGTGGGGGTGGAGATGCACCCCACGGCCCCGGCGGGGGCTCCGGCGGCCTCTGCCGCCCGGCGCACCACGTTCACCGTCTCCAGAATGCAGTTCACAGCGCTGGGATGGGGGGAAAAGACGATGGGGTTGCCCGCTTTCATGCAGATCATGGTCTTGTAGATGACGGTGGAGGTGGGGTTGGTGGAGGGCACCAGCCCGGCCACCACGCCCGTGGGCACGCCGATGTCGATGGTCTTTTTCGCATGGTCCCGGGCCAGGATGCCGTGGGTCTTCTCGTCCTTGATGGCGTCATAGAGGGTGAGGGCGGCGAAGCGGTTTTTGAGCTCCTTGTCCGCCTTGATGCCGAAGCCGGTCTCCTCCACCGCCATGTCGGCCAGCCTTCGGGCCTGTTCGGCGGCGGCGGTGGAGACGGCCGCTGTTATTTTGTCTAATTGCTCCTGTGTCATACCTGCCAGGATGCGCTGGGCCTCCCGGGCTTGCTTCAGCAGGTCCCGGACCTCCTGGATGGAGCGCAGATCCTTGTCCAAATGCTCCGTCTCCTTTCTCATACTTCGCGGGGCCGGGCCGCCACCGCTTTGACCGCCTCGGCAAACGCCTCGCAGGCGGCCTTGCAGGCGCTCTGGGTCCCGGTGAGGAGCCCGCCGCCGAAGTTGGTCTCGCTGGGTGGCTCGAAGAGGGCCACCAGCTCCACGTCGGCGGCCTTCATGGCCTCGTCCAGGCCCACCACCGCCTCCAGGGGCGGGGCGATGAGGTAGGCCAGGGCCTCCCCCTCCCGCACACCGGAGGTCTTGGACAGGTAGGTGCCCGTGCGGGACACGGTGTGGGCGAAGTAGACGATGGAATCGTCCTCGTTGGCGGAGCGGAAGCCCACGCCGCTGTCCATGAATTCCACCGCCGCCCGCAGGCCGGAGCTGACCTCCGCCGGGTTGGGTCCGGCCAGGATGCCGATCACCTCGCCGGCCAGCTTGGTGTTGGCGTTGGCCGCCCCGGCGTAGAGGCTCCGGCCGTAGACCACCTCCACGGCGGCGGCCTTGGTGGCCTCGTCCAGGGCGCAGTAGGTGACGTCGTCGCTGTCGGCGGTAAGGATGCCGATGGAGCGGTAGCGCTCCGGCAGCTCCAGCTTCCTGGCCAGGGTCTCGGACACGTTAGCGATGGTGTGGGTGGCCAGCACATTGCATTTCAAGAGATCTCCCGTCATGCGCCCCTCCCCCTTTCCATCTGGGCCAGCGCCACGCCGGAGGCTTTTTTCTCCAGCATGGTGTGGATGAGCTCGGCGATGTGGGCCCCGGCCTCCACGGCGGTGGTGCCCTGCCGGTGGATGTTGGAGATGACCGTCCGCTGGGACTCGGGCACTCCGATGCGCGCGGCGTAGGTGAGATAGGCGGACATGCTCTCGGCGGTGACCAGGCCCGGCCGCTCGCCCACCAGCATGCAGACCACCTGGGCGCCGGTGAGCTCCCCGATGTGGTCGGAGGCTCCCACCCGGCAGTATTTGACGAAGAGGGCGGGTCCGGGGTCGATGCCGAAGGTCTTCAGGCCCGCCCGGATGGCCTCCAGGCAGTCGGCGGCGTTGGCCTCGATGGCGGCGGAGGACAGCCCGTCCCCCACCACCAGAGCCACCTTGGGGTTCTGGCCCAGGGTCTTTTGGATGACGTCCTGGTTGGCCTCGTCGAACCGGCGGCCCTTGTCGGGCCGGGTCAGGTATTCGTCCTTGTCCTTGCACAGGGTCTGGACGAAGACGTAGCGGTTGCGCTGGACGAAGTCCTCGTCCACCAGGGAGAACACCGAGTCCTGGGCGGCGGCGTGGTCGGCCCGCATGCGCAGCATGGTCTCGGTTTTGTACCGGGCTCCGGCCCGGCCGAAGCCCAGCCGGGCGGGGGTCTTGGCCTTCAGGTCCAGGAAGGCGGGGCCGTTCTGGGGGTGCTCCACCAGATAGAGCTTCCGCAGGTCCACCTCGGTGATGTCGGGGAGGCTCTCCCCGGTCCCGGCGGCCGGAGCGTCCTCCAGGGGCTTGTAATCGGCGGCCTTGACCTGGGGCGTGGGGGCCTGACCCATCAGGTCGGCCACCATGCGCTCCACCAGGGCCCGCAGTTCTGTTTCATTCAACGTGTGAAACCTCCTTTACGCCAGTAAGATCGAGCCGTCTCCCGCCAGAGCGGTGAGGGCTCCGTTCTCCATAAAGCCCATCTGCTCCAGCCACTGCTGGAAGGGCTTGATGGCGGTGAGCCCGAACAGCTCCCGCAGGGCCGCCGTCTCGTGATACCCGGTGGTCTGGTAGTTGAGCATCACGTCGTCGCCGTGGGGGATGCCCATGAAGTAATTGCACCCGGCGGTGGTCAGCAGGACGGCCAGGTCCTCGATGTCGGACTGGTCGGCCTTCATGTGGTTGGTGTAGCAGGCGTCGCACCCCATGGGGATGCCGGTGAGCTTGCCCATGAAGTGGTCCTCCAGGCCCGCCCGGATGACCTGCTTGGAGTTGTAAAGATACTCCGGCCCGATGAAGCCCACCACCGTGTTCACCAGGAAGGGCTGATACCGCTTGGCAAAGCCGTAGCACCGGGCCTCCATGGTCACCTGGTCCCAGTCGTTGTGGGCCTCGGAGGAGAGCTCGGAGCCCTGGCCGGTCTCAAAATACAGCACGTTGGGGCCAGTGGCGGTGCCCTCCCGGAGCGCCAGGTCCCGGGCCTCGGCGAGGGTCTCGGCGGTGAAGCCAAAGGCCTCGTTGCCCTTCTGCGATCCGGCGATGGACTGGAAGATGAGGTCGGCGGGGGCCCCCTTGCGGATGCACTCCATCTGGGTGGTGACGTGGGCCAGCACGCAGGTCTGGGTGGGGATGGCCCAGCGGGTCTTGATGTCGTGGAAGCGCTCCAGCACCCGGGTGACGCTCTCCACGCTGTCGTCCACCGGGTTCAGGCCCAGCACCGCGTCCCCGATGCCGAAGGAGAGACCCTCCAGCAGGGAGGCCATGATGCCGTCCGGGTCGTCGGTGGGGTGGTTGGGCTGGAGCCGGGCGGACAGGGTACCGGGCTCGCCGATGGTGGTGTTGCAGGTGGCGGTGACCCGGATCTTTTTGGCGGCGTAGATGAGGTCCAGGTTGCTCATCAGCTTGGCCACGGCGGCCACCATCTCGCTGGTGAGGCCCCGGGAGATGCGCCGGATGGCGGCCCCGTCGTGCTTCTCGTCCAGAATCCACTCCCGCAGCTCGGACACCGACCAGTTTTTGATTTCTCCATAAATTTTTTCATTCACGTCGTCCTGGATGATGCGGGTGACCTCGTCGGTCTCGTAGGGGACGGCGGGGGAATTGCGCAGGTCGGCCAGGGTCAGGTTGGCCAGCACCACCTTGGCGGCCACCCGCTCCTCGGCGTTCTCGGCGGCGATGCCCGCCAGCCGGTCGCCCGACTTCTCCTCATTGGCCTTGGCCATGACCTCACGGACCGACTTGAAGTCATAGACGTGGCCCAGCAGCTTGGTTTTTAAGATCAATTGTGTCAGCTCCTCCAGTTTTTACTTCTTTTCAAAGGCTAAGGTCTTGACCACCACCGGCAGGACGGTCCCCCCGGCCACGGGGGCGCCGATGTCGATGTAATCTCCGTTGCTCACACCGACGCCGTCCAGGCACAGCAGGGGGCCCGGCAGCCGGGGGGCCAGGGCCTGGCCCAGCACCTTGGCCAGGTCGGCCTCCACCGCCACGACGGGAAAAAAGCCTTGGTCCAGAAGGGGTTCCAGCCCTTTTTGGATGTGCTCGGCCAGCTCCTGCACTCGGCGGTAGGACGGGGAATTCTCCCCGGCAAAGGCCAGGGCCACCTGAGTGAGCCCCCCCTCGTCGGCGTACCAGCCCAGCTTGGAGCGGATGGCGGCGGCCAGATCCCCCCGCTCCTCCTCCGGCTCCAGCCGGAGAACCGGCAGGTTTTTCAGCGGGAACTCCACCCCGCGGTAGAAGATGGTGGAGCCGGACACCTCCATGGAGTGGGCCCCCGCTCCCACCACCGTGGCCCGGATGGTCTCCGCTCCCTGGATGGGGGCCACGCCCTTGGCCTGCAGAGCCTTACGGATGGTTTGCCCCAGCAGGGGCCCCATGTCGCCGTAGGCCAGCTCGTCCGCCGGAGGCGAAAACAGGCAGTCGGCCACGCCGCCGGAGAAGGAGAGCGCCGCGCCCCGGGCCCGCATGGGGGACACCCCGGCGGTGGTGTAGAATTCCAGCAGAGGTCCGGGGGGCTCCAGCCCCGCCGCCTGCAAAAGGGCGGCCGTCATCTCCTCCGCCACGGGGGCCAAAAGGGCCGAAGAGGCCTCCGCGCCCCGTACAACTCCGGGAAAACGCCCCTCCAGTTTGGGGGAAAGATAGGTGATTTTTCCTGTTTTCGGCTCGATTTTTACCAATCTTCCGCCGATATCGAGACACGAGGTTGCACACAGCCGTCCACGGTTGTACAGGGCCAGGTTGGAGGTGCCGCCACCGATGTCATAGTGTAATACCTGGGTATGATTCTCCTTTGAGTATTCATCCGCCCCGGCCCCTCGGGCGGCCAGGATGGACTCCAGGTCGGGGCCGGCGGTAGCCACCACGAAGTCCCCGGCAAATTCCGAGAGCGCGGCGAGGACCTCCCGGGCGTTCTCCTTCCGGGCGGTCTCGCCGGTGATGATGACCGCCCCGGTCTGGACCTGGTCCCTCCGGAGCCCCGCCCGGCGGTACTCCTCCGCCACGATGTCCCGGACGCCCCGGGCGTCGATGACCGTGTCGGACAGCAGGGGGGTAAAGTGGATGCCGCTGCGGTAGACGATCTCCTTGTCCGTGATGGCGATGCGGGGCACCGAGAAGGGGTTGGCCCGGTTCTCCAGGGTCAGGTCGGAGACCACCAGTTGAGTCGTACTTGTTCCTATATCAATACCCACGGATTTCAGCGTCTCCGTCATACCAGCGCCTCCATCATGGCCTCCACGTCGGCCGCAGCGACCGGCCTGGGGTTGCCGGGCAGGCACACATCGGACAGGGCGGCGGCGGACAGGGCGGGCAGGGCGGCCTTCAGCTCCGCCGGGGGCAGGTCCAGCCGGGCGGGGATACCCAGGCCGGTGCGCAGGCGGACCAGAGCGGCGGACAGAGCCCGTGGGTTGGCGGCCAGGCCGCACCGGCGGGCCAGGCGGGCGTATTTCTCCGCCGCCCGGGCGTCGGCGGCGTTGAAGGCGACGACCTGGGGCAGCAGCAGAGCGTTGAGCCGGCCGTGGGCCACGTGAAAGCGGCCCCCCAGGGCGTGGGCCATGGAGTGGCAGACCCCCAGCCCGGCGGCGTTGAAGGCCACCCCCGCCATACAGGAGGCGTAGAGCATCTCCGCCTTGGCCGCCCGGTCCCCCTGGTAAGCCCTGGGGAGGGCCCGCCAGGCCAGAGCGAAGGCCGACTCGGCCAGGGCGTCGGTGAAGGGATTGGCCCCCACGGCGGCGGCGGCCTCGGCGGCGTGGGTGAGCACGTCCATGCCGGTGTCGGCGGTCACCTTGGGGGGCACCCCGTCCAGGAAGGCGGGCTCCAAAATGGCCCCCTCCGGCAGAAGGCCGTCCTCCACCAGCGGGTATTTCACCCCCTGGTCGGTGTCGGTAAGGACCGCGAAGGAGGTGACCTCGCTGCCGGTGCCCGCGGTGGTGGGGATACAGTAGAGCGGCAGGTCCCGGTCGCCGGAAAACCAGCACATGGCCTTGGCGCAGTCCATGGGGGAGCCGCCGCCGAAGGCCACCACCGCCTCGGGCCGGAAGGTCCGCACGGCCCGCACCCCCTCCGCCACCAGGCGCAGGGAGGGGTCGGGCTCCACCCGGTCGAACACCGACACCTCGCCGGTGAGCCTGGCCTTCACCCGGTCCAGCAGGCCGGAGGAGGCCAGAAAAGCGTCGGTGACGATGAGCACCCGCTTCCCCGCCAGAGCCGACAGGGCCTCCAGCGGCTCTGGGCCAAAATAGAGCTTGGGCTTGATCCAAAAGGTTTCCATGGCATTCCCCTGCTTTTTCCTTGATGGGCTTAGTATGGCAGGGAAGGGAAAAAATATAGCCGGAGCGGAAAATTTTCCGCTCCGGCCATTTCCTCTAATAGACGATTCCGGTACTGTCCATCAGACTGCGCATCAGACGGGCCCCCACCCGGAGACCGGAACAAAAGCCCACCCGCTGGTGGTCGGCACCCAGAGCCCCGGCGGCCCGGCGGATGGGTTCGGCGGCCGGCTCCCCCAGGCCGGCCAGGCTGGCCTCCAGGCGGCCATAGGCGCGGTCCAAAAGCTGTTTTTCCGTCTCGCTGCGAGACAGGGCCTCCGGGCCCGGCGCGCCCCCGCTCATCAGGTACTCCCCCAGGTACTTCAGCTCTGCGCGTTTTAACATGTCCTCATTGTAACCCACGGTTCTTCCCCCTTATAAAAATTTACATTTCGTTCACATGTTCTCTTTTTAGTGTATATTCATCTTCTAATCGTTAATATTATACATTAATCAGCGAACCGTGTCAACCGCTGGTTAACTTTAAAATTTATTTTTTCATTGATTAAGTTTATGAACGAAATATAATAGTTGATAAAAGGAGTGATGCCCCATGAGTATGGCCACGAAAGTGCGCATGCTGCTGGCCGCCAGAGACATCAGCATGACTGAGCTGGGGAAACGACTGGACCCGCCTACCACCATTCAGAATCTAAGTGGGAAAATGAAGCGGGACAATTTTTCCGAGAAAGAATTGATTGCCATCGCAAAGGCCTGCGACGCCGAATTCGAGGGCTCTTTCATCCTGAACGATTCCAAAAAAGTGATTTAACACCTCCGGAGCACTCGGAGGGGACGCGAGAGGCAAAAACCCCGCGGCCATTCGGAAGAACGGCCGCGGGGTTCCCTTTTCTGTTTTCACTTTACGGCGGGGAACTCCAGCGTCAGGGTGGTGCCCTGACCGGGCTCGCTCTCCAGGGTGACGGTGCCGCCGTAGAGCTGGGTGATGTGCTTGACGATGGCCAGCCCCAGACCGGTCCCCCCCGTCTTGCGGGCGCGGCCCTTATCCACCCGATAAAACCGCTCGAACACCCGCTCCTGGGCCTCCTTGGGGATGCCGATACCGGTGTCCGCCACGGTGATGAATACCCTGCCGTCGGTCTGGCGGACCCCTACGTCCACCCGGCCGCCGGGCTCGTTGTACTTGATGCCATTCTCCATCAGGTTGGTCAGCAGCTCCCGCAGGCGGCCGGGCGCCATGGCCACCTGGGTCTCCACCCCGGCCAGGGACACCGTCACCCCCGCCCGCTCGGCCATGGGCTTCAAAAACTCCCGGGCCTCCCCCGCCACGGCCAGCACCGACGCCCGGTCGTCCGGCTGGGGCATTGCCACCGACTCCAGCTCGGACAGCTTGAGCACGTCGTTGATCAGCTCCACCAGCCGGTCCACCTCCACGCCGATCATGGTGATGAACCGCTTCTGGTCCTCCGGGTCCTTCACCATGCCGGAGGAGAGCATGTCGGTAAAGCCCTTGATACTGGTCAGGGGGGTCTTGAGCTCATGAGAGACATTGGCGGCAAACTCCGAGCGGACGGTCTGGAGCTTCTCCCCCTCCTGATCGAGCTCCTCCTGCTTCAATTCCAGGGGCTGCGCCGTACTGATGGCCAGCTTGCGGGCCAGCAGCAGGGTGAGGACCAGGGCCACCGCCGCCGCCGCCAAAAAGCCCGCCACTCCCTGGAGCACCAGGGCGTTCACCGACGAGATGGGCATGGAGACCCGGCCGATGTTGCCGTCGGTGAAGCGGCGGGCCTCATAGAGCATGGTGGTGCGGGTGGTGTCCGAGGGCCGGATGGCCTCCCCGCTCCCCTTCGCCAGCGCGTCTTGGAACTCCGGCCGGTCGGCGTGGCTGGCGGTCACCTCCCCCCAGGTGTCGGACAGCACCGAGCCGTCCGGGGCGATGATGGTCAGGCGCTTATCCGGCGCCGCCACGGCGAACTGGGCCGACCAGGCCGCCGCGTCGGTATAGTAGCTCTGGGCGTCCATCAGGTTCAGCAGCTCCACCAGCGTCTGGCGGGCGGCGGTCAGCTCCCGGTTCCGGTACGCCCACACGCCGAACACGCTGGACAGGGCGATGCCCAGGGCGGCGATCAGAAAAATGTAGGTGGTCAGGCGTTTTTTCATGGCGGCTCCCCCTTACGGCATCTTATAGCCCACGCCGCGGACCGTCTGTATGTACCCTTCGCCCAGCTTCTGGCGCAGGGTCTTGACGTGCATGTCCACGGTGCGGGTCTCCCCGGCAAAATCGTAGTCCCAGACGGCGTGGAGGATGTCGTCCCGGGTCAGGACGGTCCCCCGGTTCTCACACAAGAGCTTCAAAAGCTCAAATTCCTTATAGGTCAGCTCCACCGGAATGCCGTCCCGGCGGACCTCCCGGGCGGCGGGGTCGATCTCCAGCCCGTCGCACTTCAGAATGGCCGGGGTCTGGGGCCGACCCGTCCGGCGGAGCACCGCCTTCACCCGGGCCTGGAGCTCCATGATGCCGAAGGGCTTCACCACATAGTCGTCCGCCCCCTGCTCCAATCCCTTCACCCGGTCCAGCTCGGCGGTGCGGGCGGTGAGCATGATGACGGGGATATGGGCCGTATCCGGCGCCCCCCGCAGACGGCGCAGAATCTCCAGCCCGTCCATCCCCGGCAGCATGATGTCCAGGATGTAGAGGTCGGGCTGCACGTCGTGGACCGCCTGAAAGTAGTCCTCCCCGGATTCAAAGTCCTCCACTCCGTACCCCACCGAGTGAAAATAATAGCGGAGCATTTCGCGGATGCTCTCGTCATCCTCGATGATCGTAATCAGGTCCGGCACGCGGCATCTTCCTTTCCATATGGCTTTATCCCCCGGGGAAGCCCCGGGGGACACGCAATGCGCTGGGGGTGTGGTCTCAGAGCTGGCCCGTCACGCAGAAGATCGCCCACTGGGCGATGTTCACCGCGTGGTCCGCGATGCGCTCCAGGTACTTGGCGATGATGATGAAGTCGATGGACAGGTCGGCCTCGTCCCGGTTGGCCGCCACCTGGTCGATGAGCTCGCCCTTCACCTGCCGGAACAGATCGTCCACCTCGTCGTCCAGGTTGATCACCGCGTGGGCCGTCTCCACGTCCCGGCCGGTATAGGCCGAAATGGCCTGGCGGACCATCAGTCCTGCCTTGCAGGCCATGACCCCGATGTCCTGAGGCACCTTCACCTCCCCGTGATTGCTCAGCAGCAGGGAGATCTCCGCGATGTTGGCCGCCTGGTCCCCGATGCGCTGCAGGTCGGTGACCATCTTCATGGCCGCCGAGATGGCCCGCAGGTCCCGGGCCACCGGCTGCTGCCGCAGCAGCAGGTTCAGGCAGCGGTTCTCGATGTCCCGCTCCATCTGGTCCAGGGAGGCCGTCATGTCGATGGCCGCCTTGGCCGCCTGCTCGTCGTCGGTGGACAGGCTCTCCGTGACCACGTCGATGGCGTCCTGGGCCTGACGGGCCATGGCCGTCAGCTCCTCGTTGAGCTCCAGCAGCTCCGCGTCAAATGTCTTGCGCATGGTGACCCTCCTTTAACCGAACCGGCCGGTAATGTAATCCTCCGTCCGCTTGTCCCGGGGCACGGAGAAGATCTGGGTGGTATCCCCATACTCAATGAGCTCGCCCAGCAGGAAGAAGGCGCACTTGTCCGAGATGCGGGTGGCCTGCTGCATGTTGTGGGTCACAATCACTATTGTATAGGAATTTTTCAAATCTGCAATCAAATCTTCAATCTTTGACGTAGAAATTGGGTCCAGGGCCGAGGTGGCCTCGTCCATCAGCAGAACGTCCGGCTCCACCGCCAGAGCCCGGGCGATGCAGATGCGCTGCTGCTGGCCGCCGGACAGGCCCAGCGCCGACTTCTTCAGCCGGTCCTTTACCTCGTCCCAGATGGCCGCTCCCCGCAGCGATTTTTCCACGATCTCATCCAGCTTGGCCTTGTTCTTGATGCCGTGGGTCCGGGGGCCGTAGGCCACGTTGTCGTAAATGGACATGGGGAAAGGATTGGGCTTCTGGAACACCATGCCGATCTGACGGCGGATCCAGGTCACGTCCACGTCCGGGGCGTAGATGTCCCTGCCCCGGTACTCCACCCGGCCCCGGATCGTCACGCCGGGCACCAGGTCGTTCATCCGGTCCAGGGTCTTCAAAAAGGTGGACTTGCCGCAGCCCGAGGGGCCGATCAGGGCGGTGACCTGCTTTTCCGGGATATCCATATTCACCGATTTCAACGCCTGGTTCTCTCCGTAAAAGAGGTCCAGGTCCTTGGCGGAGAGGATGGGAGTCTGGTTCATAGCTGCCGCTCCTTCTTACTTTTTGAGCTTTTTGCCCACCAGCTTGGCGCACAGGTTGATGAGCAGAGTGATGATCATCAGGATGGCCCCGATGGCAAAGGCGATGTCAAACTGGGCCCGCTCCTTGGCAAAGACGTACAGGGCCACGGTCAGGGTGGCGCCGGAGCTCTGGGTCAGGCCCTGCCAGGTCCGGGCCAGGCTGGCGCCCAAGTCGCCGTTCCAGACGAAAAAGCGGTTGAGCGTGGTGGACATGCCGGCGGTGAACATCAGCACCGCCGACTCCCCCACGATGCGCCCCACCGCCAGGATGCAGCCGGTGACGATGCCGTCGATGGAGTTGGGCAGCACCACGGTGCGGATCATGTGCCACTTGCCCGAGCCCAGGCCCAGCGAACCCTCCCGGTAGGACTGGGGCACCGTCTTGAGCGACTCCTGTGTGGTGCGGATAATGGTGGGCAGGGTCAGGATGACCAGGGTCAGAGAGGCCGCCAGCAGAGTCTTGCCCAGGCTCATGAACTGGCTGAAGATCAGCACCCCCACCATGGCATAGATGATGGAGGGGATGCCCGCCAGGGTCTCGGTGGCAAACTCAATGGCCGCGACCAGCCGGCGGTTGGAGGCGTACTCCGTCAGGTAGACCGCCGCCCCCACGCCCAGCGGCAGCACCACCAGCATGGTCACCACCACCACGTACACCGTGTTCAAAATGCTGGGCAGGATGCCGGTGGTGTCGTTGAGGATGCTCTCCTGGGTGGAGACCAGCTCCCAGGTGATGTGGGGCAGGCCCCGGTAAAAGATGTAGCCGATCAAAAACAGCAGCAGGGCGCAGGTCAGCCCCGCGCACAGGTACAGCAGCCCACGGAGGGTCCGGTCATAGACCCGGCGGCTGAGAGAGAGGGGATGTTGCTCTTTCACGGTATCCCTCCGTTCGGCAGTTTTGGGCCTGACGCCTTCCTTGACTTCCTCCATAGCTTACCCCTCCTTCTCCCGTTTTAAGACCAGATTGAGCAGGATATTGATGAGCATGATGAACAGGAACAGCACCAGGCCGATGGAAAACAGGGCCTGCCGCTGCAGGCCGGAGGAATAGGACATCTCGCTGGCCACGGCGGTGGTGAGAAACTTGACGCTTTTGAGCAAAGAGGGCATATTGGCCACGTTGCCCGCCACCATCAGGATGGCCATGGCCTCGCCGATGGCCCGGCCGATGCCCAGCACCACCGAGGCGGCGATGCCGCTTTTGGCCGCCGGGACGGAGACCCGGAAATAGGTCTCGATCTCGGTGGCGCCCAGGGCCAGGGATGCCTCCTCATACTCCCTGGGCACCGCCTTGAGGGCGGTCTCGGACACCGAGATGATGGAGGGCAGGATCATCACGGCCAGCACGATGATGGCGGCCAGCAGGCTGTCGCCGGCGGGCAGGCCGAACAGGTTGCGAATGGCGGGCAGCAGCACCACCATGCCCACCAGGCCGTAGACCAGGGAGGGGATGCCCGCCAGCAGGTCCACCGCCGGGCGGACCACCGCCGCCACCTTGGGGGGCGCCACCTTCGCCAAAAACACCGCCGTCATAAAGCCGATGGGCACTCCGATGAGAATGGCCCCGGCCGTGCCGTAGATGGAGGTGAGGATGAAGGGTAGGATGCCGAACTGCGGGTCGGTCTTGTTGGTGGAATCCCACGTCTTGCCAAACAGGAAATCCACCAGGCCGATTTCCCGGATGGCGGGCAGCCCGGAGAGGATCAGATAGACCGTGATCAGCAGCACGAAGGCCACCGCGATGAAGCCGCAGACAAAAAAGAGGGTGGGCATGGCCGTCTCCGCAGGGCTCATGCGACGAGTCAGTTTCAACGGGATCAACCTTTCCATTCCACTCTGGAATCTCTTTGATAGGGCGGAAACCCAAGACACGCACCGGGCCGGCGCGCGCCTTGAGTATCCGTTTCGATTGCGCTTGTTTACTTCGCGGGGGGCACCGCGCCGGCCTTCACGATCAGTTCGGCCACATCGCCGCTCATAGCGTAGTCCAGGAAGGCCTGGGCCGCGTCGGAGAGCTGGGCGCCGTCCTTGGTGACGATGAGGAAGGGGCGCTGGATGGCGTAGGTGCCGTCCTGGACCGTGGCCTCGGTGCACTCCACGCCCCCCACGTTCACCGCCTTGACGGTGTCGTTCAGAGCGGACAGGGAGGCGTAGCCGATGGCGTTGGGGTTGGAGGCCACGTTGCCGATGACATCGCCGGTGGAGGAGTACTCGTTGGTGTACTTGCAGGCATCCGTCACGCCCACGATCTCCTCAAAGGCGCCGCGGGTACCGGAGCCGGCCTCACGACCGATGACCGCGATGGGGCCGGCCGCGCCGCCCAGCTCGGACCAGTCGGCGATCTCGCCGGTGTAGATCTTGGCGATCTGCTCCACCGTCAGGTCGGCCACGGTGTTGGCGGGGTTGACCACGATGGCCACGCCGTCCAGGGCCACCACATGGGCCACGGCGCCGTTGGCGCTCTCTTCGTCCTTCAGCTCACGGGAGGACAGGCCCAGATCGCAGGTGCCGTCGATGGCGGACTGGATGCCGGTGCCGGAACCGGAGCCGTTGTAGTTGATGGTGACGCCGCCGTTGTCCTGCATGAAGGACTCGGACAGGACCTTGACCACCTTCTCCATGGAGGTGGAGCCGTCGGTGTTGACCACGCCGGACAGCGCGGCGGGAGCCTGGGAAGCCTCCTGAGAGGGGCTGGCGGGGACGGAGGCGGAGGGAGAGGCGGAATCGCCGGCGTTGCTGCTGGAGCAGCCGGCAAAGAGGCCCAAACACAGGGCCAGGGAGCAAATCAAGGCAAGACTCTTTTTCATTTTGTTTTCATTCTCCAATCCAAATATGGTTTCTCGGAACGATTTACAGTATACAGGGCTTTTGTAAAGTTGTCCTTCAGCTCTTCGTAAAGTCTGTGTAAAGCATAGTCTGCCCCCCTTTGCAAAGAAAAACGCCCCTCCGCCATGCGGAAGGACGCTTTACAATTCCTTTTTTCGTTTTACAAACCCAGCCAGCGCCGCAGATCGGGCAGATCCGGGGCGATATGGACGCTGGGGTAGGGGACGAAGGCGGCCGCCGGCGTGGTGCCGTTGAGGACGGCGCAGAAGTCCGTCCCCGCGGCCTGGGCGGTCTGGGCGTCGATAACCGTGTCGCCGCAGTACAGCGCCTGCCGGGCCGTCAGACCCAGCCGGGCCAGGCCGGCGGTCAGGCCCTCCGGGTCGGGCTTGGGGCGGCTCACCCGGTCCCCGCCGATGACAAAGGAAAACATCTGATCCAGGCCGTGCCGGGCAAAGATGCGCTCCAGGGTGTCGGTGTGCTTGGTGCTCACCACCGCCGTGGCCACCCCCGCCGCCCGCAGAGCGGACAGCAGCTCCCCCGCCCCGGGGAACAGGCTCACCTGGCCCTTGGCCTGCAGCTCCCGGGCCACCGCCCGGAAGTGCTGGTAAAAGGTCTGCCGGCGCGCCTCGCTCTCGTCCCCCGTCAGCAGGGTATAGGCGTCCGTCACCTGCATTCCCACGGTGCGGCGGACGGCCTCCCGGTCGGGCTCCGGCAGGCCCAGCGCGGCAAAACCCGCGGCAAAGCCGGCAACGATGGCGTCGGTGGCGTCTCCCAGGGTATAGTCAAAATCGAACAGGACGGCCGGATAGACCATTGGAACCCTCTCCTCTTCATGGAAACGCGGGGCCGCTCCGCGGCGCCCCGCATCCGTGTTCACTCGTACTGCTTTCGTCCGGTGGTGCTGGGGATGCCCAGCTCGTCCCGGTATTTGGCCACCGTGCGCCGGGAGAGCTCACAGCCCTCCCGGGCCATCCGCTCACACAGCTTTTGGTCCGACAGCGGCTTGTGCTTGTCCTCCCCGCCGATCAGCTTTTTCAGCAGAGCCTTGGCAAAGTCGGGGGAGGAGGCGTTCTCCTCCGTGCCCGGTCGGGCCGCCGGCGCGCCCAGGCTGCGGGAAAAGAAGTAGCTCAGAGGGTAGACCCCGCTGGCACACTGGAGGTACTTGTCCCGCACCGTCCGGCTGACGGTGGACTCGTGGACCCCCACCTTCTGGGCGATGTCCGCCAGGCACATGGGCTTCAGATGGCCGGGGCCCCGGCGGAAAAATTCCTCCTGGAACTCCAGGATGCACTCAGCGCACCGCAGAAGGGTGGAGCGCCGCTGCTCGATGCTGTGGACCACCCACTTGGCCTGCCGCACCTTGCCCATCAGATAGTCCTTGACCTCGTTGTCCTCGGTGCTCTTGAGCATCCGGCAGTAATAGCCGCTGATGTTCAGGTCGGGGAAAAAGTAGTCGTTGGTGAGTAGCTCAAAGTGGTCGGGAAAGTTGACCACAAAGAGGTCGGGGTTGATGTAGACCAGGTTCTCCCGGGCGGCAAAGCCGCCGCCCGGCCGGGGGTTCAGCGTGCGGATCAGATCGCAGGCTGTCCGCACCTCCTCCTGGCAGACCCCAAGGCTCTTGGCGATGAGACCGTAGCGGCTCTTGCTCAGGGGGTCCAGGTAATCCCGCGCAATCCGGATGGCCAGCTCGCTGTCCTCATGCCGGCGCTGCAATTGCAGCACCAGGCACTCCGACAGATTCCGGGCCCCCACGCCCGCGGGCTCCAGGGACTGCACCGCCGCCAGGGCCTTCTCTACCTCCTCCACCGGCTTGCCCAGCTCCTCCGCCAGATCCTCCACGCTCTCGTCCAGCCAGCCGTTCTGGTTCAGGCTCTCCACCAAAAAGCGCCCCACCGGGAGCAGCTCCGGTTCCAGATCCATCACCTCCAGCTGGGACAGCACATAGAGATACAGGTTCTCCTCCCGCTCGTCTACGGTGCCGTAATTGGAGATCGGGTCCTTCTCGTCGTCCTCGGTGTCCTGCTGGTGATAGTAGCGGTTCTGCGCGTCGGTGGACTCCAGCCACTCCAGCTTCCGCTGCAGCACCGCCGTGTCGTCCCCCTTGCCGTATTTCTCCTCCATCTCCAGTACCGGATTCTCCTGGACCTGATCCTGGATGTACTCCAGCAGCTCCTGAGAACCCATCTGGAGGATTTCCATGGACTGCATCATCTGGGGCGAAAGAGTTTGTGTCTGCTTCATCGACATGCTCAGTTCCATGTTGCTTCCTCCATTCCACAGGTTTCATTCGACTGTTTTCTATCCTTTTAATTGTACCACAGCCGGAGTCAAAATACAACGGAAACTGGGCCGCCCGGCGGCACTCTTATCGGTAGAAAATGCGGTTCGAACCGCAGAACGGCCCGAAAAAGCCCCCGGTCCGGGCGGTCCGGACCGGGGGCAAAGCCCTATTCCTCTTCCAAAAACGCCTTTGCGCCGTAGCGCAGGCAGCGCCGGAGCCGGGCCTCTCCACGCTTGATCGTCCGGGAGACGGTGGACTTGTCCACCCCCAGCTTTTCCCCGATCTCCCGCATGTTGAGGCCCTGGCCGTAGTAGAGCAGCAGGAACTCCCGCTGCCGGGCCGTTACGTCCTCCCGAAGGGCCCGGACCAGGTTCCGCTTCACCCGGTCGAGCTGCGCGCTGTTGTCGGAGGCCATACTGCGGGCGTAGACCGCCATATCCGCCGCATAGGCCCGCCCCCGCCTATAACGTGTATCTGGCATTGCGGCGATACCCCCTCTCGTAATACCGTTCGGTCAGCACGGCCAGGTCCCTGGCCTCCCGCCACATGGCGGTGAGCATATGGATGCGCTCCGCCATGCGGCAGCGCTCCTCCTCCGGCAGGTCCGGAAAACGGGCCTCCAGCTCCCGAATGCGTCCTTTCAGGACCTGGGCATGGGCCCGGTATTCGCTTGATAATTCCAACAGGGTCATTCTTTTTTCTCTGATGCCTCCCTAGGTCTCCGTTCCCAGGCGCACCCGGCGCACAGCGGCCCCGCCGCCGTCGGCACCGCCCGGTCCCAGCGGTAGAGCTCCCCGCCGCACCGGCAGCACCACGCCTTCGGCGCCTCCCGCTGCACATCCCGCAGCGGGTCCGTCCGTATCCTCCCGCTCCTCGTAACTGCCTCCCCAAAAGAAAATCTGCATTTTCGGATTTTTCTGGTTGACAACCAAACTCCTTTCTGGTAAAATAACCGTTGCTGTGGACGAGCTAAGTGCTGGTGTAGCTCAGTTGGTAGAGCAGCTGATTTGTAATCAGCAGGTCGG
>OLSB01001593.1_pt1 | contig 21488 bp, 27 predicted proteins | sample 1672071 | NCBI WGS metagenome assembly OLSB01 (sample SAMEA3136642, study PRJEB25190) | human gut metagenome | biome: human gut; feature: human-associated habitat; material: faeces | place: Austria | collected 2013 | reverse complement strand
GGGACCGCGGGGACGAGGAGACGCGGCAGAAGATCTTCCGCAGCACGGTCTCCGGGAACCGGGGCAAGCCGACAAACGGCGAGTTTATCGCCATGATCGCCGAGCATGTTTCCCGGCAGATCACGCTGTAAAACACGGATCCGGAATCCGGCAAATTTTCCGGCGCGCCACCCCGTCCGGTCCGGCGCGGCCGGGAAAGGCTTTTGTTGTTCCCGGACGTAAGGCAAATACCCCCGGCGTCAGCCGGGGGTATTGCCGTGCGCTCTTTTTGCTGTAAGCCCTGTTTTGCCGGAACTGTCCACCCGTCAGGGCTTCCAGTCACCGCCGTCATTGTTCTGGCCGTAAGAGTTCTGCTGATAGGTACTCCGGTCATAATTCCCCTGCCCGTAGGGATCCCGGCCGTATCCGCCCTGACCGTACCCGCCGCCGTAACCGCCGGAGGGGGACTTGGGGCTGTCGCCGTACCGGTTCCAGCCGGGCTGGCTGTCCCCGCAGAGCCAGATGATCAGAATAATCTGCCCGACGACGGGGATGAGATTCAGGAAGAACCACGCGCCGCTGCGCCCGGTATCGTGCAGACGCCGCCAGCATACGCCGAGACCGGGCAGCAATACGCCGATGTTCCAAAGCGAGAGGAGCAGCGAAGGGAAGCTGCTGTCGGTATAGCGGGTAAAAGCGGTGAGGACCGCGCTCACGGCCCAGTTGAGCAGCGCGAAGTACCAGTACTCACTCCGCCGCGCCCGGCCGGAGAAGCAGACGTACTTTTGAAATACGGATGTGATAGCGGCTTGAAAGCTCATGGTTTTCTCTCCTTCTGATTTGTTTTTTGCGATCGGCCCCGGAATGCTTTCCTTTTTCGGATATTCTATCACAGGTTTTTCGTATAATCTATTCTATCTTAAAAACGTGGAAATGACAACGCACACAGAGCGGAAAAATCGCGTCTCCGTCGTCAGAATTCGTCACGGCGGCGCGAAATGCGCATAATCTCCTGCGGTTGGTAAACAATAGGTTTGCCGGACATTAAAACACAAGGGAGAAGATAAATATGAAAGCAACCGGAATTGTTCGCCGTATCGACGATCTCGGCCGCGTCGTCATCCCCAAGGAGATCCGCCGCACCCTGCGCATCCGCGAGGGTGACCCGTCACAGACCACATTGACACCGTGGCTGAAATTCTCCTTTGGAATGCTGGATATGGCAAAAAGAGCAGGCTGGAATTGTACATAGTGACGGAATATCGGGTGCTAACCGTGCGCATCCGCAGAGGGTGAATTTCGGAAAAATACAGCACAGCCCATCGGCCACAGGTTGGCCGATGGGCGTTTTTTTATGAAGGCACTTTCGATTGTTGTAAAAACGCTATATTGGCGATATAATAAATTCAATCATCTGATAAAGGAGAATGGCAGATGTCTTTCAGCTCCGAAATCAAGAATTTCAGATTGTCCCGTCTGATGAATCAAACAGAATTTGGCAACGCTCTTGGCGTATCTTTTACAACGGTGAATCGCTGGGAAAACGGGAAAGCCCGGCCTAACATCAAGGCGATGAAGGCTTTGAAGCAGTATTGTGTGGAGCATGACCTCCCCTATGAGCCGCTGGAAAAATGCTGGCGTGAAAACAGAATTCAGGAGGGCGCGGTATGATCGACTTCAGTAACCTTGAAAAATACAGAGAGAATAACCGCATAGAGGCGAAGAAGGCCACGGGCGGCCTGCCCAAAAGCATCTGGGAAACCTACTCTGCCTTCGCCAATACCCTCGGCGGCATCATTTTGCTGGGCGTGGAAGAATGGCCTGACAAGACGCTGCACACGGTTGACCTCCCGGATCCTGACAGGCTTATCAAGGAGTTTTGGGATATCGTCAACAACCCCAATAAAACCAGCGTGAATATTTTGTCCTCCAAGGATGTGTTCGTGCAGGAGGTGGACGGCGATCATATTGTGGTCATCAATGTGCCTCGTGCCGAGCGTTCCTATCGTCCGGTCTATGTGGATGGAAATCCCCTGTCCACCTATCGCCGCAACGGTGAGGGCGATTACAAATGCACCAAAGAGGAATATCAAGCCATGGTACGCGATGCGTCCGTCAAGACGCAGGACATGCTGGTTCTGAATGAAATGGACTTGTCCGTATTCAACAGGGAGAGTGTCCGCAGCTATCGTCAGCGGATGCGTCTTTCCCGGCCTGGTCATGTGTGGGAGGCTTTGGAGGACGAGGACTTCCTGATGAAGCTCGGCGCTGTGGGCATCGGCTCCGACGGCAAGAAGCATCCCACCTCCGCCGGCCTTCTCATGTTCGGCAACGAGTATGACATTGTGCGGGAGTATAATGCTTATTTCCTGGATTATCAGGAACAGTATGATGCCAATACCCGCTGGACGGACCGCATCATCTCCTCCTCCGGCGATTGGAGCGGCAATGTATATGACTTCTATTTCCGCGTATATAACAAGCTGACGCAAGATATCAAGGTTCCCTTCAAAATGGAGGGCGGTGCCCGCGTGGACGACACCCCCGTGCATCAGGCGCTGCGCGAGGCTCTGGCAAACTGTCTGGTCAATGCCGACTATTATGGCAGACAGGGATTGGTGGTCATCAAAAAGCGGGACGCCATTACCATGTCCAATCCCGGCAGCTTCCGCATTGAGATCGATACCGCAAAGAGCGGCGGCGTATCCGACCCCCGCAACGGCGCTATGCTGAAAATGTTCAACCTGATCGATATTGGCGAGCGTGCCGGCAGCGGCATTCCCAACATCTTCCGTGTGTGGCGCCAACAGGGATGGGCTGCGCCGGTGATCTCCGAAAGCTTTGAGCCGGATCGGATCGTGTTGTCCCTTGCGCTCAAGAAAAGTGACGACAAAAAAGCGACGATAAAAAGCGACGATAAAAAAGTGACGATAAAAACCGCCCGTCAAAAGAATGAGATCATTCTGTATCTTACAGATCATGTTTCTGCGAAGAATTCCGACATTGCAGAGCTGTTGGGTGTAAAGAGCACGCGTGTAAAGCAGTTGTTGAAAGAACTCCAGGATGAAGGTGTTATCGTTGCAGAGGGCGGCAACAAGAACCGCGTGTACAAATTGAAATCCTAAAATTTCTGATGCAGTTCCAATCGTTGAGAATATTGTGGGGGTGTTGTAGTATGAATTCTGTTTGTGGGCAGATGACGAAGGAAGAGGAAGTTGCGCAAGTGGTTCACGAATTCGTCAATGCAGTTGGCACATTCCAAAAACTGAGCCAAGACCAGAAAAAGTTGTTTTTTCAGAATGTAGTGCTATGCAAATATCTTTCGGATGTGCTGAATGATGACCACTTCCACATCCCTGTAATATACCTGCGCTCCGACAAAAGGGAATAGCGAAAATAATCCCTGATACAGAATTATTGTGAGTGTTAATAACAATGAACTATCCAATAACGACTTGCCGCAGTCCACGGTAACACCATGGATAAAATCTACGATATACCAGCAAGAATATTGCCCGCAGGCTCTTTTGGGCCTGCGGGCAATGATTTATAGTTTTTAGTTCATTTTTTGGATATGAGAAAAGCGTTTAGTCGGTTCTTTTCGTCGATGTATGACTTATATATTTTTTTAATACCTGCTTCTTTTGCCATGCTCACTACAAGGTTTTCTTCGGCTTCACTCATTCGCAATCCGAGAATAATTCCACTGGGAATCCATTCCATCATCACCGGCGGTTTCATATTGCAACCGGTAATCATTCGCCATTCCTCGTCATACTTGTGGCACTCTTTTTTGATTAACATTATTAAATAAGTTCATACTATACCCCTCTTATGAGCGAATTCCAGCGGAAGAGAACAGCGGTCAATCACAAGTTGTTAATACTTGAATTGGGTCATAGAGGCTTCGACGTTTTTGGTATAGGAAGCGGTTTCTGACCGATACTTGTAAGCAATGGCGGTGTATAGCGCGTCTACAATAGTGTACTGTGCAATTTTTGAAGCCGGTGCGTGAAGATTCCAGCGGGTTTCGTCCGACGTTGTGCACAATGCGATATCGGCCTCCTTTTTCAGCTCGGAAGAGGAGATGTCCGTCAGCGTGATAACCGTGGCACCCTGCCACTTACCCAGTCTGGTGGCATCAACAACGAGTTTGGAACTGCCGGAGTGACTGATTGCAAAAATCACATCCCCCTTACCGCAGAAGTTCACAAGGTTGATCTGCTGCATATGTATATCGGAAAGGAACGTGACAGACAGTCCCAAACGAAGCATTTTGTGCTGTGATCAGTTATCAATTGCATGACAACGCAGCCGTTGCTGTGAGTATCAAAAAGCAAAGGGACAAAGCTTCAAAAAGAAAGTAGTAGAATTCTATTCCGGTATGAGGTAAGATGAACTCACAGTCGGGGCAGGCAGAATGTCAAAGGGAAAGCGAGAAAGACCTCGCGCGCTTTTTTATTCACTGCCGCTTGTGACGCTGTGGAATGCTTGAAACCATAGAATACAGGTTTTTCTCTGTATAAAGTTGTGCTGTATAGCAATGACAAGGACAGATTTGTTATTGCTTTTATGGGGATGCGATTATGATGAATACAAATCAATTAAAGGAAATCCTTTTATCACAACCAAATAAAAATACTACGACCTATGCCAAGGGGACCCCCATTATGATGCAGGGGGAGGAGAGCATGGAGATGTTCTACATTGTCAGCGGAAAGGTTCGCACCGTTTTGATGAACAAAAACGGTGAAGAGTTTATTATTTCCACCCACGGAACCGGTGAATGTATTTGCGAATCATCCTACGTTTTGCAGGCCAGCGGGATTCTGTCGATCTATGCGGAAGAAGAGACAACCTTGCTGGAGATAAATAAGGAATCCTATTATGAAATTGTAAGGGACAACCCGGAATTCAGCTTTCACATGATTCGCAGCATTGCCAGTAAAGTAACATTGATCATCGATAACTTTGAGCGGTATATGTCGACGAACGTTAAACAAAGAGCGGCGTACACGCTTTTGAAGCTGGCAGAGGAGAACGGCGAGCCAACACCGGACGGAATAAAGATTACAATTCCCCTTACCGATCAGGAGTTTGGAAAGTACACAGGATCCAGACGAGAGGTTATTTGCCGACTGTTCAGTGCCTTTCAGAAAGAAGGAATTCTGACGAAGCAAAACGGTTATATCATCATTCAGGATAAGGAAAAATTGAAGTCGTTCATTGACTGAATATAAGCGACACACCAGAACAAACGAGGTTCATCGTTTGTTCTGGTGCTTTTTTTGTGCGCAAAGACAAAGAGTACATAAAAAAACATTAACGCGGCAGGATGTTGTGCAGAATCAACAAAGAGAGTGGTGCGATTTTTACCTAAACTGTGACCATAGTCACAGCCAAAAAAAGCTTATGAAAGTTATTCTTCAAATATATCGGTGGGCACTTGAACCCCGAAAACTATTAAAGAAAGAGGGAACAACATGAAAAAAGCTATCGCCCTTGTGCTTGCAATCATCATGATGCTTTCTTTGGCAGCATGTGGCACATCTGCCAAGACGGAAACTCCTGCGGAGCAGCCTGCAAAGCCTGCTGATACGGTGGCTCCCGCTGAACCTACTGAGGTGGAACCCGAGTATGTGATTACCGTTTCGGTTACTACAGCCGATGATTCTGCATGTAACAAAGCGATTTATTACATGGCAGATCTGGTAAAGGAAAAGTCCGGCGGTAAGGTTGTGATGGAAGTCTATCCCAACGGCACCATGGCCAATGACATTGGCAGCGTGGAAGGCGTTCAGATGGGTACCATCGGCATGACTCTCGTATCCAGCGCAAACTACACCCAGTTCGACAAGAATCAGGCTGTGTTTGATCTTCCTTTCCTGTTCCCCACCAAAGAAGATGCTTACAAATTCTTTGACAGCGAGCTGGCTGCTGAGCTGGCCGCCAGCCTGGATGACTATGGTTTCCATTGTTTCGGTTATATGGACTACGGTTATCGTCTGCTGACCAATGACGTGAAGGAAATTGCCTCTTTCGCCGATCTCAAGAATATGAAGATTCGTACCATGAGTAGCACCTATCAGGTTGAGACCTGGAAATGCCTTGGAACGGTTCCCTCAGTAATTTCCTTCTCTGAGTTGTTTACTGCTCTGCAGCAGCACACCGTTGATGGCCAGGAAAACCCCTGGGGCAATATCATCTCCCAGAAATTCTACGAAGTTCAGAAGTACGCTACCGATACCCACCACATTCTGACTATCTGCCCGCTGGTTATCAGCAAGGATGTCTTTGAATCTCTGCCTGCCGATCTGCAGGCTGTTGTGGATGAATGTGCCGCTGAAACTCTGCTGAAGGCTCGCGAACTGGTAAACGCTGAGGAAGCTGTTGCAGTTGATACCGCTACTGCAGCCGGCATGATCGTCAGTGCTGCTTCCGATGAAATGATCGCCGAAATGCGTGCTGCCTGCCAGCCTGTATACGACAGCATGGAAGCCGAAGTTGGCGACATGGTTGTCCGCGTTCAGGAGTTCTTCAAGTAAGATACAGGGCATAGCCAATTGAACAGAGACTCGTTTCTCTGTAAGCCGAAACAAATGCAGGTGCATGGCTTTCTTGCAGAGAGCCATGCACCTGCGCTTTTCAAAAGGAGTTGTTACGGGTGAAAAAAAGTAAGAGTACACCAGAAGAATTCCTGGCTGGGATCTTGATGATCGTTGTTTTTCTGAGTGCCATATTTCAGGTGATTAACCGGTTTATTCTGCATTTTTCTGCCCCCTGGACAGAAGAGGTGTGTCGATATGCGTTTATTTGGGTTGCCTTCCTGGGTGTTGCAAATGGTGTGAAAAGAAACAGCCATTTGAATGTTGACTTAATCGATGGTTATCTGTCTCCCAAAACAAAAAAGATTTTGAATTTGATTTTGGACATGGTGTTTGTTGCGCTTATGGCGTATATGTTCAAAATATCCATGGATTATCTTGCAAAGGTTGCAAAGTACGGAACAGTAAGTGTCGGCCTTGGCATCAAAATGTGGATCGTTTACTTGATTCTCCCGCTTTTCAGTGGTGCGGCCATTATTCGCCTTATAGAAAAGGATATTCGTATCTTTTTTGGCAAAGAGAAAAAGGAGGAAAATGAGCAATGACAGTCGGATTGATTTTTCTTGCCTTTTTTGTTCTCCTTGCGGTTTCTATGCCCATTGGTATAGCCATTCTGGTGGTTTGCGTTGGCTATATTTTTCTGACGAACGGAATGCAGCCGAATTTCTTTGTCTCTGCGTTCTTCTCTTCTCTGGACAGCTTTCCTCTGCTGGCGGTTCCTCTTTTCATGATTTCCGGCGACTTGATGACCAAAGGTGGAATTGCCAGACAGCTCTTTGATATTGCCCATAAGTTGGTTGGCAAGCTGCCCGGCGGTCATGCAATGGCTGCTGTAATTTCCTGTCTCTTTTTTGGCGCGGTTTCCGGTTCGGCTCCCGCCACCGTGGCAGCCATTGGCGGACTGATGATCCCCATGCTCTCCAATATTGGTTATGACCGCAAATGGGCAACGGGATTGTTGGCTGCCGCCGGTGCTCTGGGTGTTATGATTCCGCCCAGCATCCCCATGGTAATGTACGGTGTTGTCACCGGAGAATCGGTCAGTGATCTTTTTATCGCCGGCATTATTCCCGGTATTATCGTTGGTGCTCTGTTGTGCATTTACTGCTATGGCTACTGCAAGAGGAAAAAGCCTGTCCTGAAGTGGGACGAAGAAAGCAAGAGCTTCTGGCGTGTATTTAACGACGGCAAGTGGGCCATTCTGATGCCTGTTATCATCCTTGGCGGTATTTACAGTGGTATTTTCACCCCCACGGAAGCGGCGGCTGTCAGCGTGCTTTATGGTCTTATCGTTTGTGTGTTCATTACCAGAACCATCAAGATATCGGAACTGTTTTCCCTGTTCAAGGGCACCGGCGCGTCCATGGGGCCGCTGATGATTGTTTGTGCATCGGCAACGGTTTTGGGAAAAATCCTGACCGTTGAACGGGCACCGGAAATTATTGCCAATCTCATTACGAGTGTCACCAGCAATCCCATTATTATTTTGCTGCTGATCAACATCTTCCTGCTGGTTGTTGGCGCGTTGATGGATACGGTTGCGGCAATCCTGATTTTCGCTCCGGTTCTTTATCCGGTTGTCACTGCTGTGGGAATGAATCCCATCCAGTTCGGCTGCCTGATGACAGTGAACCTGGCTGTTGGCTTTATCACGCCGCCTGTAGGAATGAACCTGTATGTTGCAAGTGGACTGACCGGTTTGTCGGTTGTGGATATTTCGAAAAAGATCATCGTTCCCTTGGTCCTGATGATTGTAGCAGTGCTGCTTGTTACGTATGTACCCGCAATTTCCCTGGCTTTGTTGTAATCCGAAATTATTTTGCTTTACCAGAAGGAGTAACTGTCTATGAGTTTTAAAGTAGGGTTTACAGATTCTTACCAACTGGGAATCGATTTTGCCTACGAAAAAGAGCGATTTGCATCGGCTGGTATTGAATTTGAAGCATTTGATTGCAGAAGCGAAGACGACATTATTGAAAAGATGCAGGATTGCGATGTGCATATTCTGGTTGCGGCACCTTATACGGAGCGCGTGATTAACAGCCTGCCCAAGCTGAAAGGGCTGTGCCGCTTCGGTATCGGCGTTGACTCCATTGATGTTCCTGCTGCAACTGCCAGAGGGATCAAGGTCTGCAACGACACCGGCTACTGCTTGGAGGAAGTTGCAACCCACGCCTTTGCACTGATGCTGGATCTTTTCCGGAAGACCTCCCTGCTGGACCGACTGGTTCGCAGTGGAACATGGAAGTGGAGTGCCGGGTATGAAGCCCGCAATCTCACCGGAATCACCGTAGGCCTGGTTGGCTGCGGCAACATTGCCCGGTATCTTATTTCTTTCCTGGCGCCTTTCAAATGTCGTGTGATTGCCTTTGACCCGTTTTTGGATGCGGAAGCGGTTGCCGCAAGGGGGGCAGAAAAGGTTTCTCTCGATGAACTGATTGAACAGTCGGATGTCATTTCCATTCACTGCCATTTGACAAAAGATACATATCATATGTTCGGGGCAGAGGAATTCAAAAAGATGAAAAAGGATGCCTTCATCGTGAATGTCTCCCGGGGGCCCATAATCGACACGCGGGCCTTGGCTGAAGCCATTGAAAACGGCGAAATATGCGGCGCCGGACTGGACACCCACGAAGAAGAACCCCTCAGCATGGATCATCCCATCCGCAAAGTGGATCGGGTAATCCTTACTCCTCACTCGGCGCATTATTCCAATCAGGCGTTTGCCACCTTGCGTATGCACATGGTGGATCAAGCCATTGCAGTATGCGAAGGAACCATGCCGCAGTTCCTGTTCAACCGTAGAGAACTTGGTCTATAAAAGGAGGGTGTCACTTGTTTCTGTGTAAGGTAATAGCAAGTGTAGTGTCTCAGCAAAAAGAAGATTGCCTGGTCGGCAAAAAAATGCTTCTTTGCGAGAGAATCGATGGAGAAAAACCGGAAAAGATTGTTGCGGTTGATCTCACCGGCGCTGGGATCGGCTCCGAAGTTCTGGTATCTAGGCGATACGGTGCAGTTGGACAAGACAGTCTGATTGATGACTGGATCGTTGGCATCGTAGATTCGATTTCTTAAGTAAGCCGATAAATGAAAGGAGAAAACATGTACTCTTTAGGATTTGTTGAGACCAAGGGATATGTTCCCGCCTTTGCGGTGGCCGATACCATGGCAAAGGCTGCAAACGTGGAAATCGTGAAAAAAGTGTGGGTTGGCGCAGGCCTGGTTACCATTGTTGCCCGCGGAGAAGTCGGCGCAATTCGAATGGCGGTTGATGCCGGTGCTGCCGCGGCAAATCAGATGGGTGCATTGGAAGGCTGCCTGACCATCGCACGCCCAAACCAGGAATTGATCGAAATGATCGGCGAATAACAGGAAAGGAGAAGCACACATGCAATCTTGGGGCTTTATTGAAGTAGTTGGCTATGTTCCCGCCGTTGCAGCAGCAGATGCCATGACAAAAGCAGCAAATGTTGAGCTCGTTGGGACCGAAGTTATTGGCGGTGCTTACCTGACCGTCGCGATAAAGGGAGATATTGGCGCTGTCCGCACGGCCATCGACGCCGGCGCAGAAGCTGCAAAGGCTGTTGGCCGGGTGCATTGCACGAATGTGATTGCCCGTCCGAGTCTCGGCGCTGCCAAAATTCTCAACATGAAGATGGACGATAAGGAGTGAATATGATGGATGCTTATGGTTACATCGAAGTTGTCGGCCTGGTTCCCGCTGTGGAAGCGGCAGATGCCGCACTGAAAGCCGCAAACGTGGAAGTTGTGGGCAAAGAAAATACCGGAGCAGCAATGATCGCGGTCATTATTAAGGGCGAAATTGGTGCCGTACGCGCTGCAATTGATGCAGCAGAGGATGCGGTTAACCGCATTGGCAAAGTTGTCAGCACCAATGTTATTGCAAAGCCGGACGAAAGCCTGAAAAAACTGTACTAAAGGGGTGACCGGGCTCCATGCAGAATCTATTAACCAGGAGCGAAATCCTTGCGTATAGCCAGAAGGGAATGAAGGTCATCACGGTTTCAGAGATGCCGCTTCTTACGGATCTGGCAAAAGAAGAACTGAATCGCCGGGGAATGAAGATCGTGGTTGGTGACCCGGCATCAAACGGAGCGGCTTCTGTATCCGGCGGGGTAAAACCTGCGCAATCCTCTGGCGGTGGCTACGGAGGGAGCGGCGTTCGGGATTACAGTCCTCCCATTCGCAGTCCGTTCCGGGATGTGATTTGCTCCAACAAAAAACTGATTGGAACTTTCGTTGGTACACCACATCCGGTTATGACAGAGTTTTTGGGCCATTTGGGGTTCGATTTTCTTTGTATCGATGCCGAGCACAATGCAATTCATCTGTCCACCCTGCAAAAAATGCTCCAGGGTTTGCAGGCATCCCGGGTAACATACGGCATGGTTCGGATTCCAACATTGAGTTATGAACATGTAAGCGGTGCGCTGGATATAGGCGCAGATGCGCTGCTCATTCCTCAAATTCGCACAGTGGACGACATCAAGCGCCTTCGTCAGTACAGCCAGTACCCACCCAAGGGAATTCGGGGCGCCGGCCCGTCGAGACTGTGGGAGTATGGCGATACCATTGGAACCTTGGGGAGTGTGGAGGATGTAAACCGGACAACCAATCTGGTTGTGCAGCTGGAAACTGTGTCATCGGTACAGAACATTGATGCCATTCTGGCAGAGGCTGCCGATTTTGTGGATATGTTCTTTATCGGACCCGGGGATCTGTCCATGGATATGGGCATTTTCGGGCAGTCTACCAACCCGAAGCTGGTCGATGCTATTATGATGCTGCGGGAAAAAACCAGAGCGGCAGGAAAGAAACTGGGCATTTTTGCCGGAAACTTCCAGGCTGCGCAGGGCTGGTACGAAAAAGGGTTTGATATGACCATTATCAACTCTGAATTGGCCCATCTGGGTACTGCAATCTCCGGAAACTTGAAAAACCTTCGGGATGCTATTGGAGAACAGCTGTGAGAAGATTTATCACTTCGGACGATATATATGCATTGATGCGTGCCGGTAAGACCGAACTGGTTATTGGCAAAGATGATCAGATGACGGATATCGTACGTGAGATGATTCGGCGACGCGGAATTCGTGTGGTTCGCTCTAATGATGCAGCGGTAGTGTCAGGGAATATGCCGCAGGAACAGATTGTTCCCCCTGCGGCAAGTCCTGTGAACCAGAGTGCTCCTTCGTCTTTCGTCGGTGTCGCTGCAGGTAACGGGAACGGGGATTACGATCTTGTAGTTCGGGGTGGAATTGTAGTTTTGCCGGAAGCCGGACGTGTAGCGCTGAGCGTGTGCGTAAAGAACGGGAAGATAGCCGCGTTGACAACGGAAAACGCCGTTGGAAAACAGATTATTGATGCGCGTGGCAAGTATGTGTTTCCCGGAATCGTGGATCCGCACACTCACCTGGGATTGTATGCTCCGCTGGAAACAGAGCTGGAAACGGAAACCCGTTCGGCTTTAATTGGCGGCGTAACAACGGTTGGTGCATTCTTTAACCACACCGGAAGCTATCTGCCGACCATATCCATGCTGGAAAACACGGTGCCGCGATACGCACGAATCGACGTTGTTCCGCATTTTACCCTGCGCGATAATCAGCAACTCAGTGAGCTCTCCGCATATTCCGCCCGCGGTATGAATTCCTTCAAAATGTACATGTGTGGTGTCCCGGGGCTGTTTCCCCATCAGGAAGACGGCTTCGTACTCAGCGCCATGCAGCGATTGAAAGAATTGTACGCAGACCCGGTGCTTTGCATTCATGCGGAAAACACCTCCATTGTGGATTATGCCACGGAAAGCATGGCGGACCTCTCCATTGGGAATCTGGAGCAATGGGCTCAAACACACCCCAATATCGCAGAGGGTGAGGCTGTCATTCGCTCGGCGTATTTTTCTCAGCAAACCGGTGTGCGTACATATGTAGTCCATAATTCCTGCAAGGAAAGCATGGAGGCCCTGCGGAAGGTAAAGCACGATAAGCTGTTCGTGGAAACAACATCGCCTTATCTGACACGGGATACGCAAAGCGACATCGGCGTGCGCGGCAAAATGCTTCCGCCTTTCCGGGAACCGGAGAGTCGGTTGGCACTGTGGCAGGGAATTCGGGACGGAATCGTAGACACCATCGGAACAGACAATGTCACCATGACCCTGGCAGAGAAAAAATATGATCAGGGTATGTCGGATGCAGATCCTGGATACCCCGCGCTGGCAACGCACCTGGTATCGGTGTTAAATGAAGGGTTCTTTAAACAAGAAATAGCAATCGAAAAATTAGTTCCTCTTATGACAATGAATCCAGCCAAGATTTTTGGCCTGTACCCCAGAAAGGGAACTCTACTTCCCGGGGCGGACGCAGACATTGTAATTGTTGATATGGAGAGAGCCCAGCGGGTAGATCCGGCAAAGCTGATGAGCCGATCGGATTTCTCTCTGTATCAGGGAGAGGAAATGCGCGGATGGCCTGTGTGTACGATAAAAGGTGGCCGCGTCGCGGTGGTCGACGGCAGAATCGTGGACGAATCGGGCAGAGGACAGGTTCTTCGGCACTGAGGAAACGAATCGAAAACGAATGCCGCCGTTCGCAATCGAATTAGCCGAAAGGAAACGATGGAATGGACAAACTGTTTAACCCAAATGGCATCGCAGTTGTCGGGGCTTCTGCAAACCCTGGCAAGGCGGGCTATGTAGCAATTCGCAATATGCGAGACAAGGAGTATCCGGGGCGGGTTTTCCCCGTTACCCCTCGGGAAAAGGAAATACTGGGCTATCCTTGTTATGCCTCCTTGGCAGATATAGAAGAAAACGTAGATCTGGTCGTTTTGATTATGCCTTCGAAGCTGATCTATTCTGTGATGGATGATCTGGATCGGCGTATGGAAAGCAAGAATGACGTGAAGTTCATCGTCTGCGCCGCTGCTGACTATGCGGAAACAAAAACACCGGAAGGCATTGACCGGCAGAAACGTCTGATGCAGACGGCCGAGAAATACGGCATTCGCGTCATTGGCCCCAACTGCATTGGCGTAATCGACAATCGCAGTCGGGTAGACACAACCTTCGTGGATACCGGTGTTCCCTTCAGCGCATTTGGCAGCCCCACGGGAATCACCTTTGTGTCCCAAAGCGGTGCCCTTGCCAGTGCTGTGTTGATGGAGGGAGCCGGGCGGGTTGCTCCGGTTCTCTACAACAAGTTTGTATCCATTGGCAACATGGCAGATATCGATTTTGTGGATCTTCTGGAGTATCTGGAAAACGATGAGAGCACAACGGTCATCGGTATTTACATGGAAGGCTATAACGACGGAAAAAAGCTGGCCCAAACCTTCCGCCGGATAAGCCTAAAAAAGCCCATTGTGGTTTTGAAGGTTGGCCGCAGCGAGGTGGGGGCCAATGCAGCAAACTCCCACACCGGCTCTATGGCAGGTTCCGATAAGGTGTATGACGCCATGTTCAAGCAGAGCGGCGTGATCCGGGTGGAAACCATCGATGAGTTGATCGATACCATGCAGGCTTTCGATCGGATGCCTCTCCCCAAGGGTGGAAATCTGTTTCTGCTTACCCAGGCCGGCGGCCCGGGCATCTATTGCACGGATGCAATCTGCGCCAGTGAAAACCTCACCATGCCGCTGGTCAGTGATGACACAAAACAAAAACTGCTGGAAACCCAACTTCCCATGGCCAACATCTGCCATCCGGAAGGCTATGCTGACATCACAGCTTCTGCTTCTGTAAAGAATCATGTGGAAGGTCTGGAAATTGTGCTGGCGGATGACAAGGTCGATGCTGCAATTCTGGTGACGGTGGTTCCCACCTTCCTCCCGCAGGTGGAACTGGCGGAGGGCTTTGTTGCTTTGGATAAAGCCACTCCGGAGGACAAGAAAAAACCGGTTTATTACTGCGTGATGGCGGGTGCGTATACGGCCCAAGCCAGACAGATCATGGAAAACAATGGTCTGTGCACGTTTAATACACCGGAAAAAGCGGTTCTCGCTGCCAGCAATCTTTGCAAATATGTTGCATTCAGAAACCGTTATGCAAAGGAGGGCGTGGTATGAGCAAGAAAGCATTAAACGAGTTGGAAAGCGCAAAAATGCTCAGCAATGCCGGCGTTCAAATGGTGCAGTCTGTTGTTCTTACAGAGTCAACAGAATCTATATTATCGAAAACCGCACAGAAGCTGGGATTTCCTGTTGTAATGAAAATTCTGTCCGATGATATTCTGCATAAGACGGATGTTGGCTGCGTCAAGCTGAATGTCAGCTCCGTTGAGGAAATGGGGGCAGCGTATCAAACCATTCTGGACAATGCGCACAAAAATGTTCCTGACGCCAGAATTCAGGGGGTAGTGGTTCAGCAGATGCTCCCCAAGGGCTTTGAGGTGTTGCTCGGCGTCAGCACGGATCCCCAGTTCGGTCAGGTTATCATGGTGGGCCTGGGCGGTATATATGTAGAGCTGCTCAAGGCGGTGTCCATGCGGGTGCTGCCCATTGACCGGGAGGATGCCAATCAGATGATTGACGAGACTCCGCTGAAGAAAGCCTGTGAGGGCCTGCGCGGTGTCCAATACGATCGGGAAGAGATTGTTGAGGCGCTGCTGGCTCTGTCCAAGCTGGTGGAGGACAATCCTCATATTGCGGAAGTGGATGTTAACCCCTTTATCCTGTATGGAAATGCGAGAAAGGCCACCGCAGTGGATGCAATGGTCATTCTGGATGAATAATCTTTTCAGAATTAATAAATAGGAGGAAACGATTAATGAAAGAAATCAGACTCCATGGCATTGGCGGTCTGGGAACCGTGAAAGCAGGCGAGATGCTTGTTCATGCAACGGTGGCAAGCGGAAAGTATGGCAACTCCATTCCGTTCTTCGGTTTTGAGCGACAGGGCGCCCCGGTCACCTCTTATGTTCGGCTCGGCGATGAAAAGATTCGCGCAAAAAACCAGGTTTATAACCCCAATTGCACTCTGATCCTGGATCCCAGTCTGCTGATCTCCGCCCCGGTGTTTGAAGGCCTGACCGAAAATGCCGTTGTGGTGTTGAACACGAAGGCGTCCGACGCCAAAGAACTGGTTACCAATCCGAATGTCAAGCGTATTGCCTGGTTGGATGCAACCTCCATTGCCATCGAAATGCTTGGCAGACCGATTACCAACACTATTATTCTCGGTGCGTTTGTCAAGGCCACCGGTTGGGTTGATAAAGAAGAGCTGGAAAAAGTGATTCTGCGATTCTTTGGAGCAAAGAACGTTGATGCCTTCCGTCGTGGATACGACGAAGTGAAAATCTACGATTTTAATTAAACAGGAGGGACACCATGGAATTCGTAAGCGATTATATTGTGCCTATCGGTCCGGAAGGCCTTCATATTGTGAACACCGGTAAATGGCGCACCAGAAAGCCCGTTATGGATAAAGAAAAGTGTGTCAATTGCGGTATGTGCCTGCTCTACTGTCCGGTAAACTCCGTAAAGAAGACGGCGGATGGCACCTTTGAGATTTGCTATGACTACTGCAAAGGTTGCGGAATCTGCGCCAGAGAGTGCAAAAAGAACGCGATTGAAATGCAGCCGGTGAAGGAGGAAGAATAATGTCTGAAGTTCAGGTTATCAATGGCAACAAAGCAGCCGCCATCGGCGCTGCGCTCTGCCGCCCGGATATCATTGCTGCTTATCCCATCACTCCCCAGACCCCCATTGTTGAATATTTGGCCGACTTTGTCACGGAAGGCACGCTCGATAGCAGCGTGAGCGAGGTGGAAAGCGAACTGTCCGCCATGAGCGTTGTCACCGGCGCTTCTCTGGCCGGTTCCCGTGTGTTCACCGCCAGCGCCTCTCAGGGTCTTGCTCTTATGTATGAACCCTATTTCCGTGCATCCACCCTTCGTCTGCCTGTGGTTATGGCCGTTGCCAACCGTGAAATGATCTCTCCCCAGACGCTGTGGGGCGGCCCTCAGGATACCTTGTCCGTGCGTGATGCCGGCTGGCTTCAGATTTACGTAGAGGACAACCAGGAAATCCTGGACACGCTGATCATGGCATATCGTCTGGCTGAGGACAAAAATGTTCTTCTTCCCATTAACGTTTGCTTTGATGGCTTCTACCTCTCTCATATGTCTGAGCGCGTAGAAATTCCCGAGCAGAGCAAGGTGGACGAGTTCCTTCCCAAATACGTGCCTGAGCACATCATTCTGGATCCTGCCCGACCTATGGCAGTAGACCCCCTGACCAACGGTTATCTGCTGACGGAATACCGTCTCAAGCACATGATGGGCCAGCAAAATGCTCTGAAGCTGATCGAAGAACTGGACAAAGAATTCGGCGAGAAGTTTGGCCGTTCTTACGGCGGCGCGGTGGAAGAATACCGCTGTGATGATGCGGAATATGTCATCGTTGCCATGGGTTCCATGGTTGGTGTCGCCAAGGATCGGGTGGACGAAGCCAGACGCAATGGTATCAAGGTTGGCCTTCTCAAGCTCCGCATGATCCGTCCCTTCCCCGCCGAGAGAGTGGCCAAAGTACTTGCGGGCAAGAAAGCCTTTGGTGTCATTGACCGTAACGTTTCCTTCGGTTGGAACACCGGTATTACCTATGAAGAAGTTTGCGCTGCTATGTATCGTGCAAATGAATATACCCCCAACATTCCGTTTATTGCCGGCCTCGGTGGTGAAGATGTAACGGCCAAGCACATCGACTATGCCATTAAGCTGGTTGTTGAGCAGGCTGGCAAAACCGAAAAGCACGAAACGGTTTGGCTGAATCGCGAAGTGAAGTAAGGCAAAGGAGGAACGACGATGACTGTTATTGATAAACTTGCAACCTATGAAGATCAGATTTCTCCGGGTATTTCCGCATGTGTTGGCTGTAACGTTGAGCTGACGCTTCGTACCTGCATGAAGGTGCTGGGGCCCGACACGATTTTTGCCATCCCCCCCGGATGCATGGGCGGCGTTGGTGTTGTCGGTTGGGACAAGAAATCCGGTGCAAAGACGCCTGTTTTCTTCCCTCTGCTGGACAACGTTGCTTCTATGCTCGCCGGTATCAAAATGCACTATGAGCGCGCCGGGCGCAAGGTGAACGTAGTTGCCTTTGCCGGTGACGGTGCTTCAGTGGACGCCGGTATGCAGTGCCTGTCCGGCGCAGCAGAGCGCGGTGATAAGATCATCTATATCTGCTATGACAACGAAGGTTATATGAATACCGGTTATCAGCGCAGTGGTTCCACTTCCAAGGGTGCCTGGACCTCCACGACCCCCGTTATCAATGGTCATGGCGGCAAGAAGCAGAACAAAAAGGACTTCCCCATGATTATGGCTATGCATGATCTGCCTTACATGGCCACTATGAACCCGGCTTACATTCCCGATATGGTTCGCAAGCTGGAAAAGGCTATGGAAGTGGAAAGCGGACTGGTTTATCTGCATGTGTATAACCCCTGCATTACCGGTTGGGGCTGCAAGTCCGATGAGAGTATTGAACTGAGCCGCATGGCCGTGGAAACAAACTTCGCGCCTCTGTTTGAAGTGGAGAACGGCAAATTCAAAATGTCCGTGAATGTAAAGAACCCGAAGCCCGTGAAGGATTTCGTGACTCGTTTCAAAAAGTTCAAGCATTTGACAGAAGAAGACATCGATGCCCTTCAGGAACTGACCGATGCCAAGTATACCCGTCTGAAAAAGCTGTGTGAGCTTTAATAGCGTTGCGCATCCCTTCGTTTTCAATGGAAAAGAGGTAAGGCAATGAAGATTCATTTTGTTGACCAACAGTGGTTGGGGCCGGAAACCAAAGCGATAGAGCAGAACGCATACGAAAGTGCGGGCATGGAGATTGAATTCCATGACTGGTCTACGGAAGAGGAGATAATCGCCGGGGCGAAGGATGCCGATGCAATCCTTGTGGTGGCGGTGCCCATGTCACGACGGGTCATTGAAGCGCTTCCGAATTTGAAGTTCATCGGTCGCTGCGGCATTGGCTATGATTCCGTGGATTTGAATGCCGCCACTGAGCGGGGCATCGCTGTTTGCAATGTACCGGATTATTGTGCCTACGAGGTGGCAACCCAGTCATTCCTTTTCGCATTGGCATTGAAAAAACAGCTTTTAGGCTTCATACAGCGAGGCAAAGCCGGAGCCTATGGTCAGGGTACGGAACACATCGTTCATCGTCTGTCCAATCAGGTGTTTGGCCAGGTGGGGTTCGGCCGTATCGCACGGGAACAGGCAAAAATGGTTCGGGGCATGGGTATGGAAATGCTGGTATATGATCCTTACGTAAAGGAGATTAACCATGAGGGGATCCGTCTTTGTGCAAGCCTGGAGGAAGTGCTGCGGAACTCCGACATCGTTTCCATCAATACCATTCTAAATGAGGAAACCTATCACATGTTCGGGATGGAGCAGTTCAAGATGATGAAGAACGATGCCGTAATCGTCAATGTTTCCCGTGGCGCTATCATCAACACCGAAGATCTGCTGGTAGCTCTTCAGGAGGGAATCATCGGTGGAGCGGGTCTCGATGTCATCGAGGGTGAGCCGCTGCCTCCGGATGCAGCAGCCCATGAAATCCCCAATCTGATTTACACCCCGCATATTTCCATGTATTCCGAAGAAGCCATGGTCGATTTGCATTTGAAGCTGTCGAAGCAGGCATTGGATGTTCTTGCTGGCCGCTGGACCAAGAACATCGTGAACCCGGATGTCAGAAACGTAAAAGTCTGGCAGTAATCAGTCCTTTTGCCGTAAGGCAAGAAAATAAAACGAAAGGAAGAAGAAACATGAAAAAGCGTATTCTGAGTATTGCCCTCGTCGCCCTGTTTATGGTTGGCATCCTTGCTGGCTGTGGAAGCAGCACGGAGACTGCACAGACCCCTGCCGCTGAAGCACCCTCTTCCCCTGAAAAAGCTGAAACCGTCGATCCCGTCAGTGTTGTTGTTGCCCACGCTGGCAGCGAAGCCACTGCTATGCATCTGGCATGGCTGGAAGCAGAGAAGGTCATGGAAGACAGTGGCCTCTTTGATGTCACCATTTACCCCAATGGCCAGTTGGGCAGCGATGCCGAACTGCAGGGCATGGTTCAGGCCGGCGATATCAACATGACTGCCAGCACGGCCTCTGTTTTGTCCACCTTTGACCCCCGTCTGAACGTGTTCACTGCCCCTTTTGCATTTCCCGATGCTGAAACCGCCTACGCCGTTCTGGATGGTGCCTTTGGCCAGAAGATGCTGGATATGCTGGGTGACAGTGGCTTTAAGGCCATCGGTTACTTTGAGTCCTGCAGCTACCGTGAACTGAGCTCTACCAGACCCATCCGCACTCCGGACGACCTGAAGGGTCTGAAAATCCGCGTTATTGGCAGCCCCCTGCACATCAAGACTTGGGAAACTCTGGGTGCCAGCCCCACTTCGATTCCTTTCTCTGAGCTGTACGGTGCTCTGCAGCAGGGCACCGTTGATGCTCAGGACAACCCCCTGGAGCTGACCATTTCTCAGGGGTTCTACGAAGTACAGAAGTACATCACTCTGACCAACCACATGTTCCAGGTCGGTATGGTCACCGCCAACCCCGACTGGTTTAACGGTCTCACTGCCGAGCAGCAGCAGGTTATCGTTGATGCTATCAACGCTGGTGTTGCTTTCCAGCGTAAGCTGGCCGCCGAGAGCGATGCCGGTTACGTTGCCACTCTGGAAGAAGCCGGTCTGGAGGTTATTGAACTGACGGATGACGAGCGTGCTGCTTTCCAGGGCATGATGGATCCTGTATACGAACTGCTGGCTGAAGAAGTTGGTCAGGAACTGCTGGATGAATTCCTGGCTGCGATTGACGCCGCCTGATTTCTTCCGTTGTTTTAACTTTGCACCCGGAGCTCTGCTCCGGGTGCAGAGAGGACTCAAGCATTGACACGAGAGAGAGGTGTAACATGAAAAAAGTCTTACACTGGCTTGATCATAATCTGGAAGGATTTTTTCTGATTATCATTATGGCATACTTTGCGTTTGCAACATTCGCACAGGTGGTATGCCGGGTCGGTTTAAAAATTTCTGTGCCGTGGACAGAAGAGTCCGCGAGATATGCGCTGATTTGGATGGTGTTTCTTGGCTGCAGCTATGCTGCGCAACAATCCAGCCACATTCGGATTGATATTCTGGAGAGCGCGGTTGGTACGAAAGCAGGATGGTATGTCAAGCAAATCTCCATGTTGCTCTTTGTGGTATTTACTCTGATTATGACGTTTGTCGGCATTAAACTCTGCGTGGGTTTGGTTGAACGCCCGCAGACCAGTGCCGTTCTCAAACTCAATATGATTTATGTATATGCATCGTTGCCCGTTGGCATGGGCTTAACCAGCTTTCGCGTAATACAGAATATGGTTAAGGATTTTAAATCCAGAAAACAGAAAGGAGAATGAGCTGTGACAGTTGGTATATTGTTTGCGGCATTCTTCCTGCTGCTTGCGGTGGGCGCACCGATTGCTTCGGCTATCGGCCTGGCGGTTACCACCTGTACTTTTACGACGGATACCATTTCTCTGACATATCTTGCCCGGACGCTCCTTCAGTCGATGGACAGCTTTACCATTCTTGCGGTGCCTTTGTTCATTCTGGCTGGCGAAGTTATGGGCCAGGGCGGCATCTCCCGGAGACTGTTTGATTTTGCAAATGCCTGTGTTGGCCGCTTCACCGGTGGTGTTGCTATGGCTACTGTGCTTACCTGTATGCTGTTCGGTGCTATTTCCGGCTCAGGTCAGGCGACCTTTGCCGCGGTGGGAAGCATTATGATCCCTTCCATGGTCAAACAGGGATACGATAAAAAATTTGTTACCGGCCTGACGGCGGCTTCCGGCGGCCTCGGTGTTCTGATTCCGCCTAGCCTGCCC
>OLSB01001589.1_pt1 | contig 21554 bp, 20 predicted proteins | sample 1672071 | NCBI WGS metagenome assembly OLSB01 (sample SAMEA3136642, study PRJEB25190) | human gut metagenome | biome: human gut; feature: human-associated habitat; material: faeces | place: Austria | collected 2013 | reverse complement strand
CATTCTTATCATGATCACCCTGGTCGTCGTGCTAAACCTCGTGCGCAGCCGTTCAGGCCGCGCGATCATGGCGCTGCGCGACAACCGTATCGCCGCCGAATCCGTCGGTATCAATGTCACCAAGTACAAACTTATGGCTTTCGTTACCTCCGCTGCCCTTGCCGGCGGCGCCGGTGCGCTCTACGGCCTGAACTTCTCCAACCTCGTTTCATCGAAGTTTGACTTCAACACCTCGATTCTCGTGCTCGTATTCGTCGTTCTCGGCGGTCTCGGCAATATCTGGGGCTCCATCATCGCGGCCGCGGTACTCACGATTCTCCCCGAGGCTTTGCGCGGCTTTGCCGATTACCGTATGCTGATCTACGCCATCGTGCTCATCCTCGTGATGCTCGCAACAAACAACGACGATTTCAAGGCGCTGCTACGCCGCGTGATCCCCAGACGGAAGGAGGAGAGGGAAGATGTCTGAAGCGTTTGAAAAAGGAAAAATGGTTGAATTTCCGAGCAAAGCCATCATTCCCGAGCGCGATCTGGATAAAACCCCCGTGCTCGAATGCCGTCATCTCGGCATCGACTTCGGCGGACTGCGCGCCGTGGACGACTTCAATCTCACCATCGGCCGTACCGAAATCGCCGGTCTGATCGGCCCGAACGGCGCGGGCAAAACCACCGTTTTCAACCTGCTCACCAAGGTCTACCAGCCGACCCGCGGCACGACGCTGCTCGACGGTATGGACACCTCCGGCAAGACGACCGAGCAGATCAACCGCATGGGCATTGCCCGCACATTCCAGAACATTCGCCTCTTCAATAACCTCTCGGTGGAGGATAACGTCAAGATCGGTCTCCACAATCAGGAGCCGTATTCCACGTTCGAGGGCATTTTCCGTCTGCCGAAGTACTGGCGGCAGGAACGCGCCGCGCACGAGCGCGCGCTCGAGCTGCTGTCGATCTTTGATATGCAGGACATGGCGAACATGCAGGCCGGTTCGTTGCCCTATGGGGCGCAGCGCCGTCTGGAGATCGTCCGCGCTCTTGCAACGAATCCGTCGCTGCTGCTGCTCGATGAGCCCGCCGCCGGCATGAACCCCTCCGAGACGTATGAGCTTATGGAGAACATTGTCAAGATCCGCGACACGTTCCAGATCGCCGTCATGCTCATCGAGCACGATATGAAGCTTGTCATGGGCATCTGCGAAGGCATCTGCGTGCTGAACTTCGGCAAGGTGATCGCCAAAGGCACCGCGGAAGAGATTCAGGCGAATCCCGCCGTGATCGAAGCCTATCTCGGCAAGAAGAAGGAGGGCTGACCGATGCTTCTCGAAGTCAGGGACATTCAAGTATATTATGGCGCGATCCATGCCATAAAGGGCGTCTCCTTTGAAGTTAACGAGGGCGAAATCGTAACGCTTATCGGCGCGAACGGCGCGGGCAAGACAACGACGCTCGATACCATTGCAGGCCTTCTGCGCAGCCGCGGCGGGGACATCGTTTTTCATGGCGAGAGCATCGCGCACAAGGCTCCCCACCTGATCGTCAAGGACGGTCTGGCGCTCGTTCCGGAGGGGCGGCGCGTGTTTACGCAGATGACCGTGGAGGAAAACCTCGAAATGGGCGCCTTCACCCGCGCCAACGCCACCGTGGAACCGGGGCTCGAAAAGGTGTATGAGCTGTTCCCGCGTCTGAAGGAACGCCGCCGTCAGGTCGCCGGAACGCTCTCCGGCGGCGAGCAGCAGATGCTCGCCATGGGCCGCGCGCTTATGAGCGCGCCGAAGCTCATGATGCTCGACGAGCCCTCCATGGGACTCGCGCCCATCCTTGTGGAACAGGTGTTTGAGATCATCCGGTCGCTGCACAAAGCGGGCACAACGATCCTGCTTGTCGAGCAGAACGCGCAGATGGCGCTCTCCATCGCCGACCGCGCCTATGTGCTCGAAAACGGCAAGGTCTCTCTCTCCGGCACCGGCAAGGAGCTTGCCCAGAGCGAGCAGGTACAGAAGGCCTATCTCGGCGGCTGACAAGCGAATAAGGACATCGCCCCGAAAGGAAATCTCCTTTCGGGGCGATGTTTTGTTTTTCCAGATTTTACTTGACAACTCGCCGGCAATATGATATCAAAATAATATCAAAACAATTTATGGAGGAATCGTCATGCAAGAAAAAATCATCACCGGACGGAAGTACGGCATGGCAGTGCTGCTCGGCTATCTGGCGCTGCTCGTCGCCGCGGTCCTCGTCATCGTTTACGGTGCGGTGCGCGGCCGTGTCTTTTTCATTGCTCTCGGCGTTTTGTATGTATCTCTCGGCTGGATCGCGCTTTGCGGTCTGCGTGTTCTCAAGCCGCAGGAGGCGCTGGTGCTGACGCTCTTCGGCAAGTACATCGGTACGCTCAAGGGCGAGGGATTTTACTATGTGAATCCGTTCTGCTCATCGGTCAACCCGGCGGCCAACACGAGGCTCAGTCAGAGCGGCGATGTGGACGGCGGCAAGGGCGGCATTGTGATCGCCGCAGGACAGACGGGCGCCACGGCGGAAGCCGCCGGCAGCAAAAAGATTTCTCTCAAGATTATGACGCTCAACAACTCCCGTCAGAAGATCAACGACTGTCTCGGCAACCCTGTGGAGATCGGTATTGCGGTCATGTGGCGTGTGGTGGACACGGCGAAGGCTGTCTTTGACGTCGATAACTACAAGGAATACCTTTCTCTCCAGTGCGACAGCGCGCTGCGCAACATCGTGCGCATTTACCCGTACGACGTGGCGCCGAACGTTGATACGACCGGCGACGGCGTGGCGGACGAAGGGAGCCTGCGCGGCTCAAGCGAGATCGTAGCCGAGCGCATCCGCAAGGAGATCCAGCAGCGCGTGGACGCCGCCGGGATCGAGATCATCGAAGCGCGCATTACCTATCTTGCCTACGCGACCGAGATTGCGGCGGTCATGCTGCAGCGGCAGCAGGCGTCCGCCATCATCGACGCGCGCAAAATGATCGTAGACGGCGCAGTCGGCATGGTGGAGATGGCGCTCGAGCGCCTGAGCGAGAATAACGTCGTCGCGCTCGACGACGAGCGCAAGGCGGCGATGGTATCCAACCTCCTTGTCGTGCTCTGCGGCAACCGCGACGCGCAGCCCGTCGTGAACTCGGGAAGCCTGTACTGATATGGCGGAAACGGAAAGCGGGAAGAAGCAGGTGCCGCTGCGCCTGTCCCCGAAGCTGTATGCGGCGATCGCCGCGTGGGCGGAGGACGATTTCCGCTCGGTAAACGGGCAGATCGAGTACCTGCTCACCGAATGCGTCCGCCAGCGAAAGAAAAACGGAAGGTATGTTTCCGACGAGCTGGATAAGCCGCCGGAGCTGGATATCTGAAAGGGGGATAAACGGTATGAAAAGAGCGGAGATCGACGCTTTCTGCGGCTGCCGGGAAACGCTCTATCAGCGCATCGCGTTCTTTGCCGCCCCCGCCATTCTGCTTGCCGGGATCGTGTATGTCGCCGTGCGGTACGCGTCGCTTCCGGCGGAGATCCCGACGCATTACAACGCCTTTGGCGAGATCGACGGTTGGGGCAGCCGGGGGACGCTCTGGCTCATGCCGATCATCGGCGTCGTGTGCGACGCTATCATGCTTGCCGTGAGCTTCTTCCCGCGGACATGGAATGTCGGCACGAGCGTGACGGTGTTCAACCGTGCGCTGGTATACCGGCGCGAGCGCGATCTCATTGCCGATATACGCCTTTCGACAGCGGTGATGTTCACCGCGGTTGCCGTCTGGCAGACGGCGCTCGCGCCGACCTTCCCGTGGGGGATGGGCGTACTGACAGGCGTTTGCTGCACGGCGCCGCTCGTGCGGTATTTTGTCCGATTGGTACGGAAATAAGAAAAACAGGCCCGCTGCGGAAGGAAACCGCGGCGGGCCTGTTCCGTTTCAGAGAGCAAAGCACTTTTTCAGCGTTTGATACTCGCCGAGAGCGAGAATGGTAACGTCGTTTGTCAGGCGGGTATCCGTAGTGACGGATACCTCTGTTTTTCCGTCCTTTTTTACAGCGAGCAGGCTGATGCCGTACCTCCGGCGAATGTCGATCTCGCCGACGGTCTTACCGACCCAGCCCTCCGGCACGGCAACTTCCACAATGGCATGGGCGCCGTCCAGCTCGATGTAGTCGAACAGATGGTTGGCGGTATAGCGGGTGGCCGACCATTTGGCAAGCTGTTTTTCGGGATAGGTGACGTAGTCCGCGCCGTTGCGAAGCAGAAACTTTTCCTGAACGTCCCGATCGGCACGCGCGACTACGGTTTTTGCGCCCAATTCCTTGAGAAGCGAGACCGTTTCCAGAGACTCCTGAAAGCTGCCGCAGATAGTAACATAGCAGACATCGTAATTCCCGACGCCGAGCGAGCGCAGAAACTCCAACCGTGTGCTGTCGCCGATCTGCGCGTTGGTCACAAACGGCATACAATCGTTGATGCGCTCCTCGTCCCTGTCGACCGCCATGATCTGATGGCCGAGACGGTTCAGCTCTATGGCAAGATGACGCCCGAAGCGTCCTACCCCGATGAGAAGAATGTTCTTCATATTCTGTCCTCCCTTTAAACGACGATTATCCGACGGTAATGGTTTCCTTCGGATACACTGCATGATAGTGCTTGTGTCCGGCAAAGGCGGCGTAGATCAGCGTCAGACCGCCGACACGCCCCCAGAACATCAGCAAGATCAGTATCAGTTGAGAAAACTGTCCAAGCTGCGGCGTTATGCCGAGCGTCAGACCTACCGTTCCGACGGCGGAAGCCGTTTCAAACAGACAAACGCCGAGCGGAAGAGCTTCCAGCGCGCTGATGGCACATGCGCCGGCAAGAAACAGCGTCAGATACAAAATCAGGACAGCAGAGGCGTTTTTTACGGCGGCGCCGTCGATGCGGCGGCGGAAAAACTGCGGCGATTCCCGTTGACGGAATATGGAATACACATTTGCCGCAAGCACGGCGACGGTCGTCACCTTCATGCCGCCCGCGGTTGAGCCGGGAGCGCCGCCGATGAGCATGAGAAAGATCATAACGGCGCGGGATACGTCGCCCATGGCGGCAAGGTCGGTCGTATTGAAGCCTGCCGTCCGCGGCGTGGCAGACTGGAAGAGCGAGGCAAGAAGGCGCTCCTGCGGCGGCAGGGCGGAATACTCCGTGAAGAAGAAGAGCACGGCCGGGAAAAAGAGCAGCGCGGCGGACGTTGCCAGGATAACCTTGCTCTGCATCCGATAGCGGAAGAGCTTCTGCCGGTGCGTCCGGATATCGTCCCAGGTGAGAAAACCAATTCCGCCGGTCACGAGAAGAAGGATCACGGTGATGTTGATGAGAGGGCTTGCGGCATAGGCGGTCATCGAGGGATACGGGGTATCGGCCGTGCCGAGGATATCAAACCCGGCGTTGCAGAAAGCGGAGACGGAATGGAATACCGCCATCCACAGTCCGCGAACGCCGTGGTCCCGGCAGAATACCGGCATCATGGCGAGCGCGCCGGCGAGCTCAACGATAAACGTTCCTTTCAAAATAAAACGCGTCAAACGCACAATGCCGCCGACCGACGGCGCGGAAAGCGCGTCCTGCATGGCGCTGCGCTCCTTGAGGGAGATGTTCCGTCCGGCAAGCATGAGAAAGGCCGCCGACATCGTGATAACGCCGAGACCTCCGATCTGAATCATCAGGAGAATCAGGATCTGCCCGAAGGGAGACCAGTAGCTGCCGGTATCGCGGACGACAAGGCCGGTTACGCATACCGCCGAGGTCGAAGTAAAAAGCGCGTCGGGGAACGGCGTGGCGATCCTCTCGGCGGACGCCGCCGGAAGCATCAGCAGCAGCGCTCCCGCAAGAATCACGCCGGCAAAGCCGAGTATGATAAGCTGAAAGGACGACAAACGCCGGAAGACCTGAAGAAGCTTTTTCACAAAACAAAATCTCTCCCTTGCGATGGTATCCGAAGCCGAGCGGGCGCAGATCGGAAGATCCGGTCGGCGCCCGCTCGGCCGGCAGCGGAAGAATCAGTCGGCGCCATAGTCCCGGCGGCCGACGCGCTTGTGTTCACTGTTGCGGTGGAAGCGCTCGATCACTGCGCGCTCGGCGTCGGTCACAGCGCCGCCGTCCATGTAGCGGTCAATGGCGGCGTAGGAAACGCCCATCTCCTTCTCATCCGTCTGTCCCTCGAAAAGCCCGGCGGAGGGCGCCTTGCGGCGGATGGTCTCCGGCGCGTCGAGATAGTCGAGAAACTCAAAGACCTCGGTCACGCTCAGATCGGCGATGGGATTGAAGTCGGCGGCGGCGTCGCCCCACTTGGTGCAGTAGCCCATAAACGCTTCGCTGCGGTTGCCCGTTCCGGCGACGAGCCGGTGCTCGGCGGCGGCGATCGCGTAAAGCGCCGTCATGCGAAGGCGCGGGGCGATGTTCGACACGGCGGCGTTGTTGAGCTCTGCGCCCGCCTTTTCGAGCGCTGCGACGAGCGTGCCGCGCGTCTCCGTAAGATCCACGGTGCGGTACGCGATGCCGTACTGCTCCGCAACGCGGATCGCGTCGTCCGTGTCGCTGCCGTAGTTCTGCGCCGTGGCGCAGGGCAGGAGAATGCCCACGGTATTGCTGCACGCCTTCTTGCAGAGGATGCCCACGAGCGCGCTGTCCTTGCCGCCGCTGTTGCCGTAAACAATGCCCTCGCAACCGCTTTCCTTCAGCAGCTGCCGGATAAAGGCGACGCGGTTTTCGAGTTCCTTTTCGTAGTTGCGCATAATGAATGCCTCCCTTTAGAGAATATGAAGTCTCGATAGCATGACCTGCCGGGCAGACTCCTCGGCGGCATCGTCGAGAGGCGCGAGCTCTGCCGCGCCGTATTTGCGGCAGAGCGCGCCGCGCAGTATCTCGTCGCAGAGCGCCGGATTTTTCGGCAGGAGCGGGCCGTGGCTGTAGGTGCCGAACACGTTTTTGTACCGCACGCCCTCCGTGCCGTCCTCGCCGTTGTTGCCGTGGCCGCGCAGCACCGTGCCGAGCGGCGTGAGCGAAGCGCCGAGGCGCGTGCGCCCGCCGTGGTTTTCAAACCCGATAACGATGCCGCCGCCGGACGCTTCACCGAGCCGGTAGGCATAATTGCCGATGAGCCGGTCATAGGAGCCTTCGGTCGTAAAGTCCAGAATGCCGGTATAGTCGCACCACTGCCCGGCGGCCGTTCGGTAGCCGTTGCCCAAAAGCTGATACCCGCCGCAGATGCAGAGAAGCGTTTTCCCGTCCTCCGCCGCGGCACGGATGTTCTCCGCGCGCCCGGCGCGGAGATCCGCAAGAAGCACGGTCTGTTCAAAGTCCTGCCCGCCGCCGATGAAGAAAAGGTCATACCCGGTGAGATCGTCTTTTGCGCCAAGCGGCAGCTCCGTGACGGCGCAGCCGATGCCGCGCCATTCCAGCCGCTTTTTCATGCACGCGATGTTGCCCCGGTCGCCGTAGAGATTGAGCACGTCCGGGTACAGATGGCAGATGTTCAGTTCCATTATTCCCAGAACCTCCCTCCGCCGGCGAGCGCGGACAGCTTATCGCGCACCGTGAGCATGGATGTGTAATTCGGCAGCACGACGACCGGTTTTCCGGCGTTCTGTACCGCCGCGGCGAGATCGTCCGCCGTGTCGTATACGGTGATGACGGCGTCGTCCGCCCCGGCGTACTTGAGTCGGAGACGCATGTCCTGCGCGCGCACGCCGTAAACGCCGATGGCTTCGTATTTCCGTGCGGCGAAAAGACTTTCATAGTCCGCGTCCCAGATCCAGGAGACGTCCGTACCGTCGGCGGTGTTATCGTTCAGGCAGAAGATGGGGAGAAGGTTCTCGCTCTGGGAGGCGAGAAATTCCAGCGCGCGGTCGCACCCCGCGGGGTTTTTCACGAGCACGATGCGAACGCTCGTATTCCCGACCGTAAGCTGCTCCATCCGTCCGAACACCGCGCCGAAATCGGCGAGCGAGGCGCGGCAGGTATCCATATCCCAGCCCATGGCACGCGCGGCGGTGAGCGCCGCGGCGGCGTTGCACACGTTGTAGAGCGCCGGGAGCGCGAGATCAAAGGAGACCGTCCCCTCCGGCGTTTTCATCGTGACGGCGCTGCCGCCGCCGGGGAGGGCTTCCACGCTCTCTACGGCCATGTCCGGCGCGGGACGCTGCACGCCGCACTCGGGGCAGTACCAGTCGCCGAGATGGGCGAACGTGTGCCGCCGGTAGGCGTAGCGGGCGCCGCAGCGCAGACAGTGCGGCGCGTCCGAAACGCTCGGCACGGCGCCGCTCGAAATATTTTCAAGACCGAAGTACACGGTCTCGTTCGGCACGTCCCAGCCGAGCGACGCGGTGAGCGAGCAGTCGGCATTCAGACAGAGCACCGCGCCGGGGGCCTTCTGGATGCCCGAAGCGATGAGATCGCGCGTGTGCGTCACCTCGCCGTAGCGGTCAAGCTGGTCGCGGAAGAGATTTGTCACGATCACCGCGCGCGGCTGCAGCGCGGCGGCGACGGCGGGAAAATTGCCCTCGTCGCACTCGATAACGGCAAGCGGCTTCTTCGGCTTGCCGAGAAGATTTGCGTTTTCAATGAACTCTGCGGTAATGCCGCTCGTGAGATTTGCGCCGGAGCGGTTGGAGAAATACGGCGTCCCGGCCTTGTCGAGCATATGGCGGAGCATGCCGGCGGTCGTCGTTTTGCCGTTTGTGCCGGTGATGATCACCGTTTCCACGCCGCAGCCCAGCTCGCGCATCAGCCCCGGATATACGCGCAGCGCTGCCTTTCCGGGCAGCGCTGTGCCGCCGCGGCCAAGAAGCCGCAGCGCGAGACGAGCAAGGCGGCTCGTGACGCACGCGAAAAATACGCGCAGTTTTTTCATAGACGGATATATTCCTCACGGCCTGCGCCCACGGACACCCAGCCGATGCGGCAGCCGACGGCGTTTTCGAGATAGCGGACGTAATTGCGCGCGGCCTCGGGCAGATCCTCAAACCTCCGGCAGCCGGAAATATCGCCGGAAAAGCCTTCAACGTATTCGTATACGGGCCTGCAGCGCTCAAGCACGGTCTCCACGGGGAATGTGCGGATGACCTTGCCGTCTACTTCATAGCCGGTGCAGACGGGGATCTTCTCCCAGCCGGAGAGGACGTCGAGCTTCGTGAGCGCGAGCTCGGTCGCGCCCTGCATCTGCACGCCGTAGCGGGAGGCGACAACGTCAAATCCGCCGACGCGGCGGGGACGGCCTGTGGCCGCGCCGTACTCGGCGCCGGCCTCGCGCAGACGGTCGCCCTCCTCGCCGAAGAGCTCGCAGACAAACGGCCCTTCGCCGACGCAGCTCGAATATGCCTTCATAATGCCGATGACGCTGTCGAGCCGTCTGGCCGGAATGCCCGCGCCGATGGGGGCGTAGGCCGCGATCGTGGATGAGGACGAGGTGTAGGGGTAAATGCCGAAGTCGATGTCGCGCAGCGCGCCGAGCTGGGCCTCAAAGAGGATGCTCTTGCCCGCGTCCGCCTGCTCGGAGAGGTACTCGGTCGTGTTGCACAGATACTCGCGCCACGGGAACGCATACTCTTCCAGCCACTTGTACATCCCGTCAACGCTGACCGGCTCGTGACCGTAGCCCTGCACGGTGATGTTCTTCCACTCGACGAGATCGGCGAGCTTTTCGCGCAGCTTGTCCGGGAAGAGGAGATCGCCGGTGCGCAGCGTTTTCTTCATATACTTGTCGGCATACACGGGGCCGATGCCGCGGCGCGTGGAGCCGAACTTCTTGTCCGCGAGACGGTCCTCTTCGAGAATGTCCATCATCTTGTGGTACGGCATGCAGATCGTGGCGCGATCGCTGATCTTCAGATGCTCGGGCGAGATCTCCACGCCCTGAGCGCGGATGTGCGCGACTTCCTTTGTGAGGTGTTCGAGATCGAGCACCATGCCGGGGCCGAGCACGTTCACCGTGCCGGGGCGCAGAATACCGGACGGCAGCAGATTGAGAATGAATTTGCCGCGCTCGTTCACAACGGTGTGCCCGGCGTTGTTTCCGCCCTGATAACGGACAACGATCTCATGCTCGGCGGAAAAAAGATCGACCATGCGGCCCTTTCCCTCGTCGCCCCAGTTGATTCCAACAACAGCAGTAAGCATTTAGAATATCCTCCTTGCTTTTTAGACACGCACCGGAACGCTCCCGGCGATATCGCCGCGGCGAGATTTCAGTACGGGATAAACATGGGTATCGAGAAAGACGCGCGTCTGCTCCGGCGCAAGCCCGATGAACTGGCGGACGTCCAGAAGCTCCGCAAGAACCTCCGGCGTCAGATGGAAGCGCTCGTCGGCAAGCAGCATATCGAGCAGATGTCCGTCCTCGCCGCGCAGCTTGATATCCTCGGCCGTGCGCACGGAATACTGCCGGATGGCCTCATGCAGCTCCTGCCGGTCCTCTCCGAGCGAAACGGCGCGCATGAGAATGTTCTCGGTCGCGAGGAAGGGAAGCTCCTCGCGCAGATGCTTTTCCATCACGCGCGGATAGACCTTGCAGCCGCGCACGACATTGGCGCAGAGCGTCAAAATGGCGTCGCAGGCGAGAAACGCCTCGGGCAGCGTAAGACGGCGGTTCGCCGAATCGTCGAGCGTGCGCTCGAGCCACTGCGTCATGGCGGTGTCGGCGGTGTTGGCGGCGAGATTCACAACGTACCGGCTGAGCGAGCACACGCGCTCGCAGCGCATGGGGTTGCGCTTATAGGCCATCGCGGAGGAGCCGACCTGCTCGGCCTCAAACGGCTCGTCCAGCTCGCGCAGGTGCGCGAGAAGGCGCATATCCGTCGCCATCTTGGCGGCGCTCTGCGCAATGCCGGAGAGAACGTTCATCACGAACGAATCGAGCTTGCGCGTATAGGTCTGTCCGGCGACGGGGATGCAGTTTGGAACGCCCATCTTTTCCGCGATCTTCTTCTCGAGCGCGAGCACCTTTTCCGCGTCGCCGCGGAAGAGAGCGAGAAAGCTCGCCGCGGTGCCGGTCGCACCCTTGCAGCCGGAGATGGGGAGTCGGGCAAGCTCGGCTTCAAGCCGTTCCAGATCGAGCAGAAAGTCCTGAAGCCAGAGCGTAGCGCGCTTGCCGACGGTCGTGGGCTGCGCGGCCTGAAAATGCGTCCAGGCGAGCGTCGGCGTGTCGGCCTCGCGCGAGGCGAACGCCGCAAGCGCGTCGATGACCGAAAGAAGCTCGCCCCGAATGAGCCGGAGAGCCTCGCGCATTTGCAGAAGATCGGTGTTGTCGTCCACATAGCAGCTCGTCGCGCCGAGATGGATGATGCCCGCGGCCTTCGGGCAGGCGTCGCCGAATGTGCGGATGTGCGCCATCACGTCATGGCGCAGCCGGTGCTCATACTCGGCGGCGCGGTCAAAATCGATATCGTCGAGATGCGCACGCATTTCCTCAAGCTGCTCGTCGGTAATGGGCAGACCCAGCTCCTGCTCGCTCTCGGCGAGCGCGAGCCAGAGACGGCGGAACGTCGAGAACTTCCACTGCGGGGAGAATAGATGCTGCATCTTTTCCGAGGCGTAGCGCGAGCACAGGGGATTTTCGTATACGTCTTTCATGCGTATCACTCCACGGTGACGGATTTGGCGAGATTGCGGGGCTTGTCAATGTCGCAGCCGTTGCACCGGGCGACGTGATAGGCAAATAGCTGAAGAGGAAGAATTTCCGGGATGGCGGAAAAGACCGGATCGGTCACCGGGACGAAGAGCACATCGTCCGCCTCGGCGAATACGCGGCGGTTGCCCTCGTTCACCACGGCGAGGACCTTGGCTCCGCGCGCCTTGACCTCCTTGATGTTGGACATCGTTTTGTCGAACAGCTCCTCATAGCACGCAAGAGAAACAACGAGACGGCCCGGGTCAATGAGCGCGATGGTGCCGTGCTTGAGCTCGCCGGCGGCATAGGCCTCGGAATGGATGTAGGAGATCTCCTTGAGCTTGAGCGAGGCCTCGAGCGCAACGGCGTAGTCGATGTTGCGCCCGATAAAGAAGAGCGAGCTGTTGCCGCAGTAGCGCTCGGCGAGATAGGAGACCTGCGGGTTCAGGTCAATGCTGCGCTGCGTGCGCTCGGGCAGCTCCGTGATACCGGCGACGAGCTCGGCGTAGCGCGGCGCGGTGAGCGTCCGGCGCTCGTTGGCCATCCACACGGCGAGCAGGTCGAGCACGGCAATCTGCGTGGTATAGCCCTTCGTGGTGGCGACGGCGATCTCGGGACCGGCCCAGGTATACATGACATAGTCGCCGAGCTTCGCCACGGTGCTGCCGACGACGTTGACGATCGTGAGCACACGCGCGCCGTGCGCCTTGCATTCGCGGATGGCGGCGATGGTGTCGGCCGTTTCGCCGGACTGGGACACGGCGATGAGCAGCGTGTGCTCGTCCACGATCGGGTGGCGGTAACGCAGCTCGCTCGCCACATCGACCTCTACCGGCACACGGCAGAGCGATTCGATCATGTACCGCCCGATGCACCCGGCGTGGTATGCGCTGCCGCAGGCCGTGATGATGATGCGGTCGATATAGCGGAAATCGGCGCGGAACGCCTCGTCAAAATCGTCGAGGACGATCTTTCCGTTTTTGACACGCGGCGCGATCGTCGCTTTGAGCGCGCGCGGCTGCTCCATGATCTCCTTGAGCATGAAGTGCTCGTAGCCGCCCTTTTCCGCGGCCTCGATATCCCAGACAATGCGGGAAACGCTGTGATGCACCGGCGCGCCGGTGCTGTCGAAAATGGAAACGGAGTCGGGCGTGATTTCGGCAAACTCGCCGTCCTCCAGATAGATCACGTTTTTGGTGTGGCTCACGAGCGCGGTCACGTCGGAGGCGAAAAAGTTTTCGCCCACACCCACGCCGAGAATGAGCGGCGACGCCATTTTCACGGCGCAGATCGTCCCCGGCCGGTCGGCGCAGAGAACGCCGAGAGCATAGGACCCCTCGAGCCGCGCGGCGGTATGCAGCACGGCGGCCCGGAGATCGCCGGTATAGTACATGTCGAGCAGATGCACAATGACCTCGGTGTCGGTCTCGCTCCGGAATACGAAGCCCTTGCGCTGAAGCTCGTCGCGCAGCGCGGCATAGTTTTCGATGATGCCGTTGTGGACGATGGCGAATTTGCCGTCGGCGGACATATGCGGGTGTGCGTTGGTGTCGGTGGGCGCGCCGTGGGTCGCCCAGCGGGTATGGCCGATGCCGGAAAAGCCGGGCAGCAGCGTGCCGTTTTTCGTTTTTTCCGCAAGAGCGTCGATATGGCCGGTAGCCTTGATCATATGCAGCTCGCCGTCTTTCTGTACGGCGATGCCTGCGCTGTCATATCCGCGGTATTCCAGCTTGCGCAGCCCGTCCAGCAGCAGCGGCGCCGCGGCCTGGGAGCCGGTAAATCCTACGATTCCACACATAAATGATTATCCTCCAAGTAAACAGGAAACAGACCGTCCCCTGCGGGCTATGCCCGCAGGGGCGCTTTTTCGGTTAAGGCGGCGCCGCGCGCCGGGGACGGCGCTGTGCGGGGATGCCTCGAATTTTACGCCTTATAGCCGATCGCGTCGGCGAGAGAGCGTTCGAGCAGCACCACGGCGTCGCGGTGCAGACGCAGAAACGTTGCCGGGCAGTGCGGGTCGATGCGCTCGGAGAGCAGCAGACGGCGCATTGCGTCCTCCTTGCGGCCGGAGACGATCATAAGGAGCTTTTTCGCGCGCAGGATGTTGCCCATGCCCATGGTGAGCGCGTAGCGCGGCACATCGTCGCGCGAGGCGAAGAAGCGCTGGTTGGCGTCGATGGTGCTCTCGTCGAGCACCTCCTTGTGGGCGCTGTCGCAGAGCGTGTCGCCCGGCTCGTTGAAGCCGAGATGACCGTCCGGGCCGACGCCGAGCACCTGCACGTCAATGTCGGTACGGTCGAGCACGGCGTTGAACTCGCGCAGATTCTCCTCTATATCGCCGGTGCCCTTGGCGACATAGGTGTTGGCTTTGTCGATGTTGATGTGGTCAAAAAGATTGCTGTCCATGAAATAACGGTAGCTCTGCTCATGGGTGGGGGCGAGACCGACATACTCGTCGAGATTCACGCTGTGAACGCGGGAGAAATCCAGACCCTCCTCGCGGCAGCGCCGCGAAAGCTCCCGGTACATGCCGACCGGGCTTGAGCCGGTGGCGAGACCGAGCGTGCAGCAGGGGTTCGCGCGGACCGTTTCCTCCAGAATGTCAGCGGCAAGACGGCTGACCTCCTCGTGATTTTCGGCGACGATTACTTTCAAGACATCTTCTCCTTTATCATTTTTTTACGGCAATATTGCCCTTGGCTTTGTAAATACACCGCTCCGGCACAACGCCGCGCACGCAGGATGTGGGGTAAACGCTCGCGTCGCGTCCGATCACGGTGCCGGGATTGAGAACGCTGTTGCACCCGACCTCCACATAGTCGCCGAGCATCGCGCCGACCTTCTTGCGGCCGGTCTCGATCTCCTCGCCCTCGTTGTGGATGACGACGGGGAGCTTGTCGCTCTTGACGTTGCTCGTGATGGAGCCCGCGCCCATGTGGGATTTGTAGCCGAGAACGGAGTCGCCGACATAGTTATAATGCGGCACCTGCACATTGTCGAAAAGGATGACGTTCTTGAGTTCCGTGGAATTTCCGACGACGCAGTTATTTCCGACGAGAGCGTTGCCGCGGATGAAAGCGCCGGGGCGCACCTCGGTCTTGTGCCCGATGATGCAGGGCGCGCCGAGATACGCGGTGGGGTAGACCTTCGCGTCGCGCGCGACCCAGACGCCTTCCTCCGGACGGTCGTATTCGTCCTCGGAGAGCGCCGCGCCGAGAGAGAGGATCATATCGCCGATGCCGGCAAGAGCCTCCCACGGATAGGTGAACTGCCGCAGATAGTCTTTGGCCATCGTATGGTCAAGATCGAAAAGATCGGAGATCGTCAGCTTCATTACTTTTTCACCTCAAGGAGATGGCCGGACTTGTCCATGGAGTCAATGATGGCGTCCACCATCCGCTCGCAGAGACCGAGCGTACCGGCTTCGGCCATGACGCGCAGCACCGGCTCCGTGCCGCTCTTGCGCAGCAGCACGCGCCCGCCGTCGCCAAGCTCCGCGGTGCATTTGTCCACGGCGGCCTTTACGGCCCCGTCCGCAAGCGTGCCGTCCTTGTCGTCCACCTTCACATTTTTGAGCACCTGCGGGTACATCTTCACCTCCGCGGCGAGCACCGAGAGCGGGAGCTGCGTGTCGATGAGCACGCCCATGAGCATGATCGCGGTGATGAGACCGTCGCCGGTGTGGGCGTACTTGCGGAAAATGATGTGGCCGGACTGCTCGCCGCCGAGCATGTGGTCGTTGGCCTTCATGTTCTCGTAGACGAACCGGTCGCCCACGGCGGTCTTTTCGTAGGCGATGCCGATGCGGTCAAACGCCTTGTAGAGACCGAAGTTGCTCATGACCGTCGTGACGACGGTGTTGCTCGGCAGCTGGCCGTTGGCTTTCATGTGCTTGGCGCAGATGTACATGATCTGATCGCCGTTCACCACGTTGCCGAGCTCGTCCACGGCAAGACAGCGGTCGGCGTCGCCGTCAAAGGCAAAGCCGACGTCGAGCCGGTTCTCACGGACGTACTGCTGCAGACCCTCAATGTGGGTGGAGCCGCAGCGCAGGTTCACGTTCACGCCGTCGGGCTTATCGTTGATGACGTACGTCTTGGCGCCGAGCGCGTCGAACACGGCGCGGCCGATCATCCACGCGCTGCCGTTCGAGCAGTCGAGTGCGACCTTCCGATCGCCGAACGAGCGCGTGGCAAGGCTCGTGAGATAGCCGATATAGCGGTTGCGGCCGGAATAGAAGTCGATCGTGCGGCCGATCTTATCTTCCACTGCCCAGGGAATGCTGTCGGGGTCGCCGTCGATGTAGGCTTCAAGCTCGTCCTGCAGCGCATCGTCCATCTTCTCGCCGATGCCGTTCATGAGCTTGATGCCGTTGTCCCAGTAGGGGTTGTGGCTTGCGGAGATCATCACGCCGCAGTCAAAGTTTTCGGTGCGCGTGATGAAGCTGACGCAGGGCGTCGTCGTAACATGCAGAAGATAAGCGTCCGCGCCGGAGGACGTGATGCCCGCGGCGAGCGCGCTCTCATACATGTAGGACGAGCGGCGCGTATCCTTGCCGATCACGATGCGGGCCGAGCCGGCCGTATGGCGGTTCGCGTAGTACCAGCCGAGAAAGCGGCCTGTCTTGAAGGCGTGCTCGGCGGTCAATACCTCGCCGGCCTTGCCGCGGAAACCGTCGGTGCCAAAATATTTTCCCATAAAAGAGTCCTTTCTCCCATCGGATAAAGTTCTGCGCTTTTGCGCAATAAAAAGACACTTTATAATACCACTTTCCGTCGGTGAGCGTCAACAGGTTTTCCTGCAAGGACGGGCTTAGCCGCGCGGCTCGAAAAGCTCGAGCGCCGCGGCGACAAAACCGCGGAAGAGCGGGTGCGGCCGGTTGGGGCGCGATTTGAATTCGGGATGGTACTGCACGCCGATATAGAACGGATGGTCGTGCCGCTCGACAACCTCAACGAGCCGTCCGTCCGGCGAGAGACCGGAGAGGACAAGTCCCGCGGCGGTGAGCGCTTCGCGGTATTCGTTGTTGAATTCATAGCGGTGGCGGTGGCGCTCGGAGATGTGCTGCGCGCCGTAGCATTTTTCCAGAAGCGATCCGGGCATAACGTCGCACGGATACGCGCCGAGACGGAGCGTGCCGCCCTTGGCGATCTCGTCGCTCTGGCCGGGCATGAAGTCGATAACGCGGTAGGGGGAGCGCTCGTCAAACTCGCGGGAGTTCGCGCCTTCAAGATGCGCGGCATTGCGCGCGTTTTCGATGACGGCGATCTGCATGCCAAGACACAGACCCAGATACGGGATTTTCTTTTCCCGGGCGTACTTCGCCGCGAGGATCATGCCCTCAATGCCGCGGTCGCCGAAGCCGCCCGGCACGAGAATGCCGCATACGCCGCCGAGCTTTTCCTCCAGATTGTCCGCGGTGAGTGTTTCGGAGTCCACCCAGCGGATGGAAACGTGCGTCCCGACGGCGTAGCCCGCGTGGCGCAGCGCCTCGATCACGGAGAGATAGGCGTCGTGCAGCTGCGTATATTTGCCGACGAGCGCGATGGGCACGCGCTTCGTGCGGCCGTGGATGCGGCTGACCATTTCCTCCCACTCGCCGAGATCGGCCTTCGGCTGGCCGAGACCGAGCTTGCGGCAGACGGTATCGCCCATGTGCGCTTTTTCCAGCATGAGCGGGGCCTCGTAGAGCACGGGGATCGTCATGTTCTCGATAACGCAGTCGTTATCCACGTTGCAGAAGTTCGCGATCTTGCGGAAGATGTTCTCGTCCTCGATCGGCTCGTCGCAGCGCAGCACGATGATATCCGGCGAGATGCCCATGCCCTGCAGCTCCTTGACGGAGTGCTGCGTCGGCTTGGACTTGTGCTCGCCCGAGGCTTTGAGATACGGCACGAGCGTCACATGGATGTAGAGCGTGTTTTCCCGCCCAACCTCCAGCCCAACCTGCCGGATGGCCTCAAGGAACGGCTGGCTCTCGATATCGCCGGTCGTGCCGCCGATCTCGGTGATGACGATGTCCGCGCCGGTCTTTTTGCCGACCTGATAGATGAATTCCTTGATCTCGTTGGTGACGTGCGGGATGACCTGCACGGTGCTGCCGAGATACTCGCCGCGGCGCTCCTTTTCGAGCACGCGGGAATACACCTTGCCCGTGGTAAGGTTCGAAAACTTGTTGAGGTCCTCGTCGATGAAGCGCTCGTAGTGGCCGAGATCGAGATCGGTCTCCGCGCCGTCCTCGGTGACGTAGACCTCGCCGTGCTGGTAGGGGCTCATCGTGCCGGGGTCGACGTTGATGTAGGGGTCGAGCTTCTGCGCTGCGACCTTGAACCCGCGCGCCTTCAAAAGGCGTCCGAGCGAGGCGGCCGTAATGCCCTTGCCGAGACCGGAAACGACGCCGCCGGTAACGAAAATGTACTTTGTCATATCTTTCACACTCCCAAAGGATGAATATACACAAAAAAATTCGGGGAGGGGAGGTGAGCCTCCCTTCCCCCGGGAGGCGGCTGAGCCTCAGAGAAAGCGGTAGACCCCGTCGCGTTCGGCAACGAGGGCGTGTTCAAAAAAGGCGGTGAGAGCTTTGACGAGTGAGGCGGTGTCTGCCGCGCCCGCGGTTTCAAGGGGCGAGTGCATCGCCAGCTGCGCGAGACCGATGTCCACGGCGTTGAGCGATACCTGCGTATTGGAGATGTTGCCGAGCGTTGAGCCGCCCGGCATGTCGGCGCGGTTGGCGTAGTACTGTACCGGCACGCCGGCACTCTCGCAGATGCGGCGGAAGATCCCGGCGGAAACGGCGTCGGAGGTGTAGCGCTGGTTGGCGTTGTATTTGATGACAACACCGCCGTTCATGCGCACGGTGTGGTTGCGGTCGGCAAATTCGCCGTGGTTGGGGTGGACGGCGTGCGCGTTGTCGCAGGAGACGAGGAAGCTGCCCGCTACAAGACGGCGGTATTCGCTGCCGTCCATACCGAGCGCGGCGCACAGCCGCGTGAGCGTGTCGTAAAGGAAGGTAGATGCCGCGCCCTGCTTCGTCTCGCTGCCGACCTCCTCGTTGTCAAAAATGCAGCAGACGGGAATGGAGCGGCTCTCCCCGGCGGAGAGAAACGCCGTCAGCGAGGAGAACGCGCACTGCAGATCGTCCAGCCGCGGCGCGGAGATGTATTCGCCGAGCGAAACGCCGCTCTGCGGATTGTAGAGAAAGAGATCGCCCGTGACGACGGCGTCCTCCGCCACACCGACGGCCTTGGCGACGGCGGCGCGGAAGCTGCCCTTTTCGCTGCTCATCCATACGGGCAGCATATCGACGGCGGCATTGTAGCTCATGCCGTCGTTGGCGTTTCGGTTCATGTGGATGGCGACGTTCGGAATGATCGCGCACGGCGTCTTGAGATCCACGAGCTTCACCGAAAGCTTGTCGCCCTCGGATACGAGAACACGGCCCGCCACGGAAAGCGGCCGGTCGAGCCACGGGGCGCAGAGCATCCCGCCGTATTTCTCCACGGAGAGACGGAGATAATTCCCGTCCGGAAGCTCCGCGTTTTCCTTGATCTTAAACGCCGGACTGTCGCCGTGCGCGGCGGTCATCATAAAGCCCGCCATATCCCCGGCGGGGACGCGGAAAGCGATGAGGGAAGAGCCGTTTCGCGTGACAAAGTACTTGCCGCCGGGAACGATCTCCCAGCGCTGCGCCTCGCAAAGCTCGGTATATCCGGACTCGCGCAGCATGTCCGCGCTGTGGGCGCAGGTGTGGAACGCCGTGGGACATACGGCGATATAATCAAAGAGCTTTTCGTTCATGTCGTTTCCTTTCCGTCGTCCGGCCTCTGCCGGAACAGTACAAGTTTTTCGAGCGGGAAGAGCACCGCCGTCTGCACGACGCCCGCGCCGAACGAGGCGAGCGTGCGCGAGAGGGGAGCGATGCGGCTCGACGCCATCGCGGCGACGATCTCGCCCTGCATCCACGTGGCGAAGAGAATGAGCGCAAAGAGGACCGCAAGATACACGGCGAAGCCGGTGCGCGTGCCTTTGCCCCGGAACGTCGTTTTCCTGTTGATAAAATAGCCGTAGATGTTTGCAAGACCGTTTGCCAGCAGGAACGGCAGCACATATCCCCATGTGACAACGCCGTTCACCACATACTTCGAGCCGTCCGGGAAAAGCGCGTCGGCACGGAATATGCCGCGCAGCAGCGGCGGCAGCGGCGAGACAACACGGTCGAACGCGAGCGGCAGGAGATTTGCGAGCAGAAGCTGCAAGATCGTCACCGTGAGACTTACAAGATTGAATTTCACAAACTGCCAGAGCGTGCGTCCGCGTCCCGCGGAAAGGCGCTCGTCCAGCCGCTTCCATGCGTTCATGGGTAAACCGTCACTCCCATTCAATGGTCGCGGGGGGCTTCGAAGTGATGTCGTAGACAACGCGGTTGATGCCGCGCACCTCGTTGGTAATGCGCGAGGAGATGCGCCGCAGCACGTCCCACGGCAGGGGCGCGAATACGCAGGTCATAAAGTCGCTCGTTTCCACGCAGCGCACCGCGACGGTATAATCATAGGTGCGTCCGTCGCCCATGACGCCGACGCTCTTCACGCCGGTGAGCACCGCAAAATACTGGTCGGCGCGGCAGCCGCACCTGCCGATCTCCTCGCGGACGATGGCGTCCGCCGGACGGAGAATGGCGAGCTTTTCACGCGTGATCTCGCCGAGCACGCGCACGCTCAGACCCGGGCCGGGGAACGGCTGGCGGTTCACGAGACTTTCGGGCAGACCGAGGAGAAGACCGAGCTTTCGCACCTCGTCCTTGAAGAGATAGCGCAGCGGCTCCACGACGCCGGAGAAGCCGAGATCCTTCGGAAGTCCCCCGACGTTGTGGTGGCTCTTGATGACGGCGGAACCCGTGCCGGATTCGACGACGTCCGGGTAGATCGTTCCCTGCGCAAGAAAGCCGATCCTGCCGAGCTTTCTCGCCTCGCTTTCAAAGACGAGGGCAAACTCGCGCCCGATGATTTTTCGCTTCTGCTCGGGGTCGGTCACGCCCTCAAGCTTTTCAAGAAACCGGTCGGCGGCGTCCACACAGCGGAAGTCGAGCGCCTTATCCTCAAATACGGAACGGATCTCCTCCGTTTCACCCTGACGCATGAGACCGTGATCGACGTAGATGCATGTGAGCTGCCCCGGCACGGCGCGCGCGAGCAGCGCCGCGCACACCGAGGAATCCACGCCGCCGGAGAGACCGAGCAGCACCTTCTCGCTGCCGACCTGTTCGCGGATCTCGCGGATCTTTGTTTCAAGGAAGCTCTCCATCGAGTAATCCCCGGCGCAGCCGCAGATATCAAAGAGGAAGTTCTTCAGAATAAGACTGCCCTGAACGGTGTTGGTCACTTCGGGATGGAACTGTACGCCGTAGAGCCGGCGCTCCTCGTTCACATACGCCGCCACGGGCGTGAGATCGGTGTGACCGGCGGCGCGGAAGCCCTCCGGCAGCGCCGTGACGAGATCGGTGTGGCTCATGAGCACGTCCGTCGGCACGGTGCAGCCGGAAAAGAGCGGGAGAGAGGTGTCCAGCGTGACGGGGAATACGCCGTACTCGCGCTTGTCGCCCGCCTCGACCGTTCCGCCGCAGAGATGGCAGATGAGCTGCATGCCGTAGCAGATGCCGAGCACTGGGATGCCGAGCTCCAGCACGGCCTTGTCGCAGGTAGGGGAATCGTCGCGGTATACGCTGTCCGGTCCGCCGGTGAAGATGATGCCCTTCGGCGCCATCGCGCGGATCTCCTCCACGGGCATTTTGCACGAACGGATCTCGGAATAGACGCCGTGCTCGCGCACGCGGCGCGCGATCAGCTCCTTGTACTGCCCGCCGAAATCCAGGATCAATACGGTCTCTCCGGTCATAAATAGCCTCCGCAGCATAGATTTAGGGGC
>OLSB01001588.1_pt1 | contig 21556 bp, 20 predicted proteins | sample 1672071 | NCBI WGS metagenome assembly OLSB01 (sample SAMEA3136642, study PRJEB25190) | human gut metagenome | biome: human gut; feature: human-associated habitat; material: faeces | place: Austria | collected 2013 | reverse complement strand
CTTTATGAGAGTATATTATATCTTTTTAATTAATAGGGAAACTTATATGTTAACTAAAAATAAACCAGATAACTTATATAAAATATTAGAAAGTATATATTTACTTGATAAAAATAAAGTTTATCTTGGATATAAGATGTTTAGTAAGATATGTAAGCCAATAAATAAGAAAAACTTAAATAAGTTGTTAATTGATAATAACGATGATAATTTAAGTTATACTTGTTTTAAGAATACTCATATAATAAATGATTTTATAAATAATGAAAGTACTAAACTAGTTATAGGAAGCAGTCACATTAAAGTAAAATCAAATAGTATGTATCCAAGTTTATTTAATACTTTAAAAGGTATTCCTTATTTATTTGTGTGCGATTTTCAAAATATGGATTATTTCTATCTTAAGAGTATAATGTTCTCTAGATAATACACTTGACAAATAACTTATCATATAAGATAATTTTATTGTAAACACAAGGTGAGTTAATTATTGAGGTGAATTTATGAATAATGATTTTAATGAAAAAGAAGTTTTAACATTATTCTTTTGTGACATTTATGGTACTATTGATGGTGGATTAACAGAAGAAGAATGTGTAGTTTTTGCAGAACTTTTAGAAAAAATTAGAGTTAAAAATAATAGTGATTATTTATATTTTGGAATGTCTTCAACTGAACACCCAGATGTGGTTGACATGTATGAGTCTAGACTTTCTAGATATTTTAAAGATAGAATAGTTTTAATACCGAAAGATGTTGAAAGTGAAGTATTAAGAGAAATTAAGATATCTTATACTTTACACCATATAAATAAATTACTTAAAACTTTTAATATTAACGAGATATATTTTGCAGATGATTCACAATTTAATCATGATATTTTTGAAGTTCTACTAGGAGAATACAAAATAAAATTAAATTCCATAGTACCCAAAAGAGATGAAAACTATTTAAGTTTTATAAATAATGAATTAGAAAGCAAGTATTTAAATAGATTACAAAGATAATGTTGTAAAATACCATAAAATTTTATATAATTAATATATAAGAAAGAGGTGAATTAAATGATTTGGGATATATTATATGTTCTAATTGGTTTAGTTGTTGGAGTAATAATAGGTTTCTTACTTGCTAAGAAAATAATGACTAAGGAACTTAAAAAGAATCCACCAATTAATGAAGAAATGATAAAGACTTTAATGAAAGGTATGGGAAGAACTCCTAATCAAAAACAAGTTAATCAATTAATGAAGCAAATGAGTAGATTTAATTAAGATTATAATGTAACCTATAAAGTGGACTCACAAAAAGTGAGATCTATTTTATAGGTTTTATTAATATTTTGTAGTTTTACAAAAAAATATAATTATTTTGGACTTGTGTATTAAATATGTATCTATAGAAAAAATATTTATTGCAACATAATTATTGATAATGTCAAGAAAGCTATATGATAATTATGTAACTGTTTAATTAAATTAATAAAATACTAAAAGATATTGAAACTTTGCGTTATTAGAAGAAAAATTTGGAAAGGATAATAATACTTGGGTAAAAAACTATATCGGTTTATTACTGAAAAATTGCTAAAAGTTTAAATAAGATTAACTATTTTGTGAGAGAGATTAGCCTAAAATATGGGCTAATCTTTAATTTTGTAATAAATTTTATACTTTTTTTCAAAAAAGTGTAGCATTTTAAATACAAGTGTGTTATAATAAGTACCATTATTTTGAACGAGGGGGTTTCAAAATAATACTAATTGATATCAAAGCCATTATATTTATATAAAAAATTATCTCTCATTACCTCTATATTAATATGGCTTTTGATAAATGTAATAATACTTTTTGTCCTTTGTTAAAGTATTATTTTGTAAATGGCTAGAGATAGCCTTTTTTTGTTATTGACAATTTGTAATAAATATGGTACTATATATTGCATTGAAAGGGATGGTTTTAATGAAAAATACTATAGAACTAAGTAGTGAAATAACTAATATACTTGATAGAGAATTAAAAAGAAGAGGAAAGAAAGTCTTTAGAACTATTACTGATGAAGAAAAACTAAGACTAATCAATGATAAAGAATTTACAAGACAATTACTTGATTATATACTTTTTAATTTATCTATGATTCAAGGTTCACAAGTAAGTTTATATAATGGAGATGAAAAAATTATAAATGGTATATGTAAAGATGTTCCTAGAATAGGAAGATACCCTATATTTGTTTATAATGAAGAACTAAAGTTAATTAAGATAGAAACAAGTAAAAAACACAGTATTATTACATTAACTTGTGGACTTATTAATGCTGTAGAAAACAGTATACCAAAACTAGAAAGTGATGTAAGTACTAAAAAGTTAGTTTTAGGAGGCAAGGCAGATGCTTAGTTGTTTAAGAGATACATACTTTTCTAAACTAGATTATGTTGGAAGAAAAGAAGTTGTTTTAAAAGAAATAGAAACTATTATTAACTGTGAGTTAACACTTAATAATATAAAACTATATACTCCAACTACATTAATAGAAAAGATAAGACTATTATATAAAGAAACTAAAGATGATAGTTTTGTTGATTCTTTAATTAAAGAGTTATTTATAGCTTTAGAACTTATTCAAGGTAAAGAGATTGCTGTTGATAGAAAGAATTCTGATGTTGTTGAGACATTCTTTAAATATACAAAGTATACAGTTAATAGAATAGGAACATACCCACTTTTTACATATGATAAAGATGGTTGTGTTAAGAAAATTGAATTAGCTAGAAATAATACTAAGATTAATATATTATGTAGCTTAATTGATACTATAGAAAATAGACAACCTGAAATTAAAGCTAGTTTAAAGAAGGTGTTATAATGATTAATGAAAAATTAGGATTATTTATTTATTATGACTTTGAATTTAAAAGAAATTTTGTTTTAAGAGAACTTAATAGAGTTTTAGATGAGAAGTTAAGTGAGTTAGGTATAAGTGTAAGTAGAAAGGTTTCTTTAAAAGAAAAAGTTAATATGATAGATCTTTCTATTAATAGTAAAACTGACAGATATTTTTGTCAATTATATAAGGACTTACATAAATGTTTAGAAGAAATAGAAAACAGAGAAATATCTTTTAAAGATATGTATATTTCAAATACTGATAAAGAATACTATTATAGAAAGAATTTAAGAATGAATTTATTTCCAGCATTTGGATACGATGAAAAGGGAGTGTCTAGTGTATTTACTTCTTATTATGTAAGTGATAAAAATATGGTACTTGCTTATATAGAAGTTTACGAGTCAAAATTAGTTGAAATTAGAAAATATTATAAATCAAAAGCTTTAAAATTAAAATAGGCTTTTTTTTATGTATTATTAAACAAACTACTAAAAAAATTTTGCTTTTTTTTAAAGAAATTTTTCTTACAGATTTTTAAAATTGGAAGCGTTTTTTGAAAAAAGCTCCCATATCTTTTAACAAAAAGTGGCCTCAATTTTAAAAATTGAGCCTATTTGACATACATGAACTTATATGTTAGACTGAGAAACAAGGAACGCTTATATTGGGTGTCTGCCTTTTCACCTTGGCTCCTTCAGGGGAAAGTCAAGGTGAGGGGGTGATAGTCATGGTAAGAGACCTTTTGGGTGCCTTTATCAGATGGGTTATCTTTTTTCTACAAAAACGTAGAAAAAAAGGACATCTATCCGTTGAAATTATCCGGATAAATGTCAAGCACTAAAAAGGCTTGCGTTCAATCACTGAACGTTCCTTTCATTAATAGTATATTACATATTATATAATTATTCAAGACATTTATTTGTTTGTTTTAAACATTTTTATTATTTTTTGTGTAAAACCATCAAAAAATGTTTGACAAACAAAGCTTATCGTGATACACTATAAATGTTTGAGTTTTCAAGTAAAACTCTAATTATAATTATAAATACGATACACCAGGAAGTGTGTACGGGAAAGGAGCTAATATGACTACTATTAACCAATTAGTTAGAAAGAAAAGAGGACAAAAGGTTAGAAAGAGTAAAAGCCCAGTATTAAATGTTGGATTTAACTCAAAAGATAGAAAGAGAACTAACAATATGAGCCCTCAAAAACGTGGAGTATGTACTCGTGTAGGTACTAAGACACCTAAGAAACCAAACTCAGCATTAAGAAAATATGCTCGTGTAAGATTAAGTAATGGTTATGAAGTAACTTGCTATATTCCAGGTGAAGGACATAACTTACAAGAACACAGTGTAGTATTAATAAGAGGCGGACGTGTTAAAGACCTAATCGGGGTTAGATATCACATTGTACGTGGTACATTAGATACTGCAGGTATTGACAAGAGAAGACAAGGTAGAAGTAAATACGGTACTAAAAAACCTAAAAACAAATAAATAAAGAAGGGAGGAATAAAAAATGCGTAAAAGACAAGCTGTTAAAAGAGAAGTATTAGCAGATCCTATATATAATAGTAAGATGGTTACTAAACTAATTAATAGAATTATGATTGGTGGTAAAAAAGGTACTGCTCAAAATATTTTATATGACGCATTTGATATAGTTAAAGAAAAAACTGGAAATGATCCAATGGAAACTTTTAATAAAGCTTATGAAAATATTAAGCCTCAACTAGAAATTAAGAGTAGACGTATTGGTGGAGGTAACTACCAAGTTCCAGTTGAAGTTAAGGAAGACAGAGGTCAAGCTTTAGCACTTCGTTGGTTAGTACAATATGCTAAAAATAGAAGTGGAAAAGGTATGGCTGAAAACTTAGCTAACGAAATAATAGATGCTGCTAACGGTGTTGGTGGTGCTGTTAAGAAACGTGAGGATACTCATAAGATGGCTGAAGCAAATAAAGCTTATGCTCATTATAGATGGTAATATAAATAGAAGGGAGAAATGAATTATGGCACGTGATGTATCTTTAGATAAGCTACGTAATATTGGTATTATGGCACATATAGATGCTGGTAAGACTACATTTACAGAGCGTGTACTTTTCCATACAGGTATAACACATAAAATCGGTGAAACACATGATGGTGAATCACAAATGGACTGGATGGAACAAGAAAAAGAAAGAGGTATCACAATTACCAGTGCTGCAACTACTGCACATTGGAAAGGATATAGATTAAATATCATAGATACACCAGGACACGTAGACTTTACTATTGAAGTTTCTCGTAGTTTAAGAGTACTTGATGGTGCAATCGCACTTATTGATGCTCAAGCTGGTGTTGAAACACAAACTGAACAAGTTTGGAGACAAGCTAATGAATGGAAAGTTCCAAGAATGATATTCGCTAATAAGATGGATAAAATGGGAGCTAACTTTGAATTTAGCTTAGAAACAATTAAAGATAGACTAAGTGAAAATAGTGCACCTATTGAATGGCCAATTGGAGCAGAAGATAACTTTAGTGGTATTATTGACTTAGTTACTATGAAAGCGTATCATTATGATGGGGATCAACATGAAAATGCTACTGAAATAGAAATTCCTGCTGAATTAAAGGGTGTTGCTCAAGAAAAGCGTATGGAACTTATTGAAACAGTTAGTATGTTTGATGATGAGTTAATGGAAAAATATTTAGAAGGAAATGAACTTAGTGTTGAAGAAATTAAGGCAGCTATAAGAAAAGGTGTTATAGCTGGAGAATTCTATCCAGTACTATGCGGTACTGCTTTAGGAAACAAAGGTGTAAAACTTGCACTTGATGCTGTACTTGATTATTTACCAGCTCCAACAGATATCCCTCCAGTAAAGGGAATTGATATGAATGATAATCCAATTGAAAGAAAAGCAAGTGACTCTGAACCATTTAGTGCACTAGCATTTAAAGTTATGAACGATCCATTCGTTGGTAACTTAACATTCTTTAGAGTATACTCTGGAACATTAAAGAGTGGTTCATATGTATATAATAGTTCTAAAGGAGAAAAAGAAAGAATTGGACGTATTTTACAAATGCATGCTAACCAAAGAAAGGAAATTACTGAAGTTTATGCAGGAGAAATTGCTGCTGCAGTAGGACTTAAAGACACATTTACTGGTGATACTTTATGTGATGAAAAGAATAAAGTTATACTTGAAAAAATGACTTTCCCAGAACCAGTTATTGAACTTGCTATTGAACCAAAATCAAAAGCAGATCAAGAAAAAATGAGTCTTGCACTTCAAAAGTTAGCAAAAGAAGACCCATCATTTAGAGCTAGCACAAACCACGAAACTGGTCAAACTATTATAGCTGGAATGGGTGAGTTACACTTAGATGTTCTAGTTGATAGAATGAGAAGAGAATTTGATGTTGAGTGTAACGTTGGTAAACCACAAGTTGCTTATAGAGAAACTCTTACAGTACCAGCTGACTGTGAAGGTAAATACATTAAGCAAAGTGGTGGACGTGGACAATACGGACACGTTTGGGTTAAATTTGAACCTAATAAAGATAAAGGATATGAATTTGTTGACGCTGTTGTTGGTGGTGTAGTACCACGTGAATACATTGGCGTTGTAGATAAAGGACTTCAAGAAGCTTTAGCTGGAGGAGTACTTGCTGGATATCCTATGATAGACGTTAAGTGTACATTATTTGATGGTTCATACCATGATGTAGACTCTAACGAAATGGCATTTAAAATAGCTGCTTCAATGGCACTTAAAGAAGCTAAAAATAAATGTAAACCTGTTTTACTAGAACCAATAATGAAAGTATCTGTAGTAGTTCCTGAAGAATTTATGGGAACAGTTATGGGAGACTTAACTAGTAGAAGAGGAAGACCACTTGGTAATGAATCAAGAGGTAAAGACCTAGAAATAGGCGCAATGGTACCTTTAGCAGAAATGTTTGGTTACATGACAGTATTAAGAAGTAATACTCAAGGTAGAGGACAATATCAAATGGTATTTGACCATTATGAAGAAGTACCTAGAAACATTGCTGAAGATATTATTAAGAAAAACAGTGTTGCCTAATAAAAAAAATGTAAAACTTAACATTTTATGCTTGAAAAAGTCATAAACTTTAGGTAAAATAATAATGTATATAGAAAAAGGAGGAATTTTAAAATGGCAAGAGAAAAATTTGATCGTTCAAAACCACATGTTAACATTGGTACAATTGGACACGTAGACCATGGTAAAACAACATTAACTGCTGCTATTACCAAAAGACAAGCTGAAAAATTTGGAGGAGAATTTGTAGACTATGCAAATATAGATAAAGCTCCAGAAGAAAGAGAAAGAGGTATTACTATTAATACAGCTCACGTTGAGTATCAAACTGCAAAACGTCACTATGCTCATGTTGACTGCCCAGGACACGCTGACTATGTTAAAAACATGATCACAGGTGCTGCTCAAATGGATGGGGCTATCTTAGTTGTTAGTGCAACTGATGGACCTATGCCTCAAACAAGAGAACACATTCTATTATCTAGACAAGTTGGTGTACCTAAAATGGTAGTATTCATCAACAAATGTGATATGGTTGATGATCCTGAACTACTTGATTTAGTAGAAATGGAAGTAAGAGAATTACTTTCTGAATATGGATTTGATGGAGACAATACTCCAATCATAAGAGGATCTGCATTAAAAGCTCTAGAAGGTGACCCTAAGTATGTTGCTGCTATAGACGAATTAATGGATGCAGTTGACTCATGGATTGATACTCCAGTAAGAGATACTGAAAAGCCTTTCTTAATGAGTATTGAAGACGTATTTACTATCACAGGTCGTGGAACTGTTGTTACAGGACGTGTTGAAAGAGGTATGTTAAAATTAAATGACGAAGTAGAAATCGTTGGTATTAAAGATACAAGAAAAGTTGTTGTAACTGGTATAGAAATGTTCAGAAAATCATTAGATTTTGCTGAAGCTGGAGATAATGCTGGTGTACTTCTTCGTGGTATTAACCGTGAAGATGTTGAAAGAGGACAAGTTCTTGCAAAACCAGGAACAGTTACTCCTCATAAGAAGTTTAAAGCAGAAGTTTATGTTCTATCTAAAGAAGAAGGTGGAAGACATACTCCATTCTTCAGTAACTATAGACCACAATTCTACTTCAGAACTACAGACGTTACTGGTGTAATTGAATTACCTCAAGGTGTTGAAATGGTTATGCCTGGTGATAATGTTTCAATGACAGTTGAATTAATCACTAAGATAGCTCTTGAAAACGGTACTGAATTCTCTATCCGTGAAGGTGGAAGAACAGTTGGTGCTGGTAAAGTAACTGAAATTATTGAGTAATTAAGTTAATTAAAAAATTCCCGTTTTGGGAATTTTTTTTATGTCTTTAAAATTTTTGCTATTATATTTATTATTGCATTTTAAATTTCTAAGTGAATTTCTAGGTGCATTTTTGAAAAATATAGGTATAGTTATAATGGAATTGATATTAATAGTAGTTGTAGTAGAAGATGCAAGAAAAAAATTTAAAGAGATGTGCAGGGGAAAAATATTATATTCATATTGAATTTTATTTTGAAGATAAAATATCCAAATCATTCCGAAAAATTCCAAAATGGAAAAAATCGGAATAGTATTCCGAAAAAGTATTGCAAAATTAATTTTAGTTTGATATAATGAATATTAGAAAGTGGTGAAATATGAAATACTATAATAGAGACATCGAAAATCTTTTTACTGATTATACAAAAAATTTTAAATCAATTTTAATAACAGGACCAAGACAAATTGGAAAATCAACTTTTTTAAAACGATTAAAAGAAGAAAAACGTTCTTATGTTACATTGGATGATTTAGAGTTAAGAGCATTTGCAAATAGAGATCCTAAAAAATTTATTGAAATGTATAAACCTCCTGTTATTATAGATGAAATACAATATGCTCCAAAAATTCTTTCATATATTAAAATAGTTTGTGATAACTCAGAAAAAAGAAATTTGTATTGGCTTACTGGGTCACAAAAAATTCAAATAATGAAAAACGTTAGTGAGACATTAGTAGGAAGAATGGGCGTATTGGATATGTATTCTCTATCTAATAGAGAAAGTAATCAAAGCAAATATTTGCCTCTTGATTTAGAAAATTTGGTTGAAGGAGATTATATTAGTAAAGAGGACGTCCTAGTTAAAATGTTTAATGGTAGTATGCCTGATGTTGTATGTAATAATGTTAATAGGGAATATTTTTATAATAGTTATGTAGATTTATACGTGGAGAGAGATATAAGAGAATTAAAGGAAGTTCAGGATTTAGAAACATTTAGATTATTTATGGCTGAAATTGCAAGTCATGCAGGTCAATTATTAAACTATTCTGAAATTGCATCTTCTGTTGGCATTAATGATAAAACTGTTAAGACATGGACATCTATTTTAGAAAACACCGGGATAATTAAATTAATCTATCAGTTTAAGCACGATGAATTTAAAAGAAAAAAGACACATCCTAAATTAGTATTTATGGATACAGGATTATGTATATTTTTGTTAGGAATTAAGTCGATTACTAGATTAAAAGAGTATTCCTTTTTGGGAAATTTATTTGAAAGTTATGTTATAAGCGAGATTATAAAAAATAATGTTAATTTTAATTTAAATTTTGATTTTTCATATTATAGAGATAAAAATAAGAGAAAAATAGACTTAATAATTACGGATGAAAATAACAAAAATCATTTATATGAAATTAAAATGAATAATAAGGTTGATATTCGTATGATAAAGAATTTTCAACTTATAAAAGACAACATAAGTAATGGTGGAATTATTTGTACTGCAAAAGTAATGGAAAATTTAGATAATAAAAATCAAATAATACCTCTTAGTGCTATAATAGATTGATTCCGAAAAATTCCAAAATGGAAAAAATCGGAATGTGTATGATTATGTTGCTTTAACATATAATAATACCTCCTTTTGGAGGTTTTTATATAAAATAAAAAAAGATTTATCTAACCAAATCTTTTTTATCTATTTTGCTATTCTTATATTTAACTCTTTCGTCTGTATTAAATAGTATATAATCAATGCTTGTTATATAGTATTCACTTAGTTTTAGAAGTACCCAAGTGGGTATATCATTTTCTCCTGTTTCATAAGCAGCATACCCAGTTTGACTCATACATAAATAAGTTGCGATATCTTTTTGTTTTAAATCTCTTTCTTCTCTTAAATCTCTTAATCTGTTCATCATTAATCTATTAGTTCTACTCATAAGAAGCCTCCATTCTTTACATAAAAAGATACCATAACTTTAAACTTAATATTGATTTTTAACGTGAAACACGCTATAATAATTTTGTAATCATATAGATAGTAAGGTAATACCATTAATATTATACTTTTTGTATATAATTAATGAAATACGACAATATAAATATAGAAGGAAAAATGTGATTATGATAGGAGTATAATGTTATGAATAAAAAAAGTATAACAATATTAGTAGTGTGTTTAATAGTGAGTGTAATGTCTGTTAGTCTAGCTTTTTTTAGTGCTAGAATAATAGGAAACGGTAAAAACGTAAGCGTGAATGCAAAAGAACTTACAATAAACTTTGACAATAATAACGAAATAGCAAGTGGCATAATAGAGCCAGGGTGGAGTAGCGCTAATACTTTTAGTATTACTAATAAAAGTAAAACTAACTTTACATATGATATTGTACTAAAGAACTATAAGAATACTACTAAGACTAATGGATACTTAGTTTATAAAATAACTAGTACAAACGGTTATAATATGACTGAGTTTAAAGATATGCCAAAAGATGGAGAAAACACATATGACTTAGTTATAGCAAGAGGTATTACTATAGAACCAGGAAGTAGTAATAAACAAAGTTATACTTTAGAAATAAAATACTTAGATAGCACTGAAGATCAAAGTATAGATATGGGGTCAACTGTAACAGGTAGTTTATATATAGTAGAGAGTACAACAAACGAAAACAACCAATATACTAAAGGTACTTTAGGTTATCAAATAATGGAAGATAACTCAAATATAAAAGAAAGAACTGACTTTTCTAAAACTTATACAGATGTAAATATTGGAACGATGTATAAAGCGACTGAAGATAATACAGATGTATATTATTTTGCAGGAGATGCAAGAAACAACTGGGTAAAGTTTGGTGGATACTACTGGAGAATAATAAGAACAAACTCTGATGGAAGTATTAGACTTTTGTACCACGGAACAAGTCCTGAAACACAGAATGCCTATATTGGTGATAGTGAAATTGCTTTTAATGAAAACTATAATGACTCAATGTATGTAGGATATAAATATGGTACAAGCGGGTCTTTGGAAAATAATAGATCAAATACAAATGATAGTACAATTAAAAAAACTATAGATGCTTGGTATAAAGATAATTTGGTAAATTATACAAAATACTTAAGTACAACAGCAGTATATTGTAATGATAGAGAATTAGGAAGTGGTACATATTCAGCAACCGGCGACAAATTTTATTATGTTGGATATACAAGATTAGGAGCTAATAAAAATCCATCATATAATTGTACAAATGAATATGATGCATTTAGTGTAAATAATACAAAAGCACAATTAACATATCCAATTGCCTTAATGACAGCAGATGAAATAAGTTATGCAGGTGGTGTGTGGATAAAAAATGCTGCAACATGGTATTACTTAAATAGTAAAGGTAGTGCTTCTATTAAAAATGGACAAAATGAATGGTGGTTGTTGTCGGCTGCTAGTTGGGACACTGATAAAAGTTCTGTAGTGTTTAAAGTATCAAGTTCACAAGATAGGAAAGCACAATTTGGAGCACAAAGTGTTCAATATGAGTTGCACGTTAGACCAGTTATATCATTAAAAAAAGATGTACTTTATAAATCAGGCGATGGAAGTCCAACTAGTCCGTACGAAGTAATCGCTGATCCTGTAAATATGTATACAGTGTCTTTAACTGTCAATAACGGAAGTGGTACAGATACAGTACTTGTTGAAGAAGGCAAAGGTGCAACATTCACAGTAACACCAAACTCAGGATACAAAGCAGAACTTGAAACAAATACATGCGGTGGAACACTAAGTGGTAATACATATACAATAAGTAATGTGACAAGCAATAAAACTTGTAGTATAACATTTAAGAAAAACTTACCAACGCTTTCAAGCTTAATCCAAGCAAATGCAGTAAATGAAAATGGATATAGATATGAGGGTACTAATCCTAATAACTACATTTATATGGTTAAAAATAACTCAAATGAATTATGGAGAATAATAGGATTATTCCCAGATGGAGAAAATGGAGAAAACGTAATAAGGGTAAGAAAAGTAGGGTATGAACAAAAAGCATATGACTCAAATGGTACAAACCACTGGCCAAATACAACGCTATATACATATCTAAAAGATACATACACCCTTGCAAATTATAAAAACACAGTAAACTACAAAATGTACTTAGGAGGTGCAGATAGTATTACAAGTTATACATCAAAAGACTTATATGATATGGAGAGAATGTTAAATAGTAAAGGAACAGCAGGAAAAACATCAAGTACAAGTTATAATAGTGCAAAAACATTCACAGGAAGTGTAGGACTAATGTATCCAAGTGACTATGGATACGGAGTACTAGCAAGTGATTGTGCAAGAACCGTCAAACCAATTAATTATTCAAACACGGCGGCATGTAAAAACAACAACTGGTTATTTCAAGGTTCAAGCACATGGCAATGGTTAATAAGCCCAAATTCGTCTTCTGCTGACTATGCGTTCTTTGTTGAAAATGGCGGATATGTTGACGGCAACGGCTATTTTGGCATTTTCGTCAATTATTCCAATGGTTTTTTTAGTCCAGTCATGGCTCTAAAGTCTGATGTAGTGGTAACAGGAAGTGGAACACAAAATGATCCATATGTGATGACAAATTAAACTATTGACATATTGTACCTATTTATGGTACAATATGTTTGTTTTTTTTAAGGGGGATAATATGAAATTAAAAGATTATTTTTTTGATAATTTTATGGGAATAGACGAAAGTACTGTTCTTACTGCAGTTGAAGAGTTAACTGATGCGCAAAAGAAGTTAGTTTACTATACTTGGGGAGTGGATAGTAAGCACAGAAACCCAAATAGCAAACAAGCAAAAGATGTAATTAGTCAAATATATAAGAAATTATATAAGAAAAATTTATTTAATGAGTTTAATGCACCAAAGGAAACTGTAATTAAATTAATAGATACTTTAAAAGAAAAAGAATTAGTTAATTTATTTACAGAGTATTCTTATAAAGATAATGAACTTAAAAGTGGTGTAGTAACTAAAGAGATTAGACAAAAGAATTTATATATAATAAAGAAAGTACAAACTGCGATTAAAGAAGGTAAAGTATCAACTAGAAAAGTAGATTATTCTAGTGTTTATAAAGGTTTCTTTAATCAATTTGATAGACCTAAAAAAGAAGTATTAAGAGTGGTTAATTCTTTAGATGAAGAAAGTATTAAAACATTAAAGAAAAAATTTGGAGAAAACTTTGATAAGTTATATAAAGTAGATAATAAAGTAAATGATGAGATAAATGTAAGAATATGTAGATTAATTAGAAGAAAGTTTGCTTTTCTAGAGAATGGTGAGTTTGTTAAAATTACTGATTATGTTAATCTAGACTTAGATACAATTAAAGAAAGAATGAGCCTTTTAAGTAGTAAAGAACAAATGCGTATATATAGTTTATTTGGAGAAAATTTAGATAAAGAAGTGGCTGTTAATATTGAACAAAAGAATAGTTTATTAAGAAAAAAGTCTATAGAAAGACTAAAAAGTGGTAAACTTAAATTAGTACATACTAACTTTAAACCATTATTTCTTATATTAAGTAAGAATAAGTTTGATGATGAAACAATGGATGAGTTTAAGTTAAGAGTATTAAATGCAATAGAGAGTCTTCAAGAAAAAGATAAAGATATTCTAATAAAGAAATATGGGGAAAATTTTGATTTGACTACTACTAAAAATATTATGACAACACAGGAAAACGAATATATCACACGTTTTGTTATAACTAAGTTATCTTGGAGTTTAAAAGATAGAGAAATTAAAAAGTATAAGAGTTTATTTGAAAGAGTTAATGCTGAAGAGAAATATTTACTTTTAGAGTTTATTGATACACTAAGTAATGAAGATAAAATGCTTTTACAAAAGAAGTATGGAGTAGATTATTCAAATACAAGTGAATTACATACATTTAGTAGTGAAGACAATCATAGAATTAAAGTGATGTTAGAAAAAGCAGTTCATTATTTTAATAGAAAGAGTAAAGAAAAGTATGTAGGTGTTAGAATTAATAGTTTAAGAGATATGAGAAATATTGCTAGAAGTAAAGAATACAAAGAATTACTTAGTTACTTTAGTGAGAATGAAAGTCTAGCAGTGCTTACATATTTAGCAAGAAAACTTGTTAGTACAGAAGAAATTACGAAAGTAACTGGAGTAAGTATAGAAAGACTACATGAGTTAGTTAGTGAATATAATAATCTCGGAAGAAATATAAATGTTTTAAAGAGAAATATTTAGTTTGCTACTTGAAAAATTAAATTAAATGTATTAAAATATAAGTATCTTTTAGGAAAAAAAGGTAGTATGTAATTTATAATTATAGAGAGTTAGTGGTAGGTGTAAACTAACAATGTTATATATGAAAGTTCGTTTTCCATTATATAAAAGAGCGTAATAAAGGCGTTAACTTAAGAGAAGCATAAATTAACTTTATGAATTAAGGTGGTACCGCTGCAGTTTGTAGTCCTTAAGTCATGAAGTTTTTTATTTTGAAAGGGTGATAATATGAAAGAAAAATTAAGTAATTTACTTGAAAATGCTAGAAAAGAAATTGAAAGTAGTAAAGAAATAAACGAGTTAAACTTAATTAAAAGTAAATATTTTGGTAAACAAAGTGAATTTACAGAAATTATGAAAAGTATTGGTACTATGAGTAATGATTTAAAGAAAAGTGTAGGAGTTTTAACTAACGAGTTTAGAAATAACTTTAATAGCTTGTTTGAAGAGAAATACGAGAATTTAAGTACAGAAGAATTAAACAAGAAGTTAGAAAGTGAGAGAATTGATGTTACTTTACCTGGTAAAAAAGTTAAGTCTGGTAGTATGCATCCATTAACTTTAGTAAGAAATGACTTAGAAGACTTGTTTGTTAGTATGGGTTATGATGTTGTAACTGGGCCTGAAATTGAAACAGATGTAAACTGTTTTGAAAAATTAAATATTCCAAAAGACCATCCAGCAAGAGATATGCAAGATACTTTCTATATAACTGAAGATATGTTACTTCGTAGTCAAACTAGTAGTGTACAGGTAAGAACAATGCTTGCAAATACCCATAAAACTCCAATTAAAATGATTTGTCCTGGTAAAGTTTATAGAAGAGATGATGATGACGCTACTCATTCACATCAATTCATGCAGTTAGAAGCTCTTGTAGTAGACAAAAATATTAGCCTAAGTGACTTAAAAGGTACACTATTAGAAATGGCTAAAGGAATGCTTGGAGAAAACACTAATATTAGATTTAGACCTAGTTATTTTGGATTTACTGAACCATCTTATGAAGTAGATGTAACTTGCTTTAAATGTGGTGGTAAAGGATGTTCATTATGTAAAAATATTGGTTGGATAGAAATACTTGGTTCAGGAATGGTTCATCCAAACGTACTTAGAATGTGTGGATATGACCCTGAAGTTTATACAGGCTTTGCTTTTGGTGTAGGAATTGATAGACTTGCAATGTTTAAGTATGGTATAACTGACTTAAGAAATATTTATACAAATGATATAAGACTATTAAATACTTTTAATAGAAAGGAGACTAAATAATGATACTAAGTAAAAAGTTTGTAAGTAATTATATTGATGTTAAAAGTATTGATATAAAAACTATTGCTGAAGATATGACACGTGTAGGAAATGAGTATGACTATGCTGGAAAACTAGTTAATGCAACTAACTTAGTTGTTGGACACGTTTTAGAGTGTGAAATGCACCCAGATAGTGATCATTTACACGTTTGTAAAATTGATGTTGGAGATGAAGTACTTGATATAGTGTGTGGTGCACCTAATATGAGAAAAGGTTTAAAAGTAATTGTTGCAAAAGATGGAGCAGTGTTGCCTGGTGGCACAATTAAAAAAGGTGTTATAAGAGGGGCAATAAGTAACGGAATGTGCTGTAGTTTAGAAGAACTAGGGCTTGACAAGAAGTTCTTAAACGAAATGGACATAAACGGTATACACGAACTACCAAGTGACGCGCCTGTTGGAATGGATGCTTTAGAGTATCTTGGTTTAGATGACGAGATAGTAGATTTTGAACTAACTGCAAATAGAAGTGACTTACTTAGCATGATAGGCTTGGCTTATGAGCTAGGGGCAGTTTATGATAAACCTGTAAATGAACCAACACCAGTATATGAAAGTGTTAAAGATACCTTTCTTTGCGACGTTAACTTAAGTATTGATACTGATAATTGTTCATTATATTTATTAGGAAGAGTTAATAATGTCACTATTAAGGAAAGTCCTGACTATATTAAAAATGCTTTAATAGCTTCTGGCATAAGACCAATTAACAACGTAGTAGATATAAGTAACTATGTAATGCTTGAAACTGGTCAACCACTTCACTTTTATGACGCTGATAAAGTAGGTAAGTTAATAGGTGTTAGAATGGCTAATAATGAAGAAGTGCTAACTACATTAGATAAAACTGATAGAGAACTAACAACAAACGATATAGTAATATATAACGAAAGCGGCCCAATTGGACTAGCAGGTGTGATGGGTGGACTTTCTACTGAGGTAACAATGGATACTAAAAACATTCTTATAGAAAGTGCAATATTTACTCCTGGTGTTATTAGAAAAACGGCTAAAAGAATATTAAGAAGTGAAGCTTCTAGTAGATTTGAAAAAGGGCTTGACTATAAAAGAACATACTTAGCTATCAATAGAAGTAAAGAACTTCTTTCAAATCTTGCTGGTGGCACAGTTAGTGAAGGATTAATAATCTATGATAAAGTAGATAAAAGTGAAAAACACGTGCTAATCTCGTTAGAAAAAATTAATAGTGTTCTAGGTCTTTGTCTTACCAAAGAAGACGTTGTAAATGTATTAAATAAGCTTAAATTTAGTGTAAACATTAATAACGATGAGTTTGATATTATTGTACCTAGTAGAAGATTAGATGTGTCAATAAAAGAAGATATAATAGAAGAAATTGGTAGAATATATGGGGTAGATGAAGTACCTATTACACTACCTAGCACTAACAATGGAAGAAGTAAGTATGATAACTATGATAGAATTATTAAGACTAAATTAAGTGATATGGGACTAAATGAAACTATTACATATAGCCTTATTAATAAAAAAGACATTAATAAATTTGTAAGTGAAGAATTTACTCCAGTTGAAGTAATGGAACCTTTAAATAGCGAAAGAAGTACTTTAAGAAATAGTTTAATCTCGTCTTTAATTAATGTTTATGAATATAATAAAGCAAGAAACATTAAGAATGTAAGCATATTTGAAATAGGTTCATGTTATTCTAAAGTAGAAAATGACTATGTTGAAACAAGTAAACTAGCAATACTTATGAGTGGAGAATTTATTACTGGAATTAATACTAGTGTTAAAATAGATTTTTATTATTTAAAAGGTGTAGTTGAGTCTTTACTAGATTACCTTGGCTATAAAGGAAGATACTCATTTGTAAGTGACGTGACTATTAAAGAAATGCATCCATATATGAGTGCAAATATAATACTAAATGGGCTAAACGTTGGATTTATTGGTAAAGTACATCCACTAGTAAACAAAGAAGACTTGTATGTATGTGAAATTAACTTAAGTACATTAAGAAGTGTTAAAGCTGGTAAGATTAAGTTTAAAGAATTAAGTAAATATCCTAGTATTAAAAAAGATATATCGTTTATATTTAGTGATGTTGTAGTAAGTGATAATATTATTAAGGATATTAGAAAACTTGGTGGTAAAACACTTACAGAAGTAGTAGCGTATGACGAGTATATTATGGGTAAAGAAAAGAGTTTAACATTTACTCTTAACTATATGAGTGAAGAGAGAACTTTGACTGAAGAAGAAGTTATGGCTTCATTTAATAATATTATTAATGGAATTACTGTAAAATATAATGCAAAACTAAAAAATATGTAGATAAATAAAAATATTTATTGTATAATTAAATAGGAAAGGTGGTAATGATATGAATCCATGGATAATTGTGGGAATAGTTGTGTTTTTAATCATTCTTTATGTAATTAGTACACGCAATACTTTAGTTAAATTAAGAAACAGAGTAAAAGACCAATGGGCACAAATTGAAGTACAATTAAAAAGGAGATTTGACTTAATACCTAATATAGTTGAAACTGTTAAAGGGTATGCAAAACATGAAAGTGATACTTTGAAAGGAGTAATTGAAGCAAGAAATAAATTTACTGTAGCAGGTACAAAAGAAGATGAAATGAAAGCTAATAATGAGTTAACTGGCGCTATTAGACAATTATTTGCTTTAAGCGAAAGTTATCCTGAATTAAAAGCTGATACAAGTTTCTTAAAACTTCAAAGTAATCTTGAAGAAACAGAAGATAAAATATCTAGTGCTAGACAATTTTATAATGATACAGTTTTATCTTTAAATAATAAAGTTGAATTATTTCCTTCAAATTTAGTTGCTAAAATATTTGGATTTAAAAAGGAAGCATTCTTTGAAGCAGAAACTGAAGCTAAAGTTGCTCCAAAAGTACAGTTTTAAGCTTACTAAATGTAAGCTTTTTTCTTTTAATAGGAGGATTTATGAAAAAAATATTAGTTTTAATAATAAGTTTATTTTCATTTATTAGTGTTAACTATGCAGTAAGTAATGTTAATTATAAAATAGATGATTATATAGTAGATGCTAGTATTGATATAAGTGGGAACTTAAAAGTAAGAGAGATTATCAAGAGTACTGGTAGTTATAATGGTTATATAAGAGACTTAGTTTATAAAAATGATAGATTAGGAGACTTTACTGGAGATACTTCTAGTTTTGAAGGAAGTAGTATATATAACCCAACTGGTATAGACAATATAAAAGTTGGTAGTATAAACTATAATGGAGAGTTAAGTTTTGATGCGTTTAATAGTGAAGTGACTGAATTTAGTGAATGCACTAATAATCGTGGATGCTATACTATCAGTGATATTACAAATGGCAAAAGTATAAAGATGTATAATGAAACAGTTAATTCTAGTACATACTTTTATATAGAATATACTTTAGGTAATACGGTAGTACTACATAATGATGTAGCAGAGTTGTATTTAAATTTTATAGGTAATGATTTTGATGATGATATAGGAAGGTACCAATTAAGAGTTACTTTACCACAGGCAACTACTAATGAAACAAGAGTATGGGCACATGGTCCACTAAGTGGAGAAGTTAGTAGAATAACAGACGAAGTAGATGGAGTTACTAAATATTATGGAGGATACTTAAAAATTGAAGACTTAATAAAGAACACTCCAGTAGATATGAGAATGGTTTTTGATAAAAGTTTAATTATGGTAGACCATCCATTCTTAAAGAAAAGTAAGGTTGAAGCGTTAGACAAAATACTTGAAGTGGAACAAGTAAGAGCTGATGATGCTAATAAACAAAGAAAAACTGCTAAAATATTAGTGTATGGAACATATGCTTTAAGTGGGACTTATTTATTAATTTTACTATTAATAATAGTTTATCTATATATTAAGTATGACAAAGAAAGAAAGCGCTCTTTTGATATGGAATACAATAGAGAGTTTATAGATGACTATGATGTAACAGCAATTGAATACCTATATGATAAAAAGATAACTGAAAAAGGTTTTTCTACTAGTATATTAAATCTAATATATAAGAAAAAAATTAGTTTTGAAAAGTTAGATAAGAAAGACTATAAATTTACTAGAACTACAGTAGACGAAAGTGAGTTAAATGAGGGCGAAAAGAAAGTAATGGATATACTTTTTAATAAAGCTGGAAGTAATAATATGGTTACTTTAAAAGATATAAAAAAATATGCAAAAGAAGTTAATGGTACAACTAGTCCATTCTTAAAAGGTTTTGATACTTGGAAAAGTATTGTTACTAATGAAAGTGAAAAATTAAACTTCTATGAAAATAATAGAAGTGTTAAACTTAAGTTTTCACTATATGCCTTAGTAAGTATATTAATACTTTATTTAGATATAAAACTAGGTATGTTTAACTTACTTGCATTTATAGTTATAATTAGTACAATAGTTTATATAATATATTTAGTTAGCTTTAACAAAAGAACTATAAGAGGTAACTTAGACTATCATAAATGGAAAGCTTTTGAAAGATTTTTAAAAGACTTTGGTAGATTTGATGAAAAAGAACTTCCTGAAATTAAGTTATGGGAAAGATACTTAGTATATGCAAATATATTTGGTCTTGCTGATAAAGTAGGTAAGACTATGAAAATAAAGTTTAATGAGATGTATCCAAATGATTACACTAATAGAGATTTTGTATTTGATTATTACTTATGGAGTAGTTTAAATAGCGATATTAATAGAACAGTACACTCGTCAATTTCTACAGCACATTCTGAAGTAGCATCTAAAATAGCTGAAAGCTCTAGTTCAAGTGGAAGTGGTATCGGCGGAGGATTTTCTTCTGGCGGAGGCTTCGGCGGAGGCGGAGGTGGCGGCCGTGGTTTTTAATACAGAACTTAACTATATCAAAAATGATAGAATTAGAAGTAGTATGGAAGTATTAATTAGTAAAATACCTGATTACTTTTATAAAGAGGCTGCTAGTTCTACAGGCAAATACCATCCTGCATTCAGTCAAGGCGAAGGTGGACTCTTAAGACACACTAAAGCTGCGGTAAAAATAGCTAATACATTATTAAATAATGACACTATTGGATATAAGTTTACAAAAGATGAGAAAGATTTAATAATACTTGCATTAATAATGCATGACACGGTAAAACGTGGAATACCTGAAGAAAGATACACAAAAACAGAACATCCACTTTTAGCAAGTAAGCTTATAAAAGATAATGCTAAAGAAACTACTTTAACAGAAGAAGAAGTTAACTTAGTATGTAGTATGATAGAAACTCATATGGGACAGTGGAATACTGACTTTAACGGTAATGAAGTATTACAAAAACCAAAAACTAGATACCAAAGATTTGTCCATATGTGTGACTACTTAGCTGCTCAAAAGTTTATAAATATAAACTTTGATGAAAATAACGAAATAATATGTTAAAAGGTACTTGACTCAAGCACCTTTTTTTGATAAGATTATCTTGTAATAGCGAGAGTAACAAAAAATTTCAAGCTTTAAAAAAACAAAGGAGAGATACACATGGAAACAAAAAATACTGTAAAACCTAGTATGGGGGGGGGTATATTAAGACTAATAATTAATCTTAATGGTTTTTCATGTGCAATAAAATGGATAGAATAATTCTACCCATTTTTTCGTGTGTAG
>OLSB01001585.1_pt1 | contig 21586 bp, 19 predicted proteins | sample 1672071 | NCBI WGS metagenome assembly OLSB01 (sample SAMEA3136642, study PRJEB25190) | human gut metagenome | biome: human gut; feature: human-associated habitat; material: faeces | place: Austria | collected 2013 | reverse complement strand
ACGGAAACGCCCGCGCCGACGGAAACGCCCGCGCCGACGGCGGCGGAGCCAACGCCGACGTCCGCCCCGCCCGTCCCGGCGGGAACGTATACATACATGGACGCGGACGGCGGCGAATGGAAGCTGGAGCTGCGCGACGACGGGCTTTTCACCATCACCGACCCGGACGGCAAGCCCCATACCGGCGAGGGGTGGTCCACCGCCGCGGACGGCTCCGTCCACTGCGGGCCGACGGACATTTATTTCGCGCCCTTCGCGTTCAACGGCGGGTGCAGCCGCTGGAAGATCTCCGGCAATACGTGCACGCCGCTCGAGCGCGCCTGAAAAAAACGATACATCCCGGACGCGGCGTAAGTGCGCCCGGACAGGGGGAAAACCGCCATGTGTGCAAAAGAAACCGCCAAAGAATTTCTCCGGCGTCACAACATGCTCTATGAGCAGCAGCCGTTTGAGGCGCTGACGGACGCCTACATTTCCGACATGCGCGCGGGACTGCGCGGCGAAGCCTCCACGCTTATGATGCTGCCGTCGTTTCTTCCCGCGGCGGGCGCGCCGCGCACGGGCGAGAGCGTTCTCGTGCTCGACGCCGGCGGCACGAATCTCCGCGCCGGGCGCATCCGCTTTGACGAAACGGGAAAGCCCGTCACGGAAGCGCTGCAGAAGCGCCGCATGCCCGGCACGCTCGGCGAGGACACGGACGCGGAGGAAATGTTCCGCGCCATCGCGGAGCTTGCGCTCACGGTCGCGGGGGAGACGGAGCGCGCGTGCATCGCGTTCTCGTTCCCGTGCGAGTGCCTGCCGAACGGCGATGGGCGGATCATCAGCATGGGCAAGGAATCGCGCGTCACCGGCGCGGAGGGAAAGCTCGTGTGCGAGGGCATCGAAACGGCGATGCGCGCGCTCGGCGCGCCCGGTGAGCGCCGCTGGCGGCTCATCAACGACACCGTCGGCTCCATGCTCGGCGGCATGGCCTCGTGCGACAGAACGCGCTACGCCGATTTCATCGGCTTTATTCTCGGCACCGGCACAAACGCCTGCTGCCATGTGAAGGCGTGCGACGTTGCCAAATCGCCCGAAACGGTGGCGATGGGCGGCGAAACGCTCGTCAATCTGGAATCCGGCTGCTTTGGCCGCGTGCTGCGCGGCACGGCGGACGCCATCGTGGACGATACGTCCGGCATGCCCGGCGACCACCCGGCGGAAAAGATGATCTCCGGGGCATACTACCGGCGGCTGCTGCGTGAAACGCTTCTCCTTGCCGCGCGCGAGGGGCTTCTCTCGGCGAAGAGCGGGGAGAATATCGCCGCGCTCTCCATCACGAGCGCGATGGTGGACGCCTTCTGTCTCAACGCTGCGGGCGGCAGCGCCGTCGCCGAGGCGCTCGAAACGGAGGACGACCGCCGCTTCGCTTCCGAGATCAACGCGCTGCTGCTCGAGCGCGCCGCACGCATCGCCGCGGCGTGCCTGTGCGCGATCCTCCGGGAACGCAATATCCCCGCCGGAAAGCTCACCGGCATATGCGCGGACGGGACGATGCTCAAGCTCAACCCCGTGCTGCGCCCGCGCATGGAGGCGCTGATCGCGGAGTATACCGCCCGGCACGGTATCGGCGGCGCGGAGTTTCTCTTCGCCGGCGACGCCACGCTCCTCGGCTGCGCCTGGGCCGCGCTGGCGTAAGAAAAAGGAAATCACCATGAAAAACTACCGCACACCCCGCAAAGAAGAAAACACCTCCCGCCGCGCGCGGCGCGCCTCGCAGAAAAAGGTCATGCTCATCGGCTGGATCTTCCTCGGCGTGATGCTTGCCGCCGCACTCGCCGCCGTTATTCTGCTGCTCCCCGGACGGGACAAAGCCCCCGATACGGAGGACCGCCCCCTCTCCGTGCCGCAGCTCAACCCCGGCGTGGGCGGCAGCGCCTTCCAGACGGAGCAGACTGCCCCGCCCATCGAAACCGGCAACGCCGGCAGCGGACGACGCGTCTCCGTCAACCGGTTCGACTGCGATTATACCCCGCCCGAGACCGTGACGCTCGGCGTTTTGAAGTCCGTCGATCTCACGGCGCTCGGCGAGACCGTGGCGGCGAACGTCGCCGCGAACGGCTGGGGCAGCGTGACGTATTCCGTCTCGGAAAACGGCTCGCTCCTTCTCCAAAACCCCGGCGCCCCGGCGCTCACGCCGGACAACTATGAAAAGCAGGAGGCGTTCCTCGCCTCGTCCCGGCCGGAAAACGCGGCGCGCACGTTTCTGGAACACAGCGGACTCATCGGCCTGCTGCGCAGCTACGGGCTGGAGCTCGGCACGGCGGCGGAGAACGATAACGGCGTGATCACGTTCCGCGGCACGGGCAGCACCGCGCAGAGCGAGTGCAGCGTGCGCTTCAGCTTTCTCTATACCGGCGACTTCAACCAGGCGGTCGTCCGCGCGGTGTATCTCGACGGCGCGGCGGACGTGCCTGCGCTCGCCCCGAAAAAGGCGGCGTCCAATGCCGTCACATGGGACAGCGCCGACGAGGGAGCGGTCTCCGTGACCGCCGTGGAGCTTCGCAGCGTGCGCGGCCTGCCGTTTTACGCCTTCACCTGCTCGGACGGTTCGGTCGCCTACGCGCTCGCCTGCGACGAGAGCGCGCTCGATTCTCTCCCCGGCGCGCGGGAACTGTACGAGGAGATCATGCGCGACGGCCTGCGTGAATACGTTGAAATCCGCGGCGCGGAATGATCTCTGCGCCGGAGGGGAAACGGCTGGTTTTCGTCACAATGACCAATTTTTTTCGCTGCAGTGAAAAATTTTTCGCTAATGTACTGGAATATTTCACTGACAGCGAATGAAAAATCACTATTAGATGATTTACTATTTCACGCTTTATTCGTTAAAATTAGTAAATCCAAACCGGGGGTCTTTGTACATGCTAACCACGCTCCGGTAATCCGCTTACTGTGAGAGGGAAAACGTATGCGCGAGGACTACAGAGAACGATTCAGGATTTTGGGGCTGCGGATTGCCTATTACCGCAAGATGCGCGGCATGACGCAGGAACAGTTCGCCGAGGCGATCGGCCGGAGCGTGAGCTTCGTGAGCCAGATCGAGGCGAATAACGCCGCCGAGGTCAAGGGCGTGTCGCTCGAAACGCTTTTTCTCATGAGCGAGAAGCTCGGCGTGCCCATGGCCCGCCTCTTTGAGGACTGAGCCGAATACATACGTTTATTAACGCTATCCGCGTTTAATAAAAAAGTTTGAAAATCCAATAAGGAGGAGAACAAACAATGAAGAAAATTCTTGCGCTGCTTCTTGCCGTTGTCATGGTGCTGAGCCTGGCCGCGTGCGGAAGCGAGGCTCCCGCCCCGGCGCCGACCGAAGCTCCGGCGGAGCAGCCTGCCGAGACCCCGGCCGAGCAGCCGGCCGAAGAGCCGACGGCGGAGCCTGTCGAAGAGTACACCGGTCCGGATTCCTTTTCCATGATCGATAGCTTCGACATCACCACCCTGGACTATGTTTACAACAACAAGTCCTCCAACGGCGACTACACCAGCAACTTCATCGAAGGCCTTCTCACCCAGGACCGCCACGGCAAGCTCATCGCCGGCATGGCGAAGGAGTGGAGCAGCAACGATGATGCTTCCGAGTGGACGTTCGTCATTCGTGACGACGCTGTTTGGTCCACCAACGCCGGCGAAGAGTACGACGCCGTTGTTGCGGAAGACTTCGTTACCGGCCTGAAGCACGCCGCCGACTCCCAGAGCGAGACCATCGGCCTCGTCCTCGACCTGATCGTCGGCCTGCGCGAGTACTACGAAGGCACCGGCACCTGGGAAGACGTCGGCATCAAGGCGGACGGCAACACCCTTACCTACACGCTGACCGGTCCCTGCGGCTACTTTGACGGCATGACCACCTACAGCATCCTCTTCCCGATCAACGCCGAGTTCCTGGAATCCAAGGGCTCCGAGTTCGGCGCCGTTACGCCCGACTCCATCCTCTACAACGGCTGCTACCTGCTGACCTCTCTGGTCCCGGCGCAGGAAGTCCGCTTCGAGGCCAACCCCAACTACTACGACGCTGCGAACGTTTTCGTTAAGAACGTCGTCGTCACCTACTCCGACGGCAGCGACCCGGCCCAGAACTTCAACATGTTCGTCAACGGCGAAGTCACCTCCACCACGGTCAACCAGTCCCTGCCCGAGATCAAGGCCAAGGCCGACGAGCTCTACCCCGACAGCCAGTACATCAGCATGACGACCGCCACCTCTTACTGGGGCGCCTTCAACTGGGACCGTCAGATGTACACCCTGTACAACGATACCTCCGTTTCCACCACCAGCAAGGAAACCGACGCTCAGAAGGCTGACACCAAGGCCGCCATCCTGAACGCCAACTTCCGCCGCGCCGTTTACGCCGCCTACTCCGCGCACGCCGTGGAAGCGATCACCCGCGGCGAGGATCTGGCCGACGGCGTCATCCGCAACACCCTCGTTCCTTACACCTTCCAGACCACTTCCGACGGCCGTTCCTACGGCTCCATCGTTGAGAAGTACGCCGCCGAGCTCGTCCCCGAGTACGAAGGCATCAACCTGAACGACGGTCAGGATGCGTGGTACAACCCCGAGCTCGCCGTGACCTTCATCGAGAAGGCCAAGGAAGAGCTGGGCGACACCATCTCCGAGTGGCCCATCCACATCGACGTTCCTGTCTACGCCGCTTCTGAGAACCAGAAGAACATGCAGCTCGCGATGAAGAACTCCATCGAAGAGGCCATCGGCGATTACGTCGTTATCGACCTGCAGTTCCTCGAGGGCAACTCCTCGGTTTACTACTCCGCGTTCTACAACCAGCCCACCGGCGAAGAGAACTCCATCGACCTCGTCTTCGGCGCCGGCTGGGGCCCCGACTACGGCGATCCTCTGACCTACCTGCACTGCTTCGACATTAAGGACGGCGACATGCTCAACTACTCCGGCATCAACAACGTCAGCCAGGGTCAGTCCGAGCAGCAGATCGAGGTTCTCAAGACCCTCGGCCTTGAGGATGTCCAGGCTGTTGTCGACGAAGCCACCCTCGCCACCGGCGACGAGCGCATCGAGCTCTTCGCGAAGGCCGAGGCCATGCTCCTCACCAACGGCATCCTCCGTCCGTACAGCACCTCCGGCGCTTCCCTCGCTGTCAGCAAGGTCAAGCCTTTCTCCGCCGCTTACGGTCTCTACGGCCAGGCCAGCTACAACGTTGTGCCTTACTTCAAGTACATGCAGCTCCTCGACGAGCCCGTGCTCGCTGACGACTACTATGCCGCGAAGGAAGCCTGGCTTGCCGGCGAATAATCTCTGCACAGACATAAGCAAACTGCACTGATTAACTGAATAGGGAGAGCCGGGCGGCAATGCTTCTCGGCTCTCTCTTGCATCGTTCGGCGGGAGCGTATGCTCCCTGCCGGCCGGTACCTATTATTGTAAGGAACGGTACCTCCTATGAGAAAAGGCTATATCTGGAAGCGTCTGCTGCGCTCGGTCGTTTCCATCCTCGTCATCATGCTCATCGTTTTCACGATGGTCTACACGATGATCCCGCGCGACAACATCTTCTTTGAGGACAGCACCTACCGCAAGCTCGGCGGCAAATCCGACGACAAAACCGAATACGTTTACACGACCTGGGAAAAACTCGGCTATCTGGACTATGTCCGCATCAATGACTATTGCCTCACGCTCTACGAAGCCGGCAGCCCCGAAATGATCGCTGCCATCGAACCGGACTCCCCGGAGAGCCGGGACTTTGCGGAGTATTATTCCTCGCAGGGCTACACCATCGCCAACTACCTTAAAAGCGGGCGGTATTATGCCTATAAGGATATCCCTGTCATCAAGCGCATGGCGAGCTGGCTCGGTCATCTGTTCGTGATCGACACGCCATGGTCTGTGCAGGATGAAACAAACCCCGATCTTGAGCGCAGCCTGCGCTTCGGCACGACGCCCACCGGCGGTCTGGCGCTCATCGGCAGCGGCACTACGCACAAATATCTGCTCTATACCGACAGCCGCTTCCCGTTCATCCATCAGAACATCATTACCATGAACTTCGGAACCTCCTATCCTACCTATCAGGGGCTGGACGTGCTCAAGGTGCTTTTCCAGTCGCAGGGTACGGAAGTTAAGCGCCCCGTTACCTTTGAAACCGGGTACGAGACGGAGTCGGGCATTATTTTCGGCTCGCTCAAATATAAGTCCATTCTCGACAGAATGGACATGAAGAAATTCACCGACCACTACGCAAACTACGAGACACAGAAGGGCCAGCCGTCCATGATCGGCACATCGTTCATCATGGGCCTTTTCGCCATGGTCCTCGCCTATGTGCTCGGCCTGCCCATCGGCGTGCTGATGGCGCGCCACAAGGACAAGTTTGCCGATAAGCTCGGCATGGTGTATATCATCTTCATCATCGCCGTGCCTTCGCTGGCGTACATCTATCTTTTCCGCTATCTCGGCACAACGCTCTTCAATCTGCCGTCGGTGTTCACCACCTACGGCCCGGAGGATATCCGCTCGTGGATTTTGCCGATCATCTCGCTCGCTCTGCCCTCCATCGCGAGCCTCATGCTCTGGACGCGCCGCTACGTTGTGGACCAGATGAACTCCGATTACGTCAAGTTTGCCAAGGCGAAGGGTCTCAACCAGCGCGAAATCTTCAGCGGTCACATCTTCAAAAACGCGATCATCCCCATCGCGCAGGGCATTCCCGCGTCTCTTGCGGCCTGCATCACCGGCGCGATCATCACCGAGTCCATCTACTCCGTCGGCGGCATGGGCAAAATGCTGCCGAACGCCATCAAGCAGTACAACAACATCATGGTCGTGGCTCTTGCCTTCATCTTCTCCACGGTCTCGGTGCTGTCCGTGCTGGCGGGCGACATTGTTCTCACCAAGGTCGATCCGCGCATTTCGCTCAGTGAGAAGGCAGGGAGGTCGTAAAGATGAACACAGAAAACATCGATAAGAGCCTCTTTACGTTTGCCGCCTTCGACGAGATGGAATCCGAGCACATCGCCGCGCCCCGGTATTCCTACTGGAAATCCGTCTGGAAAACGTTCTTCAAGAACAAGTTTACCGTTGCCGTCGCCGCGCTGCTCATCATTGTCGTTGCGTTTGCGCTCATCCAGCCGACGCAGTCCGGCTACAGCCCCATCAACACGCCGAACATCAACAACGCCGAGCTGAAATTCCTCAAGCCCAGCGCCGAACACATCTTCGGTACCGACCACGTCGGCAACGAGGTCTTTGACGCCGTATGGGCGGGCGCGAGAAACTCCATCATCATTTCCTTTGTCTGCACCGCGATCAACATGATTGTCGGCATCCCCGTCGGCGCGCTGTGGGGCTTTTCCAAGAAAATGGACAAGTGGATGATCGAGGTATACAACATCATCTCCAACGTCCCGTTCCTGCTGCTCGCCATGATTTTGTCCTACGTTCTCGGCGCCGGCATGCGCTCGCTCATCATCACGATGACGTGCACCGAGTGGATCTATGTCGCGTACTTCATCCGCACGCAGGTCATGATCATCCGTGACCGCGAGTACAACATGGCCTCCAAGTGCCTCGGCACAAGGACGTGGACCATGATCCTGAAAAACATTCTGCCGTATCTGATCTCCGTTATCATGACGTATGTGTCCCGGCAGATCCCCTCGCTCATTTCCTACGAGGTGTTCCTCTCCTACATGGGCCTCGGTCTCGGCACGACCAACGCGTCTCTCGGCCAGTCCATCTCGCTCTACACCTCTTATATGAACGGCTATCCGCACCTGTTCTGGATCCCGGTCGGCGTTCTGGCGTTCATCTCCATCTCCCTCTACATCGTGGGACAGAAGCTCGCCGACGCTGCCGATCCGCGCACGCATATGTGAGGGGGCAGAGTAATGGCAGATAACAGAAACATCGTTCTGTCCGCAAAGGACATTGAAGTAAAATTCCGCGTCCGGGACAACTATCTCACGGCCATCCGCGGCGTCTCCCTCGACCTTTACGAGGGCGAAACGTTCGCCATCGTCGGCGAATCCGGCTCCGGCAAGAGCGTTTTCACCAAGACGTTCACCGGTATGCTCGAGTCCAACGGCTCCATCACCAACGGCTCGGTCATGTTCGAGGGAAAGGACCTCACCAAGCTCAAGACCGACAGGGATTGGGAGGGCATCCGCGGCGCGAAGATCTCCACGATTTTCCAGGACCCGATGACGTCTCTGAACCCGATCCGCACGATCGGCTCGCAGATTACCGAGGTCATTGAAAAGCATCAGGGCATTTCCCGCGGCGACGCGAAAAAGCAGGCCATCGAGCTGATGGAGCGCGTCGGTATCCAGAACGCCGCCAACCGCTTCGACGAGTACCCGTTCCAGTATTCCGGCGGCATGCGTCAGCGTATCGTCATTGCCATCGCGCTCTCCTGCCATCCGAAAATCCTCATCTGCGACGAGCCGACGACTGCGCTGGACGTTACCATTCAGGCGCAGATCATCTCGCTCATCCGCGATCTGCAGAAGGAACTCGGGTTCACCACCATTTACATCACCCATGACCTCGGCGTCGTTGCGAACGTCGCCGACCGCGTCGGCGTTATGTACGGCGGGCAGATCATCGAGTACGGCAACGTGGAGGAAGTGTTTTTCGATCCGCGTCACCCGTACACCTGGGCGCTGCTCTCCAGCCTGCCGCAGCTCGGCGTGAAGGGGCAGGAGCTCTACTACATCACCGGTACCCCGCCGTCTCTGTACAACCAGATCAAGGGCGACGCCTTTGCCCCGCGCAACGAGCACGCGCTCAAGATCGACTTTGAAATGGAGCCGCCGTTCTTCCCGGTGAGCGAGACCCACTATGCCAAAACGTGGCTTCTCGATCCCCGCGCCCCGAAGCTGGAAAAGCCGGAGGCCATTCGGGACCTGCACGAGAAAATCCGGAAGATGACGGATAAGGGAGGTGCCTTCCATGTCGAATAATACCGCCGACAGAGAGGTTATCCTCTCGATCAAGCATGTGGACATCTCCTTCGACGTCGGAGGCAAAAAAAAATTCGTCGCCGTAAAAGACGCGAATTTTGACATCTATAAGGGCGAGACGTTCGCCCTTGTCGGCGAGTCCGGCTCCGGCAAAACGACGCTCGGCCGCGCCATCATGCGCATCAACCCGTGCAGCAGCGGCGAGATCCTCTTTGAGGGCAAGCGCATCTCCGGCAAGATCTCCCGCGAGGAGGACCGCAACGTCGTCCGCAACATCCAGATGATCTTTCAGGACCCGGCGGCGTCGCTCAACGAGCGCGCCACCATCGAGTACTGCATCTCCGAGGGGCTGTACAACTTCCACCTCTATAAGGATGAGGAGGAGCGCATTGCGAAGGTCGATCGCGCGCTTCAGGACGTCGGCCTGCTGCCCGAGCACAAGTCCCGCTACCCGCACGAGTTTTCCGGCGGGCAGCGTCAGCGCGTCGGCATCGCGCGCGCGATGATCATGGACCCGAAGCTCATCGTGGCGGACGAGCCGATCTCCGCGCTGGACGTTTCCATCCGCGCGCAGGTTCTCAACCTTATGAACAAGCTCAAGGCCGAGAAGAATCTCACATATCTCTTTATCGCGCACGACCTTTCGGTCGTCCGGTTCATCGCCGACCGTATCGCCGTCATCCATCTCGGCGAGATCGTGGAGATCGCGGATTCCGAGACGCTGTTCCGGTGCCCGCTGCATCCGTACACCATCTCCCTGCTCTCCGCCGTGCCGATGCCCGACCCGGTCGTTGAGCGGACCCGCCGCGCCATCGTGTACGATCCCTCCAAGCTGGACCAGTCCGGCGCGCCGCGCTCGCTGCGCGAGATCCGCCCCGGTCACTTCGTCTTTGCTACGGACAAGGAGATGGAAGGCTACGAGAAGAAGCTCGCCGGGATCGAGAGTGGAAACGATCAGTAAATGACATAGGCGATAAAAAGAGCCGCCGCCATATATACGACGCCAAGGAAGAGAGGATAGTTGAAAGACGCCTCTCTTCTTTCTTTCTGGTTCGCCTTGTACGCCTCGAACGTCTGCTTCGGCGCGTTGCTTCGCGCGCGGCGCATCACATAGCTGCTGATGTCAAAGTCGCCGTGGAGATAGAGCGAATAGATGACGCCCGCAATGAGAAGGATCGCCGCAACGATGGTCATGCAGTCGGTGAAAATGAGCAGCCGCTGCGACGAGGCCATGACCGCGCGCGCGAACGGATACAAAAGCGTTACGACAGCGTGCGCAAGCAGCGTCTGCGGCTTGATGTTTTTGAAGCGTTTTCTCAGTTTCTTCATTGGACGCGCTCCCGAAAGATCAGTATTCTTATATTTTACCAGAAAAAACCGCCCCGTCAATAAAAACGGCGCGGAACGGGCGGCGCTGCAAAAAGAGGAGCGTCGCCGCGGCGAAAGGCAGCGGCGCCCCGCCTGCCGGGCAGCAGGATATACTGTCCGGCAGGCGGGGCGGTGAACAGGCAGGGCGTCCGGCGGAGCGGGAGCGGAAAGAGAAACGGCCGGAACGGCGCCTTTATGCGTCAGCAGGTAATACCGTAAATGTGCGGGTGCATATGAGCGTACTGCGGCTCTTCCCACCAGCGCGGGCCGCCGTCCCAGTCTTCCAGAATGAACTCCTCGCCCCAGTCGTCGATGATGATCTGGTTGCCGTTTTCATCCACGCCGTTCGTGCCGCCGGGCATATAGTACATGTGGAAAAAGTCGCGCATTTCGTAGTAGTACGGGTTGTAGCGCCAGATGCCGCCGGACGGCTCGCAGCCGTCGTAGAGGAAGAGCGTCGTGTTCGGCAGCGCGTCGGCAAGCTGCCGCCGCTGCGCGCCGGAGAGCGGCACGCTCGGATACCAGAGAAGATCGAGATTTGTGAGCTTGGGCAGAACGCTCCAGGCGTTGTCCTGCTTCACATTCATATACGCAAGATTGAGCGCCTTGAGCGCGGTGCATTCGAGCAGCGGCGAAATATCGCTGACATTCGTCTGGAACATTTCGAGATACCGCAGCTCCTTGAGCTGCGCGAGCGGGGAGATGTCGGTGATCGGACACTCGGCGATAATGAGATACGTCATGCGCGGCATGTACTGCAAAAAGCTCAGGTCGGTGATGTTCATGTGGCCGATGTCCAGACCCCGGAGATCGGTGCAGTATTTCCAGCAGTCGATATCGTCATCGGTGAGATAGACCTTGTTTTCGCCCCACGCCGCGGCGATGAAATATTCGGCGTCGGTGCGCAGATAATAGTTGCCGAAGTAGACCTTCCAGACGACGCGGATGTTCTCGTATTTCCGGTTGAGCGCATCGAGCTGCTCATAGGAGAGGTTCGTGTCGCACATATCTACCTGCGTAAGCTTCGGAAGCTCCGCAAACGCGGCTTCGAGCGCGGCGACGTCAGCGATCGAATAGTTGTTCAGATCGATGAACTCGGTGTTCCACGCAAACTCCTGCCCCTCGACCGAGACGGTCCACCCGGCAGAAACGTCCGGGTGCTGCTCAATGAACGCGAGCCGGTCGGCGACGGGCGCGGTGCAGCCCGTGAGATCGACCGAGCGGAGACGCGGCAGCAGATCGAGCGCCGAGGTGAGCTGCGCAAGCGTCGCGGCGTCCTCTCCGGCGAGAGATAGCTCCGTGGTGATGTTGGAAACGGTCTGCGAGCCGATCTGCACATTCCAGAAAAAGGTGATGTTGGGGTAAGCCGAGACGAGCGAGTGCTGCCCGTCGATGGTAAAGACGGCGTCCGGCAGATTCACGGTGCGCATGGCCGGAAAATGCGCGAGCTGCGAGAGAAGCTCCATGGCCGTCGGCGCGGTGCCGGCAACGGTGAGCTCCACGGCGTCGGAATCGAACCACTGTCCGCCGATGCAGAGACTGTAGCGCATTTCGCAGTCCGGAAGCTCCGCGCGGAGCGTTTCCATCGCGCCGGGCGCGGTGCAGTGGTTCACGGTGAGGGAGCGGAGATTTTCGAAAAGCCGGAGATTCTCCCAGTCATTCGGCAGATCCTCAAGCGTGAGCGACTCCGTGCTGCTCTCGTGCGGCTCGTCGTTGAGATACACGGAATAGAGCACGCGGCAGCCGGGGTGCTTGGCGCGGAATTCGTCGAGCGCTTCGGCGGAAAGCTTGTTCTCACGCACATCAAGCTCCGTAAGCTCCGTGCAGCGATCGAGCGCGGACAGATCGGAGATACCGGCGCCGCGCAGATCGAGCGTCGCCGCGCTCACCGGGATGAACTGCTGCCCGAGCCGGACATACCGGCGCGAGAAAATGAATCCCGCCGCCGCGGCGAGCACGATGAGCGCCGCGGCGCAGATGACCAGCACGCGTGCGGCGGTTTTCGCTTTGTTTTTTTCCTTCTCCTGCATCGGGAGCCCTCCGGAAATCAATAACCCCAGTATTTTTTGTGGACGGCAGCAAGCTCGTCCTCGGTCATACGCTCCACGGTGTTGCCCTTGATGTCCATGTAGTACATGTGGAACGCGTCGCGCATGTCGTAATAATCCTCGTCGTAGCGCCAGGTGCCGCCGGTGGATTCGTCGCCGGGCGAGCACCAGACCTCGGTGTCCGGCAGCGCCTCGCGGAGAGCTTCGATCTGCGCGTCGCTCATGTACGTTCCGGTGCACCAGAGCCGCCGCAGCCACGTCATCTGCGAGAGCGTTTCAAAAAGCGCGTCCGGCGGCGTGCCGATGTAGCATACGTTCAGATCGCGCAGCGCCGTGCAGCCGAGAAGCGGCGTCGGATCCTGTACGGCGGTGTTGAACAGCTCGAGCCACTCAAGCTCCTTGAGATTTTCGACCGGCGAGATGTCGTAGACAAGATTGTCGGCCAGAATGAGATGACGCAGGCGGGGCATGTTCGCCACGAACGGCACCTCGCTCATATGACAGTGGCCGAGATCGAGCGAGCGGATATCGCGGAGATAGTACAGCCCGCGCGGTCCCTGCTGATAGACGCCCGTCTTGAAGCCCGCGTCGGGATTCGTGATGAAATAGTCCGTGTCGGAGGGGACGAAGAACACATAGATGCGAAGCGTCCACACGAACGTCACATCCGGGAACGCCTCCTGCAGCGCGCCCATTTCCTCGTCGGTGAGACCGCAGCCGGTCATATCGACGCGGCGCACGCGCGGTAGAGAGGGGAGCGCTTCGAAGACCTCCGCGCCGGCGTCCTCGATCTTTATGTCGCGCAGATCGATCTCCTCGTCGTCCCAGCGGACGCTGACGCCGTAAAGCTCTGTCGGCGCGGGGGTCGTGGTCGGGCGCGGCGTCGGCGCGGCCGTCGGCGCGGGGGACGCCGTCTCATTTACTATGACGGCGGCGGAGGCCGCTTCGTTCGCGCCGCACGCGCAAAGAATACAAAGCGCGGCGGCGGTAAAAAACAGTACAAGGCTTCGTTTCATTCTCTCACCCGGTGACAATGATCTGGTTGCCGTTTTCATCCACGCCGTTCGTGCCGCCCGGCATGTAGTACATGCCGAAAAAGTCGCGCATTTCAAAGTAATGCGGATGCTCGCGCCAGGTGCTGCCGGTCGGCTCGCCGTGCGCGGCGAGATACATTTCGGTGTCCGGCAGCGCGGCCTGCAGCTCTTCGAGCTGTCCGGCATCGAGATTGTTGCCGCAGTACCACAGCCGTTCGAGCTGCGGCATATTGACAAGCGTTTCGAGACATTTGGCGGGGCGGCAGTAAATGTAGGAAATGTTCAGGTCGGTGAGGGCTTTGCAGTTTTGCAGCGGGGAAATGTCCTCGCACTTCGTCCAGAACATTTCGAGATACGTGAGCTCCTGCAGCTCGCCGATGGGCGTGATGTCGTTCACGTCGTTCTCAACAAGGATGAGGTACTTGAGATGCGGAACGTACCGGAGAAAGTTGAGATGCGTAATGTTCTTGTGGCCGAGATCGAGCGCCTGCAGGTCGGGGCAGTATTTGAGAACCTCGAGATCGTTGCTGTAGATCGGGAAATCGTTGCGCACGCGGGCGGCGATGAAGTTCGTGTCGTCCGTGCGCAGGGAGAATCCGGAAAAGTATACGCGCCAGACAAACCGGACATTCTCATGCCGGTCGTTGAGCGCGGCCATATCCTCGTTGGATATGCCACAGTCGCACATGACGACCTTTTCCAGCAGCGGAAACTCGCCGAGCGCGGCCTCGATGACGGCTACATCGGAAAGCCCCATCCGGATGCCGCTGAAATCCAGCTCGGAAGCATCCGTTGAAACGGTCCTGCCGAAGAGCGTAAGCTCATATAGGACGGCGGCGCCGCTCGCGGCGCGGACGGCTTTGATCTGCTCCGCCGTAAGGCCGCAGCCGGTGAGGTCGATGCGCTCGAGAGCCGGGAAACGGAAAAGGTTATCGCAGAGCGTGTCCACGTCCTGCGCGGTGAGCGTCTGCCCGGCGAAGGAGAGCTCCTTTGCCGCAGAGGAAGCGGTCACGCCGAGCACTTCCACGTCCCAGCGGAAGGAGATGCCCGGAAACGCCGCGGTGAGCGCATCCTGCATTTCATAGGATACCGCGCCGCCCGTAAAGGATACCCTGTAAAGGTCGGGAAGAAAGGGCAGTTTATCCAGAAGCTCTTCCAGCGGGGTGTCGGCGCGCAGCACGGCGCGCTGCGCGTCCATCGGCACGGCCTTGCCGCCGACGGACACAAAGGCGGTCAGCTCAAGCGTCGGACAGGCGGCGCGCAGCGCGAGCAGGGCTTCGTAGTCCGCGCAGCCGGACGCGTCCACGCTTTTCAGATTGGGAAAACAGGAAAAAAGCGGAATGTCCGAGAGCGAAAGCGCGGTGATCTCCAGATCTTCGGCGTCGCTGGAGCGGCTCCCGCCGGAGAGCGGCACGTCCCAGAGAACGGTTTTCCCGGGGTGCTCCGCGGCGAGCGCCTCCGCCTTCTGCACGGAGATCTCGCTGCCGCGAAGATCGATCACGTCCGCCCGGCGGGGGATCACCCGGCCGGAAAAAACGCTGTACGAGGAGAAAAACCATGCCGCGGCGGCAATCACCGGCACGAGCGCCGCAACGACCCACCGTACACGGGTTTTGCAATGCTTCATCTTTTTTACAAATTCCACGGAGCGAGCATATAGGGGTTGAACCGCCGCTCGTATTCGAGCGTGGTGCTGCCCTCATGGCCGGGATAGACCTCGTAATCGCCGGGCAGGTCGCGCAGCTTCTCGAGCGAGTGGCCGAGATCGAGCGAGCTGCTGCCGGGAAAGTCGTACCGGCCGCAGGACATGCGGAAGAGCGTATCGCCGGTAAAGAGGCAGTCCTCGCAGCGATAGGTGATGCCGCCGGGAGTGTGGCCGGGCGTTTCCAGCACGTCGAACGTGAGAGACCCCGCCTCGATCACGTCGCCCTCGCGGACAAACACGGTATCGTCCGGCGGGTCAAGCGCAAAATCCTCGTTGCCGAACATGCCGTTGCCGATGTCGGTCGTGAGATCGGCGTGGGACATGTACACCGTTGCGCCGGTCGCGTCATAGACCTCCTCCAGCCCCATGCAGTGATCGAAATGGCCGTGCGTGAGAAGAATGGCGCGCACACGAAAATGACAGCGCTCGATATAATCAAGAATGAGATTGGAGTCCGCGCCGGGGTCGATGACGGCGGCGTCGAGCGTCGCCTCGTCCGCGACGATGTAGCAGTTGGTTTGCAGGTATCCGACTTCGATGGCTTTGACAAGCATGGAAAACGCCTCCTTTTACAGCTCTCTGGTGTCCAGAAGAATGGTGACGGGCCCGTTGTTGACGGATTCGACGAGCATATCCGCGCCAAACTCGCCGGTCTCCACACGGAATCCGGCGCCGCGGCAGAGCGCGATCACGCGCTCATAGAGCGGGATGGCCGTCTCCGGCCGCGCCGCGGCGGTGAAGCCGGGACGGCGCGAGCGGCAGTCTGCCCAGAGCGTGAACTGACTCACGATCAGAATGTCTGCGCCCGCGTCGGCGGGGCGGATGTTCATCTTTCCGTTTTCATCGTCAAAAACCCGCAGCCCGCAGATGCGGTCGGCGATCTTTGCGGCTTCCCTTTCGGTGTCGTCCACATGGACGCCGAGCAGCACGAGAAACCCCCTGCCGATCTCGCCGAGCACTTCACCGGTCCCGGCGCGCGTCACGCGGGCGCTGTCGACTCTCGTTACGACGGCTTTCATACAATCTTCCTCCGTTTATCCGTTGCCGCGGTCGATCTCGCGCACGCCGCCGAGCGTGCGGATCCTCGCTATGATGAGCCGCAGCGAGGCGAGATCGGGGACTTCGGTGGTGACATAGACGAGCGCGTTTCCTTCGGGGAGAGAGCGGGCGTTGAGCGAGCGCACCTTGGCGTTGAGCGCGTTGAGCACGGCGGCAATGTCCAGGATCAGACCGTTGCGGTCGCGCGCGAGGATGCGGAGCGTGGTGGAGTAAAGCCCCAGCGTCTTATCCGCCCACGAAACATTCAGCCAGCGGCCCTCCTGCTCGCGCTTGCACAGACTGTTGAGATAGTTCGGGCAGTCGGCGCGGTGGATGGAAACGCCCTGCCCGCGCGTGATGAATCCGATGATCGGATCGCCCGGCACCGGCGTGCAGCAGCGGGAAAACTTGATGAGGCAGTTGTCCATGCCCTCGACGAGAACGCCCTGCACCGCCTTGGCCGGCTGCGCGCTGCGGCGCTCGACGGCCTCGTTGATCCGGTCAAGCTCGCTTTTGTGGCTTTGCGCCTGCGCGCGGGCGGCGCGGGCGACCTCGTCCTTGAAACGGTTGACCGCGCGCGTGCAGGTGATGCCGCCGTAGCCGATGGCGGCATACATATCGTCAAGACTTGTGACGGAGAGCTTTCTGATGCACGTCTGCAAAAGCTCGTCGTCCTCGAGATACGCCGTCGTGAGCCCCGCGCGGCGCAGCTCGCTTTCAAACATTTCCTTGCCGCGGACGATATTCTCCTCGCGGCGCTCCTTTTTGAGCCACTGGCGGATCTTGGAGCGGGCGGCGTTGGACTTGCAGAGCGTCATCCAGTCGCGGCTCGGCCCCGGCGCGGATTTGGACGTGATGATATCGACGATGTCGCCGTTTTGCAGCGTATAGTCAAACGGCACGATGCGCCCGTTGACCTTTGCGCCGATCATCCGGTTGCCGACGGCGGAATGGATGCCGTAGGCAAAGTCGATCGGACACGCGCCGGCGGGGAGGTTTACCACGTCGCCCTGCGGCGTGAATACGAACACCTCGTCGTTGAACATATCCATTTTAAGATCATGGACAAAGTCCTGCGCGTCGGTGTCCTGCTGCGCTTCGAGCAGGCGGCGGATCCAGGCGAATTTCTCCTCGTCCCCGGCGCGGACGCCCGCGCCGCCGGACTTGTATTTCCAGTGCGCGGCGATGCCGTATTCGCTGATGCGGTGCATCTCCCAGGTGCGGATCTGCACCTCGAACATGATGCCCTCCTCGCCGAGGACGGTCGTATGCACGCTCTGGTAGCCGTTGGGCTTGGGCGTGGCGATGTAGTCCTTGAACCGGCCCGGCACGGGACGGAACATGTCGTGGATGTGGCCGAGGACGTTGTAGCAATCGGGGATATCGTCCACGATGACCCGGAACGCGCAGAGATCGAAAATCTCATCCAGCCCGCGCTTTTGCGTGTACATCTTGCGGTAAATGCTGTAGGTATGCTTGATGCGGCTTTGTACGGTCGCGTGGATGCTGTATTCCGTGAGCCGGTCGGTGATCTTCTTTTCCACATCGGACATGAACTTGTTGAGCACATCCGCCTTGCTGTCGAGATAGGTGATGATCTCGCGGTAACCGTCCGGGTCGAGGTATTTGAGCGAGAGATCTTCAAGCTCCCACTTCACCTTCTGCAATCCGAGACGGTGGGCGATGGGCGCGTAAATCTCCATCGTTTCGAGCGACTTTTCCAGCTGCTTCTGCGCGACCATATATTCCATCGTGCGCATGTTGTGCAGCCGGTCGGCGATCTTGATGAGAATGACGCGGATATCCTTCGCCATCGCCATGAGCATTTTGCGGAGGTTTTCCATCTGCTCGTCCTCGCGGCTCGTGAACTGCACGCGGGTGAGCTTGGTGACGCCCTCAACGATATCGGCGACCTCGGCGCCGAACTGCCGGGCAATGTCCTCGTGGGTGATGGCGGTATCCTCAATGCAGTCGTGCAGCAGCGCCGCCACGATACTGTCCTCGTCAAGTCCCATTTCCGCGCAGATCTGCGCGGCGGCGACGCAGTGGGTCACATACGGCGTGCCGGCCTTGCGCTTTTGTCCGCTGTGGGCGCGATCGGCCAGCTCAAAGGCCGCCCGCACCCGGCCGAGATCGACGCCGGGGTTATGTTCCAAAATGGTATCGGCAAGCTCCCGATACCCCTGTTCAATGATTTCTTCTGCCATGATAGAGATCGATCCTTTTTATCCTTCTTTGCTTCGGCGCAGATCGGTGATCACGAGCTGCACGCTGCGGCGGCCGTGAAATTCGTTGATCTGCGGCACAAAAACGATGTCGCAGCGCTGCCCGGCGCGCGCGCCGAGAGCGGGCGCGGTCTGGGAGAAAAATACGCCGTCGTAGGTCTGGCCGAATTTCGAGAGCTTCAGCCGCAGGTGCTTCCCGCCGCCGATGGGCTGCACGGAGTCGAGCGACATGCGTTCCATATAAAGGAGCGGCCGCGGGTTGCCGTTGCCGCACGGCTCCAGCTCGTCGAGCGATTCAACGCATGCCATCGTCAAAAGCTCCGGCGAATCGACGAGAAGATCCGCTTCGAGCGCCGGGAGCGTCCGGTCGGGGTGGGAGAGGTAGTAGTCGCGAAGCCTCTCTCGCAGCTCGTCCACGCGGCTGCGGTGAACCGTGACGCCCGCCGCCATGGCGTGACCGCCGAAGCCCTCCAGACAGTCCGAGCACGCCGAAAGCGCTTCGAAGAGATTGAAGGAGCCGGTGCTGCGGCAGGAGCCCTTGCCGTTTTCACCGTCCAGACAGATCATCACCGCGGGGACGCTGTAGGCGTCCGTCATGCGCGAGGCGACGATGCCGATCACGCCCGGGTGCCAGTTTTCCGCCGCGAGCACGATCGGCGCGTCGGGCCGTTCGCCGTGCAGCCGCTCGACCGCCTCGCGCCAGATCTCGGTTTCGAGCGCCTGCCGTTCGCGGTTTTTCTCACACAGCTCCGCAGCCAGCGCGCGGGCACGGAGCGGATCGGTCTCTTCCAGCAGCCGTACCGCGAGACCCGGCTCGCCGAGCCGGCCGGCGGCGTTGATGCGCGGGGCAAGCGAGAAGCCCACGGTCGAAGCGGTGAAGGGCTTGTCGCGCACGCCCGCCTCCTCCGCCAGCGCGAGAAAGCCCGGGCGGCAGTCGCCCGCGGCGATCTTCCGCAGACCGCAGCGCGTGATGAAACGGTTTTCGCCGAGCAGCGGCATCACATCCGCCACCGTGCCGACCGCGACAAGATCGCCGTAGCGTGCGAGCATTCTGGAAGCGTCGCCGTCCATGGCGCACACGAGCTTGAACGCCACGCCCACGCCCGCAAGCGCCGTGCCGACGCCGTTGCTGTCCGGCTGCTTGGGATCGACGACCGCCTCCGCCTCCGGGAGCGCTTCGCGGCATTCGTGGTGGTCGGTCACGATCATGTCCACGCCGCGCTGCGCGGCGTAGGCCGTTTCTTCCAGATTTGTCACGCCGCAGTCCACCGTTACGATGAGCGTGACGCCCTTTTCCGCCAGAAGGTCGATGGCGGCGTTGTTGAGTCCGTACCCCTCGCGGATGCGGTCGGGGATGTACAGCTCGCAGTTGAGGCCGCGGGAACGCAGGTAATCGGTAAGCAGGCACGCGGCGGTGATGCCGTCCACGTCGTAATCGCCGTATACGGCGACATGCTCGCCCGTCGCCACGGCGCGGGTGAGACGCTGCACGGCGTCCACCATGCCGGTGAGCTCCAGAGGGTTTGTGAGCGTTTCCGCGCCGCCGCGGAGAAACGAGCGCGCCGCGTCGGGCTCGGACAGCCCCCGCAGGCGCAAAATCGCCGCGAGCAGCGGCGTACAGCCGTCGGCAAGCAGCGCACGGGGGATTTCCGCGCCGCGCTTCGGCACATTCCAGTTTGCGTATTTCATTCGCTCTTATATCTCCATTTTTTATTTACAAAAAGAAAAGAAATCAGATAATACTCTATTTTAACAAATGTCCGGCCAAACTGCAAGGGAGCGGGGCGGATTTTTCCTTGACACGGCGGAAAATCAAAGTTACACTTCCGATAGATATGTAATCCATAAAGTAAAAAGGAGACAACGCTATGCAATGGCTGGAATGCACCGTTCCCGGCGGGGACGATCCGGAGGAGCTCTGCAGCGCGCTCGCCGAGCTCGGCGTCGGCGGGATGAGCATAGAAAATGAACGGGATTTTCACGATTTTCTGGAGAATAACCGCGCCTGCTGGGACTATGTGGACGAAGCGCTCGAGAAGAGCTTCTCCGGCGTGTCGCGCGTGAAGTTCTGGCTCTCGTGCGGCACGGAGGGCGAGAGCGTGCTCGCCGCGGTTCGCGCGGCGGGCTACAGCGTCGAAACGCGTGTCATCGCCGACGAGGACTGGGAAAACAACTGGAAGCAGTATTATAAGCCCCTGCCCGTCGGGGAAAAGCTCGTCGTCGTCCCCGCGTGGGAGGAGCAGCCCGCCGACGGGCGCGTGGCGCTGCGGCTCGATCCGGGCCTCATCTTCGGCACCGGCAGCCACGCCACGACGCGCATGTGTCTCGAGGCGATCGAAACGCTTGCCGGGAGCGGCAAGCGCGTGCTGGATCTCGGCTGCGGCAGCGGCATTCTCTCCATCGGCGCGCTTGTACTCGGCTGCCGCGAGGCCGTCGGCTGCGACATCGACCCCAAAGCGCCGGACGTGGCGATGGACAATGCCGCGCTCAACGGCATCGGCGCCGACCGGTTCCGTGTGTATGCCGGGGACATCCTCTCGGACAAGGGGATGCGCGCCGCGCTCGGCACGGGGTTTGATATTGTGCTTGCGAACATCGTTGCAGACGTTATATTGCCGCTCGCGCCGCTCTCGAGGGAGTTTCTCGCGCCCGGCGGCACGTTCGTCACTTCCGGGATCATCGAGGGACGGCAGGAGGAGATCGAGCACGCGCTCAAAAAGGCGGGCTATACCGTCGAAAAGCATTTTTGTGAAGAAGAATGGCATTGTTTTGTGTGTAGCGTGCGCGAATAACGGGCATACTACCCGTACAAAAACGTACGGGAGGTAATTTCCATGATGAACGGAAGAAAATTTATGACGGGTCTCGGCATCGGCATGGTGGCGGGCGGCGCGCTGTGCATGATGATGGCGCCCAAGGCCAAGCGCAACGACGGCAAGCGCATGGTGAGCCGCGCGCTCAAGGGTATGGGCGACGTGATCGACGACGTCTCCGACGCGCTGTGCCGCTGAGAACCGAAGGCAATTTCTGACCGCCGAAACGAAAAAAATTTATGTTTTTTCGAAAAAGGGGGTTGCTTTTTCCTGCCGGCTGTGCTATTTTAGATGAGCGTCACAGATATGCGCCGTTAGCTCAGCTGGATAGAGTGTCTGGCTACGGACCAGAAGGTCAGGGGTTCGAATCCCTTACG
>OLSB01001580.1_pt1 | contig 21647 bp, 17 predicted proteins | sample 1672071 | NCBI WGS metagenome assembly OLSB01 (sample SAMEA3136642, study PRJEB25190) | human gut metagenome | biome: human gut; feature: human-associated habitat; material: faeces | place: Austria | collected 2013 | reverse complement strand
ACTGCTTGGCGACCGCTTGCATACCACGTTAGTCAACTGCTATATAGTTACCTAAAATTATTAACTCTCTCGAAAAGCACTCAGAGGCTCATTAAGGGACAGTTTTACTGCTGGTTTCCCAAGGAGAGATAGTCCTTGAGCGAATCGACATATTCATTGAACGCCTCGCGGCCAGCGTCGGTCGCGCGGCAGGTGGTGCAAGGTTTCTTGCCTTTGAAGCCTTTCTCGATGGTGATGTAGCCGGCCTCGCTGAGTTTGTCTATCTGCACGCTGAGGTTGCCGGCCGTGGCGCCCGTCTGTTTTCTGATATAGACGAAGTCCGCCTCCTCGACCCCGATGAGGATCGACATCACGGCGAGCCTGAGCTCCGAATGCAGCAGAGGATTCAGTTTTCTGAACATAGCCTATCTCTTTATTATTCTGGCGATGACGCCTCCGGCGGTCATAATGATGCCGCTGAAAAGCCATATCAGGCAGATCTGAGCGCCGGCATAGTCAGTGTAAAGTGCGCCGAGCAGAACCACAAGCGCTCCAGAAGCGATGATCGGCCAGCTCTTGATGACTATGCCAGTGGACAGGATGGTGAAACCGAACAAAGACGTGATGAGATAGGTGTCAAGCACGAACGGGTTGACCGTGCAAGAGAGGATTGTCAGGCAAACGGCCGTGATTCCGAAAGCGCACCAAATCCAGCCTACAGTCCTGTGGAGATAGGTTTTCGGAGCGTCACTCCCCTTCTTTGAAATGAATATGGCCGCCGGAACTCCGATCACCGGAATGAGAAACCAGAGGTAATTCCAGACCGGATTCCCCGTGCCGTTCCATAAAAGATAGATGAGGGCGGAAACCACCGCCAGTATCACACCCCAAAGGATGTAGTAAGTTCCTTGATTCTTCTCGATCGCACGGCAATTCCTTGCCATCGTCTCGCTGATGATTTTCAGACTTTGCTCAGCCGAAAGATTGTTGTTTGTTTCCATAACATTTTGATTTACATCGTTTCCGTCATTAGCGGTCATGCACATTAGCCCTAACGGCATCACAAATATAAATAAGTTTACAATATAAACCAAATAAAATCGTCAAGCTATCACGAAAATCATATCATCAGCATTATCCGCCCCTCCGCCTTGACGAAAGTGTCCGGATAACGCATCACCACGGCATACACCTGCGCCGAGGTCACCGGCTTTCCGTCCTTACGAATATGCAATCTGCGGTTGTTGATGATCTCCGCGATTTGCTCCGTCCGCAGTCCGCCACCCCTCTCGGCAAGCACATAGAGTATAGCTTCTTCGATTTTCACAAGCCCAAAATTTTCCAGAAACTCTCTGGAAGAGTGACATTGGCCAGTCTCGAGGCCTCTTTGAAAAGCGGTGCGATCTCGTCCACATGCCAGCCGGCGATTCCGCAGCCGATCGGAGTGACGAGGAATGTCAGGTCAGGATGAGTCCTTGCATATTCAGTAAAGTCTTCCACGTGCCGGCGGATGATGTCAAGGCTTCCGTCCATGGTTGGAATAGCGTAGCAGCGTCCGGTCATCCCGATGCCCTCACCCCATTTGGCGCCGAATTTCTCAAAAGCGACCCACGCCGCACCGCCACCGTGCATGCCCTCCTTGTTGCTGCCGAACACAAAGACTTCACCATCTTTCAAGGAAGTGATCATCGCAGGGGTAGCCCTCCTTTCCCGGTTGACCCTACCTTCGCCGGAGGAACCGTCATGCGGAAGCGGACACAGTGACCGTACCGGCTTCCCTTGGCTTCGGGCATAGGCAATTTCCCTCGATGTGCTTTCCCCGACGTAACCACTGGGATTGACAACGAATATCTCATCGGCCATGTCAATCTTCGCCAGATGCATCTCATCCAGCATTTCCTTCACGCCGTCATCCAAGACCTCGTCATCGCCACTGTGTCCGAACAGTCCGACCGAGTTCACAATATAACCTTTAAGGGTAAGTTCCTTCTGAACTTTCAAAAATTCATCTTTGAACCGTGTGCTTCCGCACAGGGTGACTATTTTGTATTTTCCTTGCATTGAGATCGTTAATATTATTTTCCTATATGCCGAGACGTATAATTATAACCGAATTATAACCGAACCTAAAAAAGACTTAATCCTTTGGGGGTTATATACCATTTACGGCCATCAATAGAGATAAGATCTCTTTTAGCCATCTTGGCCAACATACGTCCTAAAAACCGCCTCTTTGATTCGTCAGTACTCGCAGAAGGAAGACTCCTATGCAAAGCATCAAACACATCTGATAATTTGAAGCCATCTACACCTGCATCTTTCGCCAACTGAAGGATCATCTTTTCCATCGCCTTTGCCTCAAGGCCTTTTTCCATCGCGTAAACGCCGATCTGCTTTGTCATTTTTGCTACGGAAAGAGATATGGTAAAATTAGGGAAACGCCCTTCAACAAGTCCTTTGCCATGAAGATGCTTTGCGGCCGTCTTCGTGATAGGATGATGTTTTTGGACTGCATCAAGCCTCAATATAATCACCATTCAATTTCAGTTTATACCTACGTTTTTGTTGTCTGGTATGAACATAGATAATTCCTTCCAAGCATTTAACAAACTCATTTTGGGTCAGCATAATATACTTATTTTAAAACTACTAACAATCACTTATTCCGCCCCGGAGCCGCCGTCCAGATGTCGTACATCCGGTCTTTGAGGGACTGGGGAGCGGGGATCTCGACGGAGGAGCTTCGGGAGAGGAGGGCCATCACAAAATCGTTGGTGATTTTCAGACGGAGGGTCACTTCCACATATTCTTTTATGCCGCTGAGCTTGTTCACTATCGCACTTAATCGCCTGATCTGATTCAACATATTCGGAAGCGTTTCCTGCAAATATAGCGAACCAAGGCGACAAAAACTGTAGTTCCTGAAAGAAATGTAAGGATATTACAAAGCCTCCATCCATTCCTCCGCCTCTATGGTCTGGAGGCAAAGGAGAGCACCATCTCGTAAAGCGCTGATTATAAAGCGGTGCAGCACCACCTTCTTATTCTCAATCAATTGTAAAACGCTGGCCTCTTATTTTGACCGCCAGCATTTTGCAACACACACTAAATAAGGTAATTATGTATCAGCCAATCCAAGAAAACCATTACTCTCCTTCAGGCTCCATTGTGAATATAGCCCTGATTCTGGCCATGTCGAACTTCTCGGAGCGATCGTAGCAATAGACACCGTTCTGCTCCTGCTCGACATCGGTCAGCTGGGTATAGCAGAAACCGCAGATGCTCTTGGACATGGAGACGACAGCCTTGACCTGAGCCTCCAGCCTCTTGTAGAAGTCCTCCATCGAGACAACGCTCTTGCCGTAGCCCCAAGACTGGGTCGTTGAGTTAACGGTCGTGGCATCCTGCCCCTTGACCCATTTGATGCCGCCGAACTCATCAAGGATGTACGGAATCGAGCCGTCATATTCATAGAAAGTGTAAGGCTCGCCACCGTAGCGGGCAGGGTCGTTGAAACCGATGTTGTTGATCCGGCCCTTGTAGGTCTGAACAGGTCTGGTGAACAGTTTGCCGTCATTCCAGATTATCTCTTTCAGCTTCTCAGGATCCTGCTCATAGTGATGCTCAGTCCAGATGTCTGTCTTGACCTGGATGCCGCCGCTGCAGATGTTGATCGGACGGGTAGGATCCAACTGCTTTGTCAAGGCATAGATGTCCTCGCTGAAACGCGGGTACTGGACATTGTCTGGCCAGAACTCCTCATTCATCGGAGTCCAGGTGATTATGGAAGGATAGTTTCTGTCACGCACGACACATTCGGCCCACTCACTCAAGAAGTTACGGGCGGGCTCAACGCCATTGAGCTCGATGCCCCAGCTCGGGAACTCGGCCCATGTCAGATAGCCAAGCTTGTCGGCCCAATAGTGGAAACGCTCCTCGAACACCTTCTGGTGCAGTCTCGCACCGTTGAATCCGGCGCTCTTGGAAAGTTCGATGTCGTGCTTCAAAGCCTCGTCTGACGGAGCTGTCCACTGGCTCTGAGGATAATAGCCCTGATCAAGCACAAGTCTCTGATAGTAAGGAACATTATTGAGATAGACACGATTGCCCTCGATGTGAACCTTCCTCATCCCGACATAGGACTTGATGTCATCCAGAACGTTTCCGTCCTTGTCAATAACCTGATAGCTGAGGTCGTACAGGAACGGATCCTCGGGACTCCATGTCTTGACGGTCTTGAGAGGAAGCACGGCCACACTGCTGTTAGCGGCCGAGACGGTCTTCTGCGCCACCGGCTTCTTTGGAGAGGTCGGATCCGTAAGTGTGATCCTCAGTCCGGAAGCACCTTCGCGATAGAACAAAGGACGGACAACCAACTGCTTCTGGTCGATGTCAGTGTTGACCTGAACACTCTTCAGGCCGTTCTCGGAAACCGGCTCCATCCACACGGTCTGCCATATTCCCGTCGTGCGTGTATATTCACAATCGTGGGATCCCAGAACCAGGGACTGCTTTCCGGCTGGCTGCCTCATCCCGCGAAGGTCGCTTTGGGCATAGACCACCAGGTCATGGGTGGTGCCGGGAGCGGCGAAATCAGTGATGTCATAAGAGAATGAAGATGAGCCTCCGAAATGGCGTCCCACGAACTTTCCGTCCACGAAAACATCTGACTGATAATAGACCGCGCCGAAGTTCAGAAGGACTCTTTTCCCTTCCCATGAAGCCGGAACGTCTATCGTCCTGTGGTACCAGATGCCGGTCACGAAATCAGTGTGGCCTACTCCGGACAATTCACTTTCCGGAGAAAACGGCACCAGAATGGTCCCCTGGAAGCCTTTGCTCTCCGCATACCCTTTCTCAAGACCAACATGGTTCAAATCAAGTTCAAACGACCATTTGCCGTTCAGATTGACCCAATCGGTCCTCTCAAACTGCGGCCTTGGATATTCAGGTCTCGGAATATTCTCTCCGGCCGCAACGCTCATGGTCGCTCCCAAAACCAGAAGAGCGGCCGCGATGAATTGTTTTACCATCTTTTTCATTTTGAATATAATCTATTATCTTACATTAATTTTCAATGAATATTCCCGAGTGCTTCTCCTGTGCCGGGGAATCAATGACGTTCGGAGAATTCGCATCCGCAGAAGGTCTGGTTATACATGTCCCATTCCTTTATCAAAGCGTTTCGGCGTTCCTGAAGACCGCCACGACGCCAGTTCTGATTCCACCACAAGACTTTATTACGTCCGGACAAAAGGGACTCCGGACCTACCTCAGAATCCAAATCGGTAACGGATTCATTATCACAAGCAGCGTTGACAACATCGCAGGCCCAACGGCCGGCCGTATCGACCTGCTCCAGGTCCTTCCAACGGGAAGAGGCCAGGGTTGTGGTCAGGAGGGTGTAGCCGTTCGCCACGGCATAGCGTGCCGCCCGCAGAAGGCGGAACTTGAAGCATTCAAGGCAGCGAGGACCGCGCTCGGGCATATCGGCGATGCGGATGACCGATCCCTGAACCTGCCGATGAGACGCTGCGCCACCGGAATTGGTCGCTTCGACAGACTCAGCGACCGGGATTGTCTCCAACTGACGGACAAAGGCCAGCCATGCGGCGTGATCATATTCATCATCAATCGTTTCAAGGCCATGCGCGGCGGCATATCGGATAAGCTCGTCGCGGCGGATGGAATATTCCCGGAAAGGGACGATGTTGGAGTTGCTGAAGAATATTCCGGGACGCAAGCCGGCGCCGGCCATCCATTCGATGATGGCGGTCGAGCAGGGAGCGCAGCAGCAATGCAGCAGGATGCGTTCTTTCGAGAGGTCACAACCTTCCGGCGGCTCTGGTGAGAATCCTTTTATATGAATATTCTTGTTCGGCATTTCTGTAACAAACCTTGGATTTGCGGCGAAGTTCACCGCGTCAAAGTTCATGAAAACAAACATAACGATTTTTCTTGAGAAAACAGAAGTTTCAGGCGTGGCAGTTAAAAGACTGTAAACCAAGTAATTGAATAAAACATCCTCTACAGAAAACAAGAGTAGAACACTGCTTCAAGACATTAATAATCAGCGAATTGACTGCCACGGAATTTCTCGGTTCGCAGATCCGCAATACAAATCCGATTTTGCCGTAAGAACTTTTAATGCTAACTTTAACGGAACGAAAGCCCGAGCCGACTCGCAGCGGGCTTTATGTCTTGGAAGACACCATTCAGAAAGGATAAGCATCCTCTTTGGATTTGCAAGCGGTGGCAAAGTAACGATGACGCGGCTGTTATTGGGCATAAGCCCAAAGTTTATGATTTCATTGAACTCAACCGGCAACCATTGACAAACAACAGAAACAACAGGAGCTATGATCGAAAAGGACGAGAGATTCACATTGGCGGAGAGATATGTGGAAGAGACCGGTGTCTCCGTGTTCCTGACCGGCAAGGCCGGAACGGGAAAGACAACGTTCCTTAAGGAAATCGTGCGGCAGACATCCAAACGGTTCGCCGTCGTGGCCCCGACCGGAGTGGCGGCCATCAATGCCGGCGGAGTGACCATACATTCGTTCTTCCAGCTGCCGCTTTGTCCGTATCTACCTGACGTAAAAGAGCTTGTTACCGAATATCAGATGCCGGAGCGGATGCGTTCCCTGCGCAAGGAAAGGGTGAAGATCCTGCGGACTCTTGACCTTCTGATCATCGATGAGATCTCGATGGTGAGGGCCGACATTCTGGATGCGATCGATGACATCTTGAAGCGCTATCGGCGCAACGACCGGCCGTTCGGAGGGGTGCAACTGTTGATGATCGGGGATATTCAGCAGCTTCCGCCGGTCGTACGGGAGTCGGAGAGGCCGTTTATGGAGCAGGTATATTCATCGCCTTTCTTCTTCAATTCCAAGGTGTTGCAGCGGCTGCCGTACGTAACGATCCAGCTGGAGAAGGTCCACAGGCAGAGCGACAGGATATTCCTTGACATTTTGAATGAGGTGAGGTCGGGAAGGCCGAGTGAATGGGCTCTGAGCGAGCTGAACAAGAGGTTGGACCCTGGTTTCGTTCCGCCTGAGAATGAGCGATGGATCCGTCTCACGACCCATAACGCGCAGGCGGATTCGGTCAACGAGGCGAAAATGAACGCCTTGAAGACCGACGAGGCGACTTTCGAGGCACAAGTCGAAGGAATATTTCCGGAAAACGCCTATCCTGCTGAGACTCAGCTTCGTCTGAGGGTCGGGGCGCAGGTGATGTTCGTGCGCAACGACACTTCCGGCGAGGCGCGCTACTACAACGGAAAGATCGCGACTGTCGAGAAGGTCAAGCCGCAACTGATCGTACAGGACGAAAGCGGTGACAGAATCGAAGTCACGACCGAGAAATGGGAGAACATCCGCTATGGACTGAATGAGGAAACCGGTGAGATTGAGGGGATTGTGGACGGCACTTTCGAGCAGGTTCCTCTGCGTCCGGCCTGGGCGGTGACGATCCATAAGAGCCAGGGACTGACGTTCGACCATGTCATCATCGACGCTGGAGCGGCGTTCTCGTTCGGCCAGGTCTATGTGGCCCTTTCCCGCTGTCGCACCCTCGAAGGTATCGTCCTGACCACCCCGATCACCCGGCGCTGCACGTTCACCAGCGAGGAGGTCACGGCGTTCGAAAGCAGCCGCGAGCCGGCGGATGAGGTGCGCCTGAAGCTGCCGGCGATGTCCAATGAATATTTCACCTCAACCCTTTGCGATGCCTTTGACCTTCAGCGGCTTCGCTACCTCTACAACAGGGTTAACCGAATATATCAGGTCAACCTGTCGAATCTCTATCCGGATCAGGCGCGCAGGTTCAACACGGTCGGTGCTGGAATATCGGAACCGGTTGGTGAGACAGCACCTCAACAGGACTCCGGCAAAGATAACCAAAAGACTTTCGCCGGAATCCGTTCGCTCAGCGACACGGCCCAGAAGTTCCAGAAGCAGATCCGCTACATCGCCGCGTCCATCCACAGCGGCGCGCCGGACGACTTCCCTCTCCTGCGGGAGCGCGTCACCAAGGCTTGTGAATATTTCCGGAAAGAGTTGAGGCCTTTGGCTTTGTTCGCCTCTCCGCTGACACTCGTCGAAATAGATGACAAGGAGCTCAAGAAGGCTTTCAAGGCGGCGGCCGAGGAGTTTCTTGGTGAATTGAGATTCCGTCTGACGCTTTTTGAGACTGTCTTGTCGGAAGGATTCAGCACGAAATCGTATCACAAATTAAAGACGGACAACGAGTTGTCGGACGAAAGGTCGTTGAAGGCGTTGGTCAGGTCACTTATTTCTCCGCAAGTGAAGTCTTCTGCATCTGAGACATCGCCTCGGCAGGTTCAGCGATCGGAAGGAACAGCTCGGCAGGTTCAGCGACCGTGTGCGGACGGTGAAACTGTCGAACCGTCAGCCACGACACAGACTCAAAAACCATCAGACAGACAGTCGCAGGAATCAGACACCTACATCGGCAGCACCCATCCGGAACTGGTACAGGCACTGATCGACTGGCGGCGTGAGAAGTACCAGAAAGACAACGTCCCCGCCTACATAATCCTCCACCAGAAAACCCTCCTGGCCATAGCCGACCTCGCCCCTACCACCCGTGAAGAACTTCTCACCGTCAAAGGCTTCGGCAAATCCAAGTGCGACAAGTACGGCGATGAGATCCTGGATGTCATCCGGCAAGGTCTCAAGAGCAAATGACAGCTAATTCAATAATAATCCTATGCCAAAGATGCGGTCACGGCGAAAGGCAGGAGAAAGACTCTGATGGCGAATAATCGTCACAAGCCAAGATGATGCGTTCAATATTAATCATTTTTTATTAATATTGCGGTCCGGAAGCCGTTGCTTAGTAAGTTTTTTCAGAATCGCTTGACCACAAGGCCGCTTCCGGGACATCAGACAAACGCTATGCAGAAGAGACACACAGACAGAGAACGGTATTTCAGGGAGTTGGCGCAGACTTCCAGGGAGTTTTACATTGACTATCTCCGGAAGTTCAAGAATATCGGAGCCGGAACACGGGTGCTGGAGATTGGCTGCGGCGAGGGCGGAAATCTTCTGCCGTTCGCCGAAGCGGGATGCTCCGTGACAGGCATAGACCTGGCTGCCAACAAGATAGCCAACGCCAAGGAATATTTCGCAAAAAGGAATATGCCGGGCGAGTTCATCAGCGGAAACTTTCTGAATATGCCTCCTCGTGACTGCCGTTTTGACATCATCCTGATCCACGATGTGATAGAGCACATCGAGCCTGAAGACAAACCAGCCTTCTTCTCAGGTCTTAAAAAGTTCCTGAAGCCGGACGGAGTCGTGTTCTTCGGATTCCCGGCCTGGCAGATGCCGTTCGGAGGCCACCAACAGATCTGTCGGAGCGGTGTCTGCTCCAAAGTTCCGTTTATGCATCTCTTGCCGGCCAGCCTTTACAGAGGCTATCTAAGAATATTCAAGGAAGATCCAGCCAAGATTGATGAGCTTCTGAGCATCAAGCGCTCGAAGATGACTCCGGAGAAGTTCGAGCGCCTTTGCAGAGAAACCGGTTTCCAGATCATGGAGCGGAAACTATGGCTGATCAGCCCACACTACAAGGCCAAGTTCCATCTTCGCCCGACCCGTCTGCGTCTCGGCCTCGACCACATCCCGTTCCTCCGCAACTTCCTCTCCACCTCCTGTTTCTACATCGTCTCGGCAAGGTGATGCGTTGAAATCAGTCAATGTCCTTGACGACATATTCAGTGGAGCCAAGACCCATTTCCTCAGCACGGTACACGATGCGGATGCCGTGACGCTGGCTGATCCTGTCGAGGAGGGCCTGTGTGTCGTTGTCCTTGTCTTTCGGAAGGTTGAACACCTGATCGAGGCAGAACTTGTCAAGGGCGACCGGATCGAGGGAAGCTGCCATTCCGATGTCCTTTATTGTCGGCTTGTGAGGATCACCGTCGCAGTCACAGTCAATTGAGAGATTATTAAGGACATTGATGTACACAATTCCTTTCTTGGCGGCGAAATAATCATTGACGGCCTGGGCGGCGGCGGCCATCGACTCGATGAACGGAGTGTTGCCCTCCGGGCTTTCGTCCCACTTCTCAGGAAGGTTCTGCCACAGAAGCTGATAGTCCTCAGCCTTGCCAGCCGTGTGGATGTACGCCTTGCCGTTTCGGGAAGCCACACCGATGGAAGCGTTCTTCAAGGCTCCACCGAATCCACCCATCGCGTGTCCTTTGAAGTGCGACAAGTCGATCATAAAATCGTAATTGGCGATGTGAGAGCCGACTATGTCGTACTTGATCCATTTGTCATCCTTCACAGGAATCTTAATCTCGCCTTCCGAATCCATAATGTCCACCGGAGCGATCTTGTCATAGCCTCTTTCAGCGATCGCCTTGAGGTGATCCTCTGTGTTGCAGCGGTTTCCGCCATAGGCCGTGTTGCACTCAACTATGGTTCCGTTGACTTTATGCACGAGCGGTGCGATAAACTCTGGCCTCAGATGATTGGACTTCTCGGACTCTCCTGTGGAGATCTTTACGGCGACTTTCCCCTGCGCCTCAACACCCAACGCCTCGTACAGTTTCACAAGAGCCTCTGGAGAGATGTCCTTCGTAAAATACACGACCGGGGTTTCCTGCTTACCCTTGTTGTTCCCGTTGCATCCACATAACATCATCGGCAGCGACAGCAGTGTCGCCATCATCACACTCTTAAACGCTAATCCTTTCATATTCATTATTGTGCTAAAAAGTTTATCTCAGTCTTGGGCTTGCAAATCCAAACCACAAGATAAACATTTTCTATTAATTGGCGTGTATTTTGTTATAAATCTGGCGCTAAAACGTTATATTTAAGCGTTTGTGAATTTCCTTCAAAAAACTATTGCTTTATAGAAAAACATACCTATCTTTGCAGTGTATTAATAAACTAATACACAAAACAGGTGAGAAATATCCGGTCACAGAGCTTGTCGAAGTGACGGAAGACCAGTAAAGAAGACAAGACAATCTTCAAGAAGTATATGAAAAAGAAACAACAGCCCATAGGGCAAAAAAGATAACAACCAAATGCTGATTGAACTAAAAGATGTCAACAAGACCTATCAAGGCGCGCAGCCTCTGCACGTGCTCAAGGGCATTGACCTGACCATAGAGAAGGGCGAGTTCGTCTCGATTATGGGAGCGTCGGGATCAGGCAAATCCACGCTTCTGAATATTCTTGGAATATTGGACAACTACGATTCTGGTGAATATCGCATAAATGGCAACCTGATCTGGAATCTCTCCGAAACAAAAGCCGCCGAGTACAGGAACAAGATGATCGGATTCATATTCCAGTCCTACAATCTGATAGGGTTCAAGACGGCGGCGGAGAATGTCGAGCTGCCGCTTTTCTATCAAGGTGTCGGCAGGCAGAAGCGGCACAGGATGGCGATGGAATTTCTGGAAAGACTTGGGCTGAAAGAGTGGGCTGACCACTATCCTAACGAGATGTCCGGAGGCCAGAAGCAGAGGGTGGCGATCGCCCGCGCGTTGATCACAAAACCGGAGATCATCCTTGCCGATGAACCCACAGGAGCCTTGGACTCAAAGACTTCCGTGGAGATTATGAACCTGCTGCGGGAGCTGAACGAGAAGGAGAATATGACCATCATCGTGGTGACCCACGAGAGCGGGGTGGCCAACTTCACCAACCGCATCATCCACATCAAGGACGGTGTCATCGGCAAGATCGAGCAGAACATCAGACACGATGCGTCTCCGTTCGGCGAGGACACTATAATGAAGTAAGCGATGAGAGACCTGTTTGAAGAAATCTGGAGCAACATCCGGAGGAACAAGCTCCGCACCGCCCTCACCGGCTTCGCTGTGGCCTGGGGAATATTCATGCTCATCTTCCTGCTTGGCGCCGGCAACGGCCTGATCCACGCACTGGAGAGCAACAACAATGATTATATGACCAACACGATGAACGTCTGGGGCGGCCGGACTTCCAAGCCATACAACGGAATGCAGGAGGGCAGAAGAATCGAACTGAACGACAAGGACATAGACATCACCCTCGGCCCGGACTTCGCGGATAATGTGGAAAAGGCCGGCACAATACTCACCCAAGCGAGCCTCACCACAAGCTACGGAAAGGAATATATCGTCAAGCAGGTCAGCGGAGTAAGCCCTGAATATTCAGAAATGAACAAGCTCAGCCTCCTCTACGGCAGGTTCATCAACGAGATAGACATCAAGGAGAGGAGAAGGGTCATCGTGATGGACAGCAACGACGCAAGGGAACTTCTGGGTGTGACGGGAGAAAAGGAGGAAGGTCTTACGGCTCTCCAGAAAGCGGCAGCGGCGGAAGCGTTGGTTGGGAAATATGTCAAGATCAACTCTTCGATGTTTCAGGTCATCGGCATCCTCAGGCCGAACGAGAACGGTTGGTCCAGTCTCTACGCTCCGATCACCACCATCCGGACAATCTACAACAGGGGCAAAGATATTGATGAATATACTTTCTCGTTCCACGGGCTGGACACCGAGGAAGACAACAGGGCGTTCGAGGATCGGCTGCGCGCATCGCTGAACAACAACCACAACGCCGCCCCGGACGACAAGAGGGCTGTGGGAATATGGAATCTCCTGACAATGAGCATGGAGATGAACAAAGGAATGTTGATGATCCGCACAGCATTATGGATCATTGGAATCCTGACACTGTTGAGCGGAATCGTTGGGGTCTCCAACATCATGCTGATCTCCGTCAAGGAGCGGACACACGAGTTCGGGATCCGCAAGGCGATCGGCGCGAGCCCGTGGGCCATACTGAAACTGATCATTTCCGAAAGCATCATCATCACCGCGTTCTTCGGCTACGTCGGAATGGTGCTCGGAGTTCTGGCCAACGAGTGGCTCGATCATATTTCCGGAAATATGGTGATGGACTTCGGGCTTTTCCAGCAGACGGTCTTTAAAGATCCTACGGTCGGCCTGAACGTCTGCTTCGGAGCCACAATCCTGCTGGTCATCGCCGGCACCATCGCCGGCCTCGCCCCCGCCCGCAAAGCCGCAAAGGTCCGCCCGATCGAAGCCCTCCGTAGCGAATGATAAAATAAGGAGACAACTGAAAACCAATTGAATATATTCATAAATAATTGTAAGGAAATTATTAAATTTCATAGAATGAAATTTTTCGATATAGACCGATTCAAGGAAATCCTTGACACGCTGACCCGCAACAAGGGACGGAGCCTGCTGACCGGGTTCGGGGTGTTCTGGGGAATATTCATGCTGCTGTTCCTGCTGGGCGGCGGCGACGGGTTCAAGGTGATGCTGAACCAGCAGATGGGAGGGTTTGCGTCCAACTCGGCGATGATCTGGTCCCAGAACACGTCCAAGCCATACAAAGGCTTCAACAAGGGACGTTACTGGGAGATGAACATCAAGGACGTGGAGATTCTCAAGGAAAAGGTTCCTGAAGTGGACATCGTGTCGCCTCAATGCTTCAGTTGGTCCAGAGGCGAGGCAACCTACGAGGACAAGTCATCAAGGTGCAACGTCAAGGGGTTGAAGGCCGACTTCGCTGAAATAGAGACACCGACGATAGTTTACGGACGCTACATCAACGAGATGGACGTGGTGCAGAAACGCAAGGTCTGCGTGATAGGAAAGCAGGTTTACGAAAACCTCTATCCCAAGGGGGTGGACCCGTGCGGAACCAGAATCAAGATCGGCCCGGCATATTACCAGGTCATCGGAGTTGACTACAACGAACACAGTGTCATCAGCTTCGGAGGCAGGCAGACCGAGGCCATCGTGATTCCGATTTCCGTAGTGCAGGCCGTTTACAATATGGGTGACAAAGTACAGGTGATGGCGGTCACGGCTAAAGAAGGGATCGTGATGAGCGACATCATTCCGAAGATCAGAAAAGCCATCGCAAGCAACCACTACATAGACCCGACAGATGAACAGGCAGTCACCGTCCTCAACACCGAAATGTTTTTCATGATGATAGACAGTCTGTTCAAAGGCGTGAACTTCCTGATCTGGCTAATTGGAATCGGGACGTTGCTGGCCGGTGTGATCGGCGTCTCGAACATTATGATGGTGACGGTCCGGGAACGTACCATGGAAATCGGAATCCGCCGAGCCATTGGAGCGACTCCGAAGATGATTCTATCGCAGATCATCTGGGAAAGCATCCTGCTGACAGCCGTGGCCGGAATGTTGGGCCTGCTGTTCTCGGTGCTGATCCTGCAAGGGTTGGAGCTGGCCTTCACGACAGACGGCATCCTTCAGGCTCCGTTCCAGATCAGTTTCTGGACAGCTGTCGGAACTCTTCTCGGGTTGACTGTTCTCGGAGTCGTGGCCGGACTCGCCCCGGCGGCCAGGGCTATGAGCATCAAACCGGTGGACGCTATGAGGGATGAATAAGCCGCTTCGGGAACAAGACATATTAAGGATGAGCAAACATATTCAAAGATAGATAGTCAAGAATCAATATTCGGAAATAAAAAGTCAAGCAATATGAAAAAGTATTTCAAGTACATTCTGTTCGCCGCCATCATCGTGGTGTTCGCTGGCACATTCTACTTCCTTTGGAAAAAGTCACGTCCGCAGGAGATCCGCTACGAGGAGCTTTCCGCCGAGATCGCCGACATCAAGAAGACCACCCTCATCACCGGCACCATTGAGCCGCGTGACGAGGTGAACATCAAGCCGCAGATCAGCGGCATCATATCCGAGATCTACAAGGAGGCTGGTGACCAGGTGAAGGAAGGCGAGGTGATCGCCAAGGTCAAGGTCATTCCTGAGATGGGTTCGCTGAGTTCGGCGCAGAGCCGTTTGCGCATCGCCGAATTGAACCTTGAGCAGGCACAGACCAACTTCGGACGTGAAAAGGCTCTCTACGACAAGCAGTTGGTGAGTGCTGAGGAATATGACCAAGTGCGTCAGGCCCTGGATCAGGCAAAGGAGGAAAAAGAAGCAGCTGAGGAGGCTCTGGAGGTTGTCAGGGACGGAGTGTCAAAGCGCAACGCCACGGCCAGCTCGACGCTGATCCGCTCGACAATCACAGGGTTGATCCTCGATGTTCCGGTCAAAGTCGGTAACTCGGTGATCCAGAGCAACACATTCAACGACGGAACAACCATAGCCACGGTGGCCGATATGAACGACCTCATATTCAAGGGCAATCTGGATGAGACAGAGGTCGGCAAGGTCGATGAAGGCACGATGATGAGAATCACCATCGGAGCGGTGCAGGGCGTGGAAATGGACGCTGTCCTTGAATATATTTCCCCGAAGGCCGTGCAGAACAACGGTGCTAACCAGTTCGAGATCAAGGCCAGGGTAAGCCAGTTGGACAGCGTGAAGATCCGTTCAGGCTACAGCGCGAACGCCGAGATCACTTTGGAGCACGCCGACTCAGTTTTGGCAGTGCCTGAGGCGGCAATCTCATTTGAGAAGGATTCCACGTTCGTCTATCTTGCCGAGGGTGACGGACAGTATAAACGCCAGCCTGTCACCACAGGGCTGAGCGACGGGGTCAAGATAGAGGTGAAGAGCGGACTGGGCAAGGATCAGAAAGTCCGTGGTAATCAGATATTCACAGACAAGAAATAGCGCTATGAAAAGAATATGTTCATTGATTATTTTTGGTCTGCTGACGGTGGGGCTTTCCGCGCAGGATGGCAGGCTGTGGACGCTTCATGACTGCATCGCGCACGCTCTTGAGAACAACATTTCCCTCAAACAGCAGGAGATTCAGGTCAAGCAGCAGGAAATTCAATTGAACACATCCAGGAACAGCAGGTTGCCGGGTGTGAGCGCAAGCGCAAGCGAGAACTTCTCGTTCGGACGAGGATTGACTGCTGACAACACCTATTCAAACACCAACACTACCAGTACGGGAGTCAGCCTCGGAGCTTCAGTGCCCGTGTTCCAAGGACTCAGGATCAACAACTCGATTAAACATGACGAACTGAACCTCAAGGCCGTGACGGCTGATTTTCAGAAGGCTCGCGAAGATGTCAGTGTCGCCGTGGCGCAGGCTTATGTGCAGATTCTCTACAATATGGAGCTTCTGGATGTGGCCAGGAATCAGGTCAGCATCGATTCGCTTCAGGTCGAGAGACTCTCGGCGATGGAGCTGAGCGGCAAGGCCAGCAAGGTTCAGGTGGCTCAGCAGAAAGCAGCGCTGGGACAGAGCCGACTGTCTGAGACTCAGGCCGCCAACAATTTACGATTGTCGCTGTTGGATCTGAGCCAGTTGTTGGAGTTACCGAATCCTGAAGGATTCTCTATCGTCCGCCCTTCTGTTTCGGTTGACGGGCTGCTTCTGAGCAATCCGGAGGACATCTATGCGCAGGCAGTGGCCTGCAAGCCGTCAATCCAGGCGGAGCAGTTCAGGCTGGATGCCACAGAATATTCCATCAGGAACGCAAAGGGGGCCCGTCTGCCATCTCTTATGGCCAGCGGTGGTCTGGGAACCAATTACTACACGATGAGCAGTCATTCCAGCGATCCGTTCGCAGACCAGATCAAGAACAATTTCAGCCAATATCTTGGTCTTAGCCTGAGCATTCCTATTTTCTCCGGATTCCAGACCAGGAACCAGATCCGTTCCGCCGAGCTTTCGAGGACGAACCAGATGTTGCAGTTGGAAAACAGCAAGAAAAGCCTCTACAAGGAGATCCAGCAGGCGTATTACAACGCTGTGGCGGCTCAGGAGAAATTCCGGTCAAGTCTGGACGCTGACGCCAGCGCGAAGGAGTCGTACGAGCTTGTGCTTGCGAAGTACGAGAACGGCAAGGCCAACATCACTGAGTTCAACGAGGCTCGGGACAGTTTCCTGGAATCAGAATCCAATCTGGCCCGCGCCCGCTACGAGTTCCTGTTCTCGGCCAAGTTGCTGGACTTCTACAGGGGACAGAAACTGATTTTTTAAGCTTTCGTGCGTAAATCATGCTCATCTGCGCACTGGACTTGAACATACCCGGCACTCGTGCGTAAATCAGATTTATCCACGCACCACTTATCCGTAAACCACCTTCTGTGCGTAAGGCTGATTCTTTCACGCACAGAAGGTTCTTTAGACAGGACCGGTGCGTGAGCGGCAAGGTTATGCGCACAAAGACTTTCAAACAAACGGATCCGGTTCCGGAGCGTTCTTGTCGTAAGAAAGGATGGTGGCGTTGCCGGAAAGAATGTCGTACCCGTGTTCGGCAAGGCTTTGCAGCTCGAACTCTCCGGGATAGACCTCAACGGGGGCGATGAACTCCACCCTCTTGCGGATTCCGCTCACGATGTCCCGCCCATAGGCTCCCCCTCCGGTCAGCAGGATTACATCCACTTTCCCACAGACATCAGCGGCCTCCGAAGCGATATACTTGGCGATGTTGAGAACAAAGGCCTCCATCCAGACCTTTGCCCGGACATCACCATCCTCTCCCCTGCGGACAATCTCCTTGAGGTCATTCGTCCCGAAGAACGCCACGGCTCCGCCCTTGCCCATCAGTTTCTTCTTTATCTCCGCTTTGGAATATTCACCGCTGTAGCAGAGGTCAACCAATTGGAAACCAGGACAAGAGCCGACTCTCTCCGGGGTGAACGGTCCGTCTCCTCCGACTCCGTTGTTGGAATCAATCACCTTTCCGTTCCTGTGAAGAGTGACGGTGATCCCGCCGCCGATATGGGCGACAATGGCGGTGATGTCATTCTGGATATACCCGTGATCTTTCAGATAGCGCCTGACGACAGCCCTTGAGTTGAGCGCATGAAAGAACGGTCTGCGCTGGAATTCCGGCAAACCTCCCACACGGCACTCCGGCAGCATCTCATCAGCCATCGGCGGGTCGGCAATGTACGCCCGGCAGACTCCGAAAGGCATCTCAACTCCTCTGGCAACGTTCTTTTCTGTTATCTCTTTCGCCAGATCGTCAGCGATGATCGCGCTCAGGTTGCAGGCGTGCCTCCCGTACTTGCAGCTCCGCAGCACCTCCCGCATGTCCTCGTTCACTGAATATATTCCCGTGACCACCGGATAGAAGAGTCCGCCACGCGCCATCACGATGTCGATGTCCTGTGCGTGGATCCCCTTGCCGCGCATGAATATTCTTACATCATCCCGCCGCAGCGTGTCCTGTTCCATCACATCCTTGAACCCGGCCAAATCCTCCGCCTTGTGCGCAAGATTCTCCTCGAACGCAAGTTCCCCGTCCACAAAGTACCCGATCTTCGTCGATGTCGATCCCGTGTCGATCGCCAGCAACCGCCCTTTTTGATTTGTCATGTCAGTTTCGTTTTCTTGGCAGGCATCCCTCACATGTCCCACGAACCGCAAACACGCGACAGGAGAACCTTTCCCACTTCAAATTTATCCGACACTTTCAACATCACGAAAAATAAGTGGTTATTCCCAGTCAATTACCGCCAACCCCGGAAATTCGTTGTGAAATCATGAATATGTTGGTGAAACTCCACCAATCAACCGATTCTTTAGCGGTCACGAAACGCATCGGCCCCCCCCCTAAAAGACCTTCGATGTCATGAATTGGAAGATTATCTCAACTCTGCCTCAATGCCTCGATTCGCTCAAGAGACAATCCCGTGGCAATCCCGATCTGCTCAACCGGGATGCCTAACGACAGCAAAGACTTGGCGACTTTCTCTATGCCTTGCTCTACCCCCTTCTCTATACCCTTCTCTATACCTTTCTCTATACCCTTCTCGACGCCTTCCGCCGTGCCCTGTTCGACACCGGCCTCAAAGCCCTTTCGATAGCCCTGCTGTCTGGCTCCCTCTATGTACGGGCGCATCTCTTTCTCTGTCATCATATCGCTGAAATAGTTGTCAATCTCCTTGTCGTCAAGACCGCTGACACGCATCGCCCGTTCCAACCTCACAAACTCAGCGTCTTTCTCCGACCTCGACTTCGCAAACATAGCGAAATTTCTGAATATCCGGCACCATGCCGCAACCGGACTGTCATATTCATCAGCCTTTCAATCAGCGACTTTCAGGAATATGGCCCCTTGGTTAATGGTAGTTTAGTCATCGGCATTCCGCCTGACGGCACTGTTTCTCTCTGTAGTCTCCATAGTTGAAGTGGTGATGATGAATGTTATTTGGTCACTGGATCCCTTACGGAACCCGCCCGCAATATCGGAATTGTAAACGTAAAAAACGAAAAGAAACACATGCAATTCATAAAAAACAGAAATTTCTTGATGATACCCCCGAAGATACCACTCCATGAGGCACACAATCTACGCTCAGAGCTCCCTGCAAGGCGCTCAACCCGACAACCCGCCTCGGTAATCCGAACAAGTTGATCCAGATTTCAGTGCGCATTGTATTAGAAAACCACAAGTCATCCCACTTCTGATTCGTGGACATAACTGATAGTGACACCCCTCAAGTCCGGCCACCACTTGAAGGCATCGCCATTGGCCTTTATGAACTCAAGATCCCTCAGGCAACGCATTGGGTCATTTTCGTTCCCCAAGAGTGTTCCGCAACACTCTTGAGAGACATTTCAGCCCGAAAACGTTGCCCAAGCGCCCCCCCGAAAAATCACTGAGAAATTTAGACTCTTGACATCACCAAGGCACCGCCATCCCTCGTTTCGGAGAATCGGCGGTGCCTTGTCGAATTTACAGCACATTAAAATCATTCAGACATACGTGTCGACTCTTGTCAATCATCACAGTATGCCCCAAATTTTATCTGCTCTGGGTAAAATGATCGGAACCACGCAAAACGCTTGTCTGTCCTTACGACCTCCATCAAGGCTTCACTGACTTGATCAGCCGTCAAAGGATGATAATGCCATCCATAATCTGGATTCTTATTTATCGCCTCGGCAATCTCCTCGGCTGTCATCCATCCCTCTTCACCATGAAGAATCATGCCCCCGCTACGCCGCAAAGCCGTCTTTCTATTTTCAACCAAGACGTCATAAGCCGCTTGCTGGGTAAATGTGTGAAATAATTTCATATAGTAATATTTTCGCAGATGGCAACACCTATAGGGCGGCTCCGTGGCAAAGTGGATACGTGAAATGCGTGGAGGATTAGGTAATGATATTCAATGCATTAAAGAAATGCCTTTGGGTTGATTCGACTAAAGGCGAGGCGACTTTTAACTGATATTCAAGAAGTTAGACATCACCCATTGAGAATGAGGGCGTGGCAGATAAATGACTGGTAATCAAGGACAAGAGCTCTTGCCTGATGGTTGGAACCGCACCAGGAACAACATCATAAGCCTAAATATCAATCAGTTAAATGCCACGAGCCAGCCCCACCACATACCACCACCTTAACGTTCGCCACCACACACCGCTTTTCTTCACACACCCTTACCTTGCCAGGCTTCCGCACAACAGCGATAAGAATCCCCAACACAAACGGGAGAATCCCCCTGTTTTCTACCGCGTACAAATTTTATCATAAAATGATAAAATGTCATATTGGTATCATAAGACATTGTGAATATGATAAATCCATTCATCACTACCGGTTATGACGGTGCCAAATACTTTTGCGACAGGGTCAAAGAAACAGGGGTCTATCAAGTTTATGACCTGTTTCTTGATATTTGGATCCGAGAGCGTTATTTAAGGTAATCGCTCCTCCAGGATAGACATCGAAGTTACGGCATAGCCGGGGCGAGGATCTCGGCGATGGCGGCGGTTTCGATGAGGAAGCCGTCGTGGCCGTAGGGGGTCTCGATCTGGCGGTAGCGGGAGCCGGGGATCAATTCCGAGAGGGGGCGCATATCCTCGGGCGGGAAAAGCTCGTCTGAGGACATACAGATGAAGGTGCAGTCCGTCTTGATTTGGGACAGAGCGGCGGCGACACCTCCACGGCCACGTCCTACATTGTTGCTGTCAACCTCGTCACAGACATATAGATAGGAATATGCATCCCAATCCTTGACGAACTTGGAGGTCTGGTGACGGTAATATGAGCCGACCTTGCCGGCGAAGATGGTGTCGTCACTGTCCTCGTTCTGCTTGAAGAGGCCCTCCTCACAGCGATATGTCAGCAGGGCGATCGCGCGGGCAGCCTTGAGACCCTCCATGCCGCCATTCAGGTCACGATGCTCCTTGAAGGTCGGATCAGCGAGAAGGGCGAGGCGGCTGGCTGCGTTGAATCCGGCGAGCCAAGGGGTCACGCGGGCACCGGTGGCGATGAAGAATATCTTTCCGAATATGCCGGGACGCATCACGGCCCACTCAAAGGACATAAATCCGCCCATCGATGTTCCGATCAGCATATCAATTTTCTCTATTCCAAGATGTTGGCGCAGAAGATCGAAGGCGCGGACGGTGTCACGCACGGTCACTCTGGGGAAATCGAAATAGTAGGGCTTGCCGGTTTTCGGATTGGTTGACGCCGGGCTTGACGAACCGCAGGCCGAACCAAGGACGTTGGCGCAGATGACGAAATATTTCCCGGTGTCGATCAGTCTGCCGGGACCTACCAGAGCTGGCCACCAACTACCCTCCGGATCAGAATCCGCGGTGAGGGCGTGGCATAGCCAGATCACTTTCTTGTCCGGTGAATATCCAAACGGCGATGTGTGGTAGGCAACCTCCAGATTGTCAATGCTTCCGCCGGACTCAAACTCGAACTTTCCTTCAATCTTATAGATGTGCTTGATC
>OLSB01001576.1_pt1 | contig 21674 bp, 20 predicted proteins | sample 1672071 | NCBI WGS metagenome assembly OLSB01 (sample SAMEA3136642, study PRJEB25190) | human gut metagenome | biome: human gut; feature: human-associated habitat; material: faeces | place: Austria | collected 2013 | reverse complement strand
AGCAACCCCTGAAACGGAAGCATTTAACAGGCATACCGGTGATTCCGGTGAGACAGATTTCGAGGAGTAAGGGTTGACGTGAGTTCTGCGTTAAAGAATACCATATGCGGATCGGGAAGATCCAAGTATGCTGTAACAGGTGGTACAACGAAAGGAATTTCAGACCTTCGTCCTATTACGGACGGAGGTCTTTCTTTATTTTAGAAGATTCCTTTTCCAAAATATATTTTAAGAAAGGATCAAAGCTATGTATAAGAAAGTTTCAACAGACATGAATTTTGTTGAGCGTGAAAAAGAAGTTGAAAAATTCTGGGATGACGAAAATATCTTCCAGAAGAGTATGGATGAAAAAGAAGGATGCCCGGATTATATTTTCTATGACGGACCTCCGACAGCCAATGGCAAGCCGCATATCGGACACGTTCTGACCCGTGTTATCAAGGATATGATTCCGAGATACCGCACAATGAAAGGTTATATGGTTCCGAGAAAGGCAGGATGGGATACGCATGGTCTTCCGGTAGAGCTGGAAGTTGAGAAGATGCTCGGACTGGACGGAAAGGATCAGATCGAGAAATACGGTCTTGAACCATTCATCAAGAAATGTAAAGAGAGCGTATGGAAATACAAAGGAATGTGGGAAGACTTCTCCGGCACAGTTGGATTCTGGGCTGATATGGAGCATCCATATGTAACGTATGACAACAATTTCATCGAGTCTGAGTGGTGGGCTTTGAAGAAAATTTGGGATAAAGGACTCCTTTACAAAGGATTCAAGATTGTTCCTTACTGCCCTCGTTGTGGAACACCTCTTTCTGCACAGGAAGTTGCACAGGGATATAAGGATGTCAAGGAGCGTTCTGCAATCGTCCGCTTTAAAGTCAAAGATGAGGATGCGTATATTCTTGCATGGACAACAACACCATGGACACTTCCATCCAACCTTGCACTCTGCGTAAATCCAAAAGAGGATTATGCAAAGGTAAAGGCAGCAGACGGAAGAGTTTATTATATGGCATGTGCATTGCTTGATACCGTTCTTGGAAGACTTGCAGAAGAAGGAAAAGACGCTTACGAAGTACTTGCAACGTATAAGGGAACAGAACTGGAGGGCAAAGAATACGAGCCACTGTACCAGTGTGCGGCAGATGAGGCTGCAAAGCAGCGTAAGAAAGCATTTTACGTTGTATGTGATGAGTATGTAACTCTGACAGATGGTACCGGAGTTGTTCATATCGCACCGGCATTTGGTGAAGACGATGCCAACGTAGGAAGAAAGTATGATCTTCCATTTGTACAGCTTGTAGATGAAAAGGGTAACATGGCAGAGTCTACACCGTTTGCAGGACTGTTCGTAAAGAAAGCAGACCCGGAAGTATTAAAAGATCTGGATGCAAGGGGACTTCTCTACGATGCACCGAAGTTTGAGCATAGCTATCCTCACTGCTGGAGATGTGATACTCCGCTGATTTATTATGCACGTGAGTCCTGGTTCATCAAGATGACAGCAGTTCGTGATGACCTGATTGCAAATAATAATACAATTAACTGGATTCCGGAGAGTATCGGTAAGGGACGTTTCGGTGACTGGATTGAGAACGTTCAGGACTGGGGAATCAGTCGTAACCGTTACTGGGGAACTCCGCTGAATATCTGGCAGTGTGAGTGTGGATGTATGCATTCTGTCGGAAGTATTGAAGAACTGAAATCTATGTCCGATAACTGCCCGGATGATATTGAGCTGCACCGCCCATACATTGACGCAGTAACAATCAACTGCCCGGATTGTGGTAAAGAAATGCACAGAGTGCCGGAAGTTATCGACTGCTGGTTTGACAGTGGATCTATGCCGTTTGCACAGCACCATTATCCGTTTGAAAATCAGGAGCTGTTCGAGAAGCAGTTCCCGGCAGACTTTATTTCCGAGGCTGTTGACCAGACAAGAGGATGGTTCTACTCCCTGCTTGCCATCTCAACGCTGCTGTTCAATAAAGCACCGTATAAGAACGTTATCGTGCTTGGACACGTACAGGATGAGAATGGACAGAAGATGAGTAAGTCCAAAGGAAATGCGGTTGATCCGTTTGATGCACTGGAGAAATACGGAGCAGATGCGATCCGCTGGTACTTCTACATCAACAGTGCACCGTGGCTGCCGAACCGTTTCCACGGAAAAGCAGTACAGGAAGGACAGCGTAAGTTCATGGGAACTCTGTGGAATACTTATGCATTCTTTGTACTGTATGCAAATATCGACAATTTTGATGCTACAAAGTATACACTGGAATATGATAAACTTCCGGTTATGGATAAATGGATTCTTTCCAAGATGAATACCATGGTAAAAGATGTGGACAACAACCTTGGTAATTACAGAATCCCGGAGGCAGCACGTGTGCTTCAGGATTTCGTAGATGATTTAAGTAACTGGTATGTAAGAAGAAGCCGCGAGCGTTTCTGGGCAAAGGGAATGGAGCAGGATAAGATCAATGCTTACATGACTCTGTATACAGCCCTTGTTACGGTATCAAAGGCAGCAGCTCCGATGATTCCGTTCATGACAGAGCAGATCTATCAGAACCTGGTTCGCAGCATTGACAAGGATGCTCCGGAGAGTATCCACCTGTGTAGTTTTCCGGAAGTTCATGAAGAGCAGATTGACAAAGAGCTTGAGAATAATATGGAACACGTACTTGACCTTGTAGTAATGGGACGTGCATGCCGTAACGCATCCAATATCAAGAACCGTCAGCCGATCGGTCAGATGTTTGTAAAAGCAGACTTTGAGCTTTCTGAATTTTATCAGGAAATCGTAGCAGACGAGCTGAATGTTAAGAATATTAAATTTACAGATGATGTAAGAGACTTTACTTCTTATAGTTTTAAACCACAGTTGAAGACAGTTGGACCAAAGTATGGTAAAATGTTAGGTGGTATCAAAGCAGCACTCAATGACATCGATGGAAATGCAGCAATGGATGAGCTGAATACTACTGGCGTACTCAAACTGGATGTAAATGGTCAGGAGATCGAACTTTTCAAAGAAGACCTTCTGATTGATACAGCTCAGATTGAAGGATATGAATCTGTCAATGATAATGGAATCACAGTTGTACTGGATACGAATCTTACACCGGAACTTCTGGAAGAAGGATTTGTAAGAGAGATCATCAGCAAGATCCAGACGATGAGAAAAGAAGCTGATTTCGAGGTGATGGACAAGATCCGTGTTACGTACGAAGGCAGTGAAAAAGCAGAAGCTGTTTTTGAAAAGAACAGCACCCTGATCGGTGGAGAAGTACTTGCCACAGAAGTTGTAAAGGCAGAGCCTGCAGGCCATGTAAAAGAGTGGAAGATCAACGGTGAAGCAGTTACGATGGGTGTCGAGAAAAAAGGAGAATAAAAGGATGTTCAGTAAAAGATTTGAGAAGGCTGCATTTAAGACAGCAGTGAAAGAAAATGTAAAGACGCTTTACAGAAAGACGATTGATGAGGCTACACCTCAGCAGTTATTTCAGGCGGTTTCTTATGCAGTTAAGGATGTTATTATTGATGACTGGATCGAGACGCAGAAGCGTTACGATGAGACAGATGCAAAGACTGTTTACTATATGTCCATGGAGTTCCTGATGGGACGTGCATTAGGTAACAACCTCATCAATATGACAGCATATAAAGATGTAAAAGAAGCGTTGGAAGAGATGAATATTGACCTCAACGTGATCGAAGATGAAGAGCCGGATGCGGCTCTCGGAAATGGAGGACTCGGTCGTCTTGCAGCATGTTTCCTGGATTCTCTTGCGACATTGAATTATCCGGCATACGGCTGTGGAATCCGTTACCGTTACGGTATGTTCAAGCAGAAAATTGAAAATGGATATCAGGTAGAAGTACCGGATAACTGGCTGAAAGAAGGAAATCCGTTCGAGATCCGTCGTGAAGAGTATGCAAAGGAAGTACGTTTCGGAGGAAATATCCGTTTCGAGAAAGATCCTGTTACAGGAAAAGATAAATTTATTCAGGAAAATTATGAGTCTGTTATGGCAGTTCCGTATGATATGCCGGTTGTTGGATATGGCAACCACGTAGTAAATACACTGCGTGTATGGGATGCAAAGCCGATCACGGATTTCAAACTGGATGAGTTCGACAGAGGAAATTATCATAAGGCAGTAGAGCAGGAGAACCTTGCAAAACTGATCGTAGATGTTCTTTACCCGAATGATAATCATTATTCAGGAAAAGAGCTTCGTCTGAAGCAGCAGTACTTCTTCATTTCTGCAAGTCTTCAGGCACTGATCGCAAAATATAAAAAGAAGCATGGAGACATCAGAAAGCTGTATGAAAAAGTTGTCATTCAGATGAACGATACGCACCCGACGGTTGCTGTACCGGAGCTGATGCGTCTTCTGATTGATGTAGAGGGACTTAGCTGGGATGAGGCATGGGAAGTAACAAGCAAGACCTGTGCTTATACAAACCATACAATTATGGCAGAAGCACTTGAAAAATGGCCGATCGACCTGTTTTCAAAACTGCTTCCGCGTATTTATCAGATCGTACAGGAGATTGACCGCCGCTTCGTGATCCAGGTTCGTGAGACGTATCCGGGAAATGAAGAGAAAGTACGGAAAATGGCAATCCTTATGGATGGACAGGTTCGTATGGCAAATATGGCGATCATAGCAGGCTTCTCTGTTAATGGTGTTGCAAAGCTTCATACGGAGATCCTTGAGAAGCAGGAACTGAAAGATTTCTATCAGATGATGCCGGAGAAGTTCAACAATAAGACGAATGGTATCACGCAGAGACGTTTCCTGGCTCATGGAAATCCGCTGCTTGCAGACTGGATCACCAGTAAGATCGGTGATGGCTGGATTACAGATCTCTCTCAGATCTCCAAGCTGAAACCACTGGTTGAGGATGAAGAGGCAAGACGTGAGTTCATGGAGATCAAATACCAAAATAAAGTTCGCCTTGCAAAGTATATCAAGGAGCATAATGGAATTGATGTAGACCCACGTTCCATCTTTGACTGCCAGGTTAAGAGATTACATGAGTACAAACGTCAGTTAATGAACATTCTTCATGTAATGTATCTTTACAATGAAATCAAAGCACATCCAGACATGGATATCGTTCCAAGAACATTTATCTTCGGAGCAAAAGCAGCCGCTGGTTATTACACAGCGAAGCTTACGATCAAGTTAATCAATGCAGTAGCAGATAAGATTAACAACGACCCATCCATCAATGGAAAGATCAAAGTTGTATTCATCGAAGATTACCGCGTATCTAACGCAGAGCTTATCTTTGCAGCAGCCGATGTCAGCGAGCAGATTTCCACAGCTTCTAAGGAAGCATCAGGAACAGGTAACATGAAGTTCATGTTAAACGGTGCTCTCACATTAGGAACAATGGATGGAGCTAATGTTGAGATTGTAGAAGAAGTTGGCAAAGAAAACGCTTTCATCTTCGGTTTATCTGCAGACCAGGTAATGGAATATGAGAAAAACGGAAACTACAATCCAAGAGACGTATATAATAACAACCAGGACGTTCGTCAGGTACTTACACAGTTAGTAAATGGATTCTATTCACCAGAGAATCCGGAACTGTTCCGTGCCCTCTATGACGCACTCCTTGAAAAAGACACTTATTTCACACTGTTAGACTTCGATTCTTACAAAGAAGCTCATAACAGAATCGATGCTGCTTACCGCGATGAAGAACACTGGGCAAGAACAGCAATGCTCCAGACAGCATCCGCAGGTAAGTTCTCATCTGACCGTACGATCGAAGAGTACGCAAAAGAGATGTGGCATCTGGAGAAAGTGACTCTGTAATTCGCAAATAAATAGTCGAAGAAATAGACGAACCCCAAGATAGAATAGAACCGATATCTGTGACTTTAGTCGCGGCGGTTTGAATGCTCGCTTATGCACTCGCGTTCAAACCTTGCTCCGAGGTCACAGATATCGGTTCTATTCTATCTTGGGGTTCTGTTTTTTGGCGAGATTTAGTTAGAATCAGGAGAATTCAGGATTTCCCAGAATACCAGTTGGGAGTGAAGGGGATGAAGTTGGGAGTACAGAGTTATGGAAGAATTTGGGGATTCTACGGAGTGACGGTTGGCGGTGAAGGAGCTGGTGTACAGGTTTCATCTGTTTTTTGCAAGCCCAAATCAGAAAAAATTGTTATTGGTTCACCCAATTCCTTTTTTTACCTTTTTTCTTGCCCGTTTGAATAAAATAATTTATCATTTTGGGCTGTAAATTAGTAAAATTTTATATTTAAGAAAAGTAATTTGCAAAATATACGATAATAATTTGCTTTTTAGGTGTAAAAAGTATAAAATAAAGCCATAGAACACTCTGATAGATTTTTGGAGGGCAAAATGGGAGCAACAATAGATGAAATTATTGATTCCCTGAAAAGGGGACAGGGAAAAAGAGTCTCAGACTTGGTCAAGATGGCTTTAGAAGAGGGAACAGACCCGCAGATGATTCTGGAAGATGGCTTTTTAGCCGGAATGGAACAGGTAGCGGACAAGTTTCGTAAAGAAGAAGTTGGTGTGCCAGAGATTTTGAGCGTTACCCGCGCATTGGAAAGGGGCGTTTCTACTCTGCGCCATTACAGTGGCGGACGTGCCAAAAAGGAGATTGGGACAGTTATAATAGGAACAGTAAAAGGGGACTTACATGACATCGGAAAGAATCTTGTTAAGATTATGATGGAGAGTAAGAATATAAGGGTTATTGATCTGGGCGTGGATGTTTCACCGAGAAGATTTCTGGAGGAGGCAGTAGGCAGTCATGCTCAGATTGTATGTTTAAGTGGTATCATGCCGCATTCTGAAGAAGATATGAGAGCTGTTGTTGAAGAATTTGAGATGAAAGGTATCCGGGATCAGTTTTATTTTATGGTAGGTGGTTATTTTCTGACGGAGAGGCAGGCAAAGGCAATCGGTGCAGACTGTTATACGGAAGATGCCTGTAATTGTGCAGAGAAGGCCTGCCGCTATTTGAATAAAAAAGATAGAAGGAAGAAAAACCATTAATTTCTGACCGATGAGGTTGGGATAATGCCGATGTTTGGAGGACAGAAGATTGACGGAAAAGAATAATATTTATATTGAAGACGTGGTGGATGTAAAAGAACTTCAAACTTTACAGGATAATTGGGCGAAGGCTACAGATCTGGCATTTGTGACGGTGGATTGCAACGGAACTCCGATTACAAAGCAGAGTAATTTTACACCTTTTTGCAAGCGTCTTCGTGAACTGGATGCATTTCGTGAAAAGTGCTATTACTGCGATGCCTGTGGAGGACGGAAGGCAAGAAGAATTGGGAAAGCTTATGTGTACATATGTCATGCTGGGCTAATTGATTTTGCGATTCCGATTATGATAAAGGGACAGTATGTTGGAGCGTTTCTGGCAGGTCAGGTTACCAGCACAGATTTTGCAGATTTAAAGAAGATTACGACACAAAGCGAGGATTGGAAGGACAATCAGGAACTGGTTGAGCTCTACAGCCAGGTAAAAGAGGTGTCTGTGGAGAAGATTGAGGCTGTGGCACAGATTATCTGTGACAGCTATAATTATTCTGTGGAGAGAGAATATGCGAATAAGGTAAATGCAGAGCTTCGCGAAAAGGATTATAAGCTCATGAAGGAAGAGAAGCTTCGTATTGAGATGGAGAAGTCTCTTCGTGATATTGAGTTGAAAGCTTTACATTATCAGATCAATCCGCATTTTCTTTTTAATGTATTGAATACAATAGGAAGACTTGCTTTCTTTGAGAATGCGAAGATGACGGAGGATGTTGTCTATGCGTTTGCGGATATGATGCGCTACATTTTGAGAAAGAGCAGAGATCCATTAAGCCCACTCAGAGAGGAACTGACCCATGTGCAGAATTATCTTAAGATTCAGAAGATTCGCCTGGGAAGCAGGCTGCAGTATTCCATTAATATATCGGAGGCATATTACAGTGTGAAGCTTCCGTTTTTATCTCTGACAACACTTGTGGAGAATTCCATTAAATATGCAGTTGAGAATAAGGCATCCGGTGGAATGGTCGAAGTGAATGGAATCGAGAAAGATGGAGATTTATGCATTGACATTATTGATAATGGTGATGGCATGTCCCAGTCAAAAATAGTCAGCGTTTTACGCGGGGATGCGTATAAAGATAATGAAAAGGGATCTGTAGGACTTTATAATATCAATTCCCGACTGATTCATTATTTTGGAAATGAATATGCGTTATCCATTGAAAGTGAAAATAAACCTTCTCTTGGAACGAAGGTGACAATAAAAGTGCCATTGGTACAGGAATAGAAAGGCAGAGTTGACTTGTATAAGATATTAATTGTTGAGGATGAAGAATTAGAAAGAACCTCCATGAAGATTTTTCTTGAGGAGAATCTTCTGGATGTAGAAATTGTCGGAGAAGCGAAAAGCGGCTTCGAGGCAGTAGAGATGATTGATTCAAAAGATATCAATCTCATGCTGGTAGATATTAACATACCTGGAATGGATGGTATGGAAGTTATCAAATATGCAAGGAAAAAACTTCCAAAGGCTGTTATTATTATAACAACGGCATATGATGATTTTAATATTGCACACAGAGCAATAAAGTTGAAGGTTGATGATTTCCTGCTCAAACCTATCAGAAAAGAGGTTTTACTTGAGTCTGTGAAGTCATTTGCAAGCCGTTTAGGAGAGGGACGACAGACCGGAAAGAGTAATAAATTGCTTTCAAAGTTCGAAATGGAATTAAAAAAATGCTCTTACAAAGCTTCTGTAGACATTTTAAGAGAGTACATAGACCAGTTATACTTAGAGGAGCATGATGTTAATATTATATCAAAGAGACTACAGGAGGTTGCAAAGGCAGTTGTGCGTATTAGTGAGGAACTTGGAATCACAGATACGAACGAACTTGTAGTTCAGATGGAGAAGCTTAAGATTAAGTATCTTCTCTATAATAATAAGCATGATGCCTATAATGAAATTATCAAGATGGTAGACATTCTCTTTGATAAGATGAATATCAAAGGTAAGCTTTCAGAAGGCGGCATGAAGGCCGTTATTGATTACATAGAGAGAAACTTAAAGAAGGGTATCAGTTTAGAGGATGTTGCAAACCATGTGAATATCAGTACTTATTATTTAAGTAAGATATTCAAAAAAGAAATGGGTGTGAATTTCATCACCTATGTGACAGACCGGAAGATGGACCTGGCAAAAGAAATGCTGGTCAACACAGATATTCCGGTGCTTAATATTGCCTTGGATCTGGCGTACAATGAAGCGAATTACTTCAGTAAGGCCTTCAAAAAGAAGACTGGATTAACGCCATCTGAGTATAGAGAAAAGTACAGAAACAGAAAGGAGGAGGAAAATGAAACGGTTTAAACTTTCCACTGAAGTTTTATTCAGTGAGGATGCCATCGACGCACTTCTTGAAGAAAAAGACGAGAATGCGGTCCTGATTACTGACAAGTTCATGGTAGATTCAGGAATGGCAGACATGATTTTGAAAAAATTGTCTAATTGCAAAGAAGTTTCCGTTTTCAGCGAAGTAGTCCCTGATCCACCAATGGATCTGATTGAAAGGGGTATCGCATTTTTGCAGGATAAGGACTGTGATATCGTAGTTGCTCTTGGAGGAGGTTCTTCCATTGACGCGGCGAAAGCTATTGTATATATGGCTAAGAAGATTGAAGAGAAGCAGAATCCTGATAATCAGAAGAAGATCAAACTGATTGCCCTGCCGACAACAAGTGGTACAGGTTCCGAAGTTACACAGTTTGCTGTAGTAACAGACAGTAAGACGGGGGTTAAGATTCCATTGATCGATGAGAGCCTTATGCCTGATATTGCTATCCTTGATCCGGAACTTGTTAAGTCAGCGCCACCGTTTATTACAGCGGATACAGGACTGGATGTTATTACCCACGCTCTTGAGGCTTATGTTTCTGAGACAGCGAGCGATTGCTCTGACTGTTTAGCAGAGAAAGCTGCAGAGCTTGCTTTTGAATTTCTTCCACGCGCTTACCGCAATGGTTATGATATTAAGGCAAGAGATAAGATGCACAGAGCATCCTGTCTTGCAGGTATGGCATTTAACCTTGTAAATCTTGGTGTAAACCACGGTATTGCCCATGCTTTAGGAGCTATCTTCCACATTCCACACGGAAGAGCCAATGCGTTAGTGCTTCCTTATGTTATTGAATTTAATGCCGATATGGCAAGAGAAGGCGCAAAACACAGCAATGACGCAGCAAAGAAGTATCAGAAGATGGCAAGAATCGTTGGCCTGCCAGCTCCTACACCTAAAGTTGGTGTGGCTAATCTGATTGCAGAGATCCAGCGTCTGTTAAAATATATGGATCGTCCACAGTGTATGTCCGAATGTGGCGTCAGTGTAGAAGAATTTAATAAACACAGAGAAGAAATTGTGCGTCGTGCATTGGCTGATGCATGTACACAGGCTAACCCTAGAAAGGTTACAGCAGAAGATATTAATAAAATTCTTGATCATATTGCAAAATAGTAGCGTTTGTATACAGAATCATTTGCTACCCTGTGGTAAAAATGGCAACAAAGTATCATGAAAATAAATAAATACATGAGTTTATATGTGTTTAAAAGCTAAAATTTATAGGCACTAGCCAAGTAATTTTGTGAAAATTGCTATATAATGATACTATCCTGTAAATCAACCAAAATATATTCTGCCTGAACAAATCAACCACAGGGCAGATAAGAATTTTATAAGGAGGTCAATTATGCAGAAAGAAGCTTTAGGAATGATTGAAACCAAAGGTTTAGTTGGCGCAATCGAAGCAGCCGATGCCATGGTTAAATCAGCAAACGTAACATTAGTAGGATACGAAAAGATCGGTTCCGGTTTAGTTACAGTTATGGTAAGAGGTGACGTAGGAGCTGTTAAGGCATCTGTAGACGCAGGTACAGTTGCTGCAGATAAAGTTGGTACAGTAGTTTCCAGCCACGTAATCCCAAGACCACATACAGACGTAGAAAAGATCTTACCACAATAGAGTTAGTCCTTGTCTGATCAATTATTAATGGAGGTATAATTCAATGAAAGATGAAATGATGGCTAAAATCATGGACGAAGTTATGAAAAAGATGGGTGGCACAGAAGCTCCTGCACAGAGCATGGCTTGCGAAGCTCCTCAGGGAATCAATGAAGACCTTTGCGGTTTAACAGAGTATGTTGGAACAGCAATGGGACATACAATTGGTTTAGTAATCGCTAACCTTGACTACAGTGTTCATGAATTATTAAAGATTGATCCTAAGTACCGTTCAATCGGTATCATCGCAGACCGTACAGGTGCAGGTCCTCAGATCTTCGCTTGTGATGAAGCTGTTAAAGCTACAAACACAGAAGTTTGCTTAATCGAGTGCCCACGTGATACAGAAGGCGGCGCTGGACATGGATGCTTAGTTGTATTTGGTGCAGAAGACGTATCCGATGCTAGAAGAGCTGTAGAAGTTGCATTAAGCTTCGTTGGAAAACACTTTGGTGATGTATACGGAAACTCCGCTGGACATCTTGAGTTCCAGTACACAGCACGTGCTTCTTACTGCTTAGAGAAAGCATTCGGCGCAGTTGTTGGTAAAGCATTTGGTATCACTGTAGGAGCTCCTTCAGGTATTGGTATCGTATTAGCCGATACAGCTTCTAAGACAGCTACAATCGATCCTATTTCTATCGCTACACCTGGTAATGGTGGAACATCCTTCTCTAACGAGGTTAACTTCTTCTTCACAGGAGATTCAGGAGCAGTTAGACAGGCTATCATTGGTGCAAGAGAAGTTGGTAAGCAGTTACTTAAAGCTTTAGAGCCAAACGAACCACTGGAATCCGGTACAGTTCCATATATCTAAGATTAACAATCTGATTTTTAAAGTTCTTTATATGGGGTGAGAGCCATATAGGGAATTAGAGTAAGAGATATCCACAAAGCGGGGGTGAGAGCCTGCAGTTGGATATTGTAATACTTTTATTTTGAATATATATATTGAAGGTAAAAGATAGTCTAATTGGAATTTGAGAGGTGTTGAGACCGTGAGAAGTAAACGTTTTGAGTATTTAGATCAAAGACCTGTTAATCAGGATGGTTATGCAAAGGAATGGCCAGAAGTAGGCTTTATTGCCATGAACAGCCCATTCGACCCAACTCCATCTATCAAGATCGTCAACGGCGAAGTTGTTGAAATGGATGGAAAAACAAAAGATGAATTCGACATGCTTGACGCATTCATCGCAAGATATGCCATTAATCTTGACTTTGCAGAAGAAGCAATGGCTACAGACTCTCTGGAGATTGCGCGTATGTTAGTTGACATTAATGTTAACAGACAGGAGTGCTTAAAATATACTACAGCAGTTACACCTGCTAAGTTAGTAGAAATCGTTGGTAACCTCAGCGTACTTGAAGCTATGATGGGTATTACCAAGATGAGATGTCGTTTAAAACCAGCTAACCAGTGCCACGTTACAAACGTAAAGGATAACATGGTTCAGATCGCAGCAGATGCAGCAGAAGCTGCTGTACGTGGATTTGCAGAGATGGAGACAACAGTAGGTATTGTACGTTATGCTCCATTTAATGCTATCGCTATTATGTTAGGTGCTAACGTTGGACGTCCTGGTATCCTTACACAGTGTGCTGTAGAAGAAGCTACAGAGCTTGACTTAGGTATGAGAGGTTACACCGCTTACGCCGAGACAGTATCCGTATACGGAACTGAAGACGTATTCATGGATGGTGATGATACTCCTTGGTCAAAAGCTTTCTTAGCATCCTGCTACGCATCTCGTGGTGTTAAGATGAGATTTACATCTGGTACTGGTTCAGAGGTTCAGATGGGTATGGCAGAAGGAAAGTCTATGCTTTACCTTGAGGCTAGATGCCTCGGTGTTACTCGTGGTGCTGGTGTTCAGGGAACACAGAATGGTTCTGTATCCTGTATCGGTGTACCTGCCGCTGTACCTGGTGGTATCCGCGCCGTTGCATGTGAGAACTTAATTGCCGCTATGCTTGACCTTGAGAACGCTTCCTCTAATGACCAGTCATTTACACACTCTGATCTTCGTAGAGTTGCTCGTTCTATTCCACAGTTTATTCCAGGAACTGACTACATCTGTTCCGGATATTCATCCACACCGAACTATGATAACATGTTCGCAGGATCCAACTGGGATGCAGACGATTATGATGATTGGTGCGTAATTCAGCGTGACTTAAGAGTTGATGCTGGTCTTCTTCCTGCAAGAGAAGAAGAAGTTGTTGCAGCACGTAATAAAGCTGCAAAAGCTATTCAGGCACTGTTCCGTGAATTAGGTTTACCTGAAATTACAGACGAAGAAGTTGAAGCTGCCACATACGCTCGTGGTTCACAGGATATGCCTGACCGTGACGTTGTAGCTGACCTTAAAGCTGCTACAGATATGCTTGATCGTGGAGTTACAGGTATCGACTTCGTTAAAGCTCTTTACAAGGGTGGATTTGAAGACGTTGCTGAGTCTATCTTCAACATTCAGAAAGCTAAAGTTGTTGGTGACTACTTACATACAGCTTCCATGCTTGATGATAAATTCCATGTAATTTCTGCTGTTAACAGCCCTAACTGCTATGAAGGACCTATGACAGGTTACCAGATCAGCCCAGAACTTTGGGAGAAGATTTCTGATATCCGTACTGCAGTAGATCCGGCTAAGCTTTAATCGAGTAAGGAAGGTGAACCATAATGGCAATTGATGAAAAATTATTAAAAAGTGTTATCGCTGAAGTTCTTAAAGAAATGAATACTGCAGATACTTCCGCAGCTTCTGCTGTAGAGGGAGAAACTTATGAGTGCCCTGGAATGCAGATTACTGAAATCGGTGATGCAGAAAAAGGCACAAATCCTAACGAAGTTGTTTTAGGTTTAGCTCCTGCTTTTGGAGAATCTCAGACAACAAATATCGTAGGTATTCCTCATGCAGATATTGTAAAAGAGGTTATGGCTGGTCTGGAAGAAGAAGGTGTTTCCTGTAGAATCGTTAAAGTTTACAGAACATCCGATGTATCTTTCATCGCTCATGATGCTGCTGAATTATCAGGTTCAGGCATCGGAATTGGAATTCAGTCCAAAGGTACTACTGTAATCCATCAGAAAGACCTTCCACCGCTGTCTAACTTAGAGTTATTCCCACAGTGCCCACTGATCGACCTTGAAACATACAGAGCAATCGGTAAAAACGCTGCTCAGTACGCTAAAGGAGAATCACCAAATCCGGTACCTGTAAAGAATGACCAGATGGCAAGACCGAAATTCCAGGCTTTATCCGCTGTACTGCATATCAAAGAGACAGAGCATGCAGACAGAGATAAGGCTCCTAAAGCTCTTAAAGTTGTATTTAAATAGACGGAGGTGTCAATCGTGGATCAGGAATTATTAGTAAGACAGATTATGCAGGAAGTTATGAAAAACATGCAGGGTTCTGCCGCAGCCTGCGAATGTGAAAGCAAGGTTACGGTTGAGGATTACCCACTGGGAGAGAAAAAACCAGAATTAATCAAGAGTGCTTCTGGAAAATCTTTAAATGATTTAACTTTACAGGGAGTTATTGATGGAAAGTTAGATGCAAAAGATTTCCGTATCACAAAAGAAACTCTGGAATTACAGGCTCAGGTTGCTGAATCTGCAGGACGTGGATTCTTCGCAACGAACTTAAGAAGAGCTGGTGAATTAATCCCAGTACCTGATGCAAGACTTCTTGAGATTTATAACGCTCTTAGACCATATCGTTCAACAAAAGCTGAATTATATGCAATCGGTGATGAGTTAATCAACGAATACGGTGCTACAGTAAGTGGTAACTTCGTTAAAGAAGCTGCAGACATTTACGAAAAACGTAACCGTTTAAAAAAATAATTAGTTGATTGATTTCGACGGAGGTATGAGAAGTGAAATTAGTTGCGGGCGTTGATATTGGCAATGCAACAACGGAAACTGCAATTGCCAGAATCGATGGTAAAAATGTGACATTCCTTTCGAGTGGTATTACAGGTACTACTGGAATTAAAGGAACGAAACAGAACATACACGGAGTTTTTCAGTCACTGAAGAATGCCCTTGATGAAGTTGGTTTTGAAATCAGTGATCTTGATGAAGTTCGTATTAATGAAGCCGCTCCCGTTATCGGTGATGTCGCTATGGAGACTATTACCGAAACTATTATCACGGAATCTACTATGATTGGACACAATCCCAATACTCCAGGGGGTGTTGGGATTGGTGTTGGAATATCTCAGCGCATCGACAGATTAGATACTGTCAAAGATGGCGGAGATGTAATTGTGGTTATTCCGGCAGAAGTTTCCTTTGAAGCTGCCGCTGCACTCATTAACCGATATAATAAAATATTTAACATTACAGGTGCCATTGTCCAGCGCGATGATGGCGTTTTGATTAACAACAGGCTTGAAAAGAAGATTCCTATCGTTGATGAGGTAGGTATGATTGATAAAGTACCTCTCGGAATGTTATGTGCAGTAGAAGTTGCACCTGTTGGCGGAGTTGTCGAAGTACTCTCTAACCCATATGGTATCGCAACATTATTCAAACTGTCCCCGGAAGATACAAAACAGGTTGTACCGATTGCCCGCGCGTTAATCGGAAATCGTTCTGCCGTTGTCATTAAAACACCGGAAGGAGACGTAAAAGAAAGACGTATCCCTGCCGGTTCTATTGAGATTATAGGCGCAAAGAAAAAAGTAATCGTTGGCGTAGAAGAGGGAGCCGAGAAGATGATGGAAGCTGTAAATAGCGTTCCAGTCATCGAAGATATTAAAGGTGAACCTGGCACCAATGCCGGCGGTATGCTTGAAAAAGTTCGTCAGGTTATGTCAAATCTTACAAACCAGCATCCAAAAGATATCAAAATTCAGGATTTACTTGCTGTAGATACTTATAATCCTCAGAAGATTAAAGGTGGTCTCGCAAATGAATTTTCTTTAGAAAGTGCAGTAGGAATTGCTGCCATGGTTAAGGCAGACCGTCTTCAGATGAAGATGATCGCGGAAGAATTGACAGACCGATTAAAAATCCCTGTATATGTTGGCGGTGTTGAGGCAGATATGGCTATTAAAGGAGCTTTAACTACACCGGGTACAAATGTACCACTCGCCATAGTAGATATGGGAGCAGGATCAACGGATGCTTCAATTAAAGACAGAGACGGCAATGTAAAGCTCGTGCATCTGGCGGGGGCCGGAAACATGGTAACTTTACTGATTCAGTCCGAACTTGGACTGGAAGATTTCAATACAGCAGAAGATATTAAAAAGTATTCTCTCGCAAAGGTTGAAAGTCTTTTCCATATTCGTCATGAAGATGGAACCGTACAGTTCTTTGAACAGCCATTAGATCCGAATGTATTCGCAAAGGTTGTCTTAGTCAAGGAAGATGGAGAGTTAGTTCCGCTTGAGGGACAGGATTCCATGGAAAAGATTAAGATGGTAAGAACCAATGCAAAGAAAAAGGTATTCGTAACAAATGCGATTCGTTCATTGGCGAAGGTTAGTCCTACCGGTAATGTACGAGACATCGAATTTGTAGTATTAGTAGGTGGTTCTGCACTCGACTTCGAGGTGCCGACTCTCGTAACTGATGCATTATCACAATATAATATAGTAGCTGGTCGGGGAAACATTCGCGGATGCGAAGGTCCTCGTAATGCGGTAGCAACAGGACTTGCGATGTCTTGTGCTGATGTATAGGAGACAATTATGGAAGGAAGCAATACAGTAATTGATAACAGACCTTCAGTGAAAGTTTTTTATGACTGTGATCACCTTTCTGAAGCTGATTTTGTCAGCGTCCTTCTTGGAATCGAGGAGGAAGGCATCCCCTATGATGTTCAGGCAGAGCATTGCAGTTCCGTATTAGAACTTGCACATAATGCCAGCTTGAATTCAAGATTAGGGGTGGGCGTTGGTATCAGCAAAGAAGGCATTGTTCTTCAGCATGAGAAGCTGGATAAAGCGGCCCCTCTTTTTAAGATTAAGTTATATCAGACAGAGCTGTTCCGGAAGATTGGCGCGAATGCCGCAAGACTGGTAAAGAAAATGCCATTCAAAGTTCTGGATTAAGGCTTTACAATTAATTAATTCTGAAATGTGAGGAGGTGTGAAGGTGTCTAACAATAAATGTCTTGGTTTCATCGAAACCTTTGGTTTAGCTGCCTGTGTGGCAGCAGCAGATGCAGCAGTAAAGTCTGCTAACGTAAAACTGCTTGGATATGAATATGCAAAGGGCGGCGGAATGTGTACTGTAAAGGTAGAAGGTAACGTCGGAGCATGTAGAGCAGCAATCGCAGCAGGCAAAAAAGCGGCAGAAGCAGTTAACGGTTCTTTAAGTGGAACAAAGAGTACACTGTTAAAAGCAAGACCGGCAGATGGCATGAGAGAATTACTCGTAGACAACAGAGAGACTGTTGGAGGAGAAATTGCTCTTGCAGAAGGTTATCGTCCAAAAGGAGATACAAAGAAACCGGTACTCGTAAAGAACTGGAAACCAAAAACTGAACCAAAGGCTGAGGTAGTGACCGAGGAAGCACCTGAACCGCCTGTAGTGGAAGAACCTGAGGAAGAAGAGCCAACATCAGAGGAACCTGAAACGGAAGAGGTCAAAGAGGAAGCTCCTGTAGAGGAACCGAAAGCAGAAGAACCTGCTGAGGAAACTCCTGTAGAAGAGACTCCAGTGGAAGAAGCTCCTGTAGAAGAGCCAAAAGCAGAAGAACCTGCACCAGAAGCTCCAGCAGAAGAGACTCCAGTAGAGAAAGCAGAAGCAGAGGAAGCAAAATCTGAAAAGACTGAACCGAAAAAGGAAACTGACAAAAAGGCAGACGCTCCTAAGGGAAAGACTTCAACAGGAAATAGAAGAAGCAGATCCAGAAGAAAAAAGAACACCGATAATAACGATAACAAATAAGTCGGAATAATCGGCTCTGGATTATAAATCAGTAATCAGGCAGGAAAGGCCTTCAGCCTTTCCTGCGATAGTATCAATAATAACGTACATTTAGTACATACAAATATGCGCAATGGATGCATGTGGATACCGAGACAGACACATGCAATCCTGACAATAATGATTCGGTATTCGAACATTAGAATAAATAAGGGGATCACATGAACGATTACAATAACGTTTTAGTTGGATTTTCGGAGCTTATCAAAAATGAAGAATTTCGTCCCTATGAAGGGGATTTGAGATTGGGTGTCGATCTTGGAACCGCCAACATTGTAGTATCTGTTGTAGATTCCAACAACACACCAATTGCCGGGGCTTCCTATCCGTCCACGGTTGTACGGGATGGAATCGTTGTGGATTTCATGGGTGCATCCAGAGCGGTCAGAAATATGAAAGCCAAGCTGGAAGATCTGATGGGAGTGGAGTTTTACGAAGCTGCCACAGCCATTCCGCCGGGAATTATTTCTGGAAACGTAAAGGTAATTTCCAACGTAGTCGAGTCTGTTGGACTGGATGTAGTCAATGTCATTGACGAGCCTACAGCAGCCGCTTCTGTTCTTGGTATTACGGACGGAGCAGTCGTGGATGTCGGTGGTGGAACAACCGGTATCAGTATTCTCAAAGACGGAAAGGTTATCTTTACCGCAGATGAGCCTACAGGTGGAACACACATGATTCTTTAGTAGAAGTTATCCGCAAATCTCTTGTAAATATCCGTGAGTATCATGAGAAACAGAAGAGAAACAGCTGGTTTGATGCCAAACCGGACGGAACAATTCTTGGACAGAAAATGACAGCGTTAGCTTCAGTTGGTGTGTATGTACCAGGTGGAAAAGCTGCTTATCCATCCTCTGTACTTATGAATATTGTACCTGCAAAGGTTGCAGGTGTAGAGAAAATCGTGATGGTAACCCCTCCAAATAAGGAGGGAGAAGTAACACCAGCTACTTTAGTTGCCGCAAATGAAGCTGGTGCAACTCATATTTATAAAGTCGGTGGAGCACAGGCAATCGGTGCATTAGCTTATGGAACAGAGTCTATTGAAAAGGTTGACAAGATTGTAGGCCCTGGAAACATTTATGTTGCCCTTGCGAAAAAGGCGGTATACGGACATGTAAGTATTGATTCTATTGCCGGACCAAGCGAGATTCTTGTTCTTGCAGACGATACTGCAAATCCGCATTTCGTAGCGGCAGACTTACTTTCCCAGGCAGAGCATGACGAACTTGCCAGTGCGATTTTAGTGACAACAAGTAAGACACTTGGCGAAAAAGTACAAGAAGAAATTGAAGGATACTTAAAGAAGTTATCAAGAGCAGAGATTATCGAGAAATCCCTTGAAAACTTTGGTTATATTTTAGAGGCAGAGACTTTAGATGAAGCATTAGAAGTAGTAAATGCGATTGCGTCCGAACATCTTGAAATCGTAACGGCCAATCCATTTGAAGTAATGACAAAGGTAAGAAATGCCGGAGCTATCTTTATCGGAGAGTACAGTTCTGAACCACTTGGAGATTATTTTGCAGGACCAAACCATGTTCTTCCTACAAATGGAACTGCGAAGTTCTTCTCCCCATTAAATGTCGATGACTTTGTAAAGAAATCAAGCATCATCTACTATTCAAAAGATGCTTTAAAAGCAATTCACAAAGATATTGAGACATTTGCACAGGCAGAGGGACTGACTGCACACGCAAACTCCATCGCTGTTCGTTTTGAGGAGGAGTAAAAATGGCAGAAAGAAAAGCACATGTAGAGAGAAATACAAGTGAGACAAAGATTATTGTTGACCTGAATTTAGACGGCAGCGGCAAATATGATATTGATACCGGAATCGGTTTCTTTGACCATATGTTAAATAGCTTTGCCAAACACGGCTTTTTTGACCTGACCTGTAAAGTGGATGGGGACTTAGAGGTAGACTGCCATCACACGATTGAAGATACTGGAATCGTACTGGGACAGGCTATCCGTGAAGCGGTGGGAGATAAAAAGGGAATTCGCCGTTTCGGAAACTTCCTTCTTCCAATGGACGAGACTCTTGTACTTGGTGCGGTAGATTTATCCGGAAGACCATATTGCGTGTGTGATTTGACATTTACCGTAGAAAAAGTCGGTGGGTTTGATACAGAAATGGTACAGGAATTCTTCTATGCAGTTTCTTACAGTGCAGCAATGAATCTGCATTTAAAATTAATACATGGAAGTAACAATCATCATATTATGGAGGCCGCGTTTAAAGCGTTTGCAAAAGCTTTAGATGAAGCTTCTTCCTATGATCCAAGAATTACAGATGTACTTTCTACGAAAGGAGCACTATAAATGAAAAGCACCATTTCTTTTGACGAATTCAAATTAAACAGTGATGGAATGATTCCGGTTATTACACAGGATTATAAGACAAATGAAGTATTGATGCTTGCCTATATGACAAAAGAATCCTTTGAAAAAACATTGGAAACAGGAAAAATGACTTATTTTAGCCGCAGCCGTCAGGAACTTTGGACAAAGGGAGATACTTCCGGACATTATCAGTATGTGAAGTCTTTAGATATCGACTGTGATAAAGATACGATTTTAGCAAAAGTAGAGCAGATCGGAGCAGCCTGTCATACAGGAAACCGTACCTGTTTCTTTACAAGACTTGCGCAAGAGGAGTAAAAAAATACAAACAAGGGAAACATAGAAATTATAAGAAATATAGAAAAAACAGATAGAGATTAAGATAAAAATTAAGATAAAAGGAAAGAAGCTGAAAAAGAAGATATGAGCGATTTAGAAGTAAAATATCAGAAATTACTGGATTATTTAAAAGGACTTGAATCAGTAGCAGTTGCTTTTTCCGGAGGAGTAGATTCCACCTTTCTTCTGGCAGCGGCAAAAGAAGCATTGGGGGATAATGTGATTGCGTTAACGGCAAAGTCCTGTCTTTTTCCGGAAAGCGAATCCGGGGAAGCACAACAATTTTGTAAAAATATTGGCGTAAAACAGATTGTGCTTGATCTTGGAGATACGGAACTTCCATCATTTCAGCATAATCCGCCAAACCGATGTTACATTTGTAAGAAAGGATTATTTCAGAAGTTTTTAGAAAAAGCGAAAGAAAACCAGATGGTCTGCGTAGCAGAAGGTTCTAACATGGACGATCTTGGAGATTACCGTCCAGGAATGCAGGCAATCACCGAACTTGGCATTAAAAGTCCTCTTAGAGCGGCAGAACTTACCAAAGCAGAAATTAGGGAACTTTCCAAACAGATGAATCTTCCAACATGGAGTAAACCATCCTTTGCCTGCTTAGCCTCCCGTTTTGTTTATGGTGAGACAATAACAAAAGAAAAACTTGCCATGGTAGAACGGGCTGAAGACCTTCTTAGAGAACAGGGATTTCGTCAGTTCCGGGTTCGTATTCATGGAACAAATGCCCGCATCGAACTCCTGCCGGAAGATATTCCAAGAATGTTGGATGAGAATCTTAGAAAAGAAATCGTAGATAAATTAAAAAGATATGGATTTACTTACATTACAATCGACCTGGAAGGATATCGAACCGGGAGTATGAACGAAGTACTTGTTTAAGTAACAATTTAATTCATTAGGCAAAAC
>OLSB01001569.1_pt1 | contig 21732 bp, 17 predicted proteins | sample 1672071 | NCBI WGS metagenome assembly OLSB01 (sample SAMEA3136642, study PRJEB25190) | human gut metagenome | biome: human gut; feature: human-associated habitat; material: faeces | place: Austria | collected 2013 | reverse complement strand
GCTGATGCTCACGAACGCGATCAGCACGAGCGAGATCGTGTCCACGATGTCGGTGACCGAGCCCATGAGCGCGCCGATGCCGTCGGAGTAGGAGATGACGCGCTCGTCGAGCCCCTCGGCGCGCATCTCGTCGTTGTAGCCCTCGATGAGGTCGAGGACCTGCTCCTTGGCCTCGAAGTCGACGGGGTAGAAGCGGATCGCCTCGATGTCGTCCTCGCCGGCGTAGCCCAGCCTCTCGAGGTTCGACTCGAGGGTGAGGGAGCTCTCACCGGAGTAGGCGGCGAGCAGCGACATCAGGTCCTCGCTCGTCATGTTGACGTGGATCGCGTCGGCGAAGGCGCCGGCGTCCACGGAGACGGCGTCGCGCATGCCCTCCGCGAGCCTGCCGGTGAGCTGGGTCATGGCCTGGGCGAGCGAGGAGCGCATCGCCTCGCCGAGCGCCGCGGAGAGCTGGGCCGCGATCTGGGCGGAGGCCTGCTGGGCGTAGGCGTCCACGCGACCGGCCATGTAGCCGGAGAACAGCGCGGTGACGGACTCCCCGAGGCCCGTGTCGCCGAGCTCGGCGGCGAGGCGATCGTGCTTGACTATCCGGACGGGCTGCTGCCCGATAACGACGAGGCGCGCTTCGCCGTGTGCGACGTGATCCGCCGCGTGAAGCCGGATATCCTTATCACCCACCACGCCCACAGCATGCACAAGGACCATGCGGCGTGCCACCGCCTCGTGACGGACGCCTGGTTCTACGCTGCCATCGAGGGCTTTGAGCGCTCTCTCCCGCGCCACTTTGCCCGCTGTCTCTATTATGCGGAAAACTGGGAGGACGCCGAGGGCTTCCGGCCGTATGTCTATCTCGACGTGTCCGACGGCTTTGCTCTCTGGGAAAAGGCTATCGAACACCACTGGTTCGCCGTACACAGCACGAGCTTCCCGTACAAGGAATACTATTCTCATCTCAAGCGGCTGCGCGGCATCGAGGGAAGAAAAGGATACTGCGAATGCTTCATGATCCCGGCCGAGCAGATGCGCATTGTCAAAAAACTGGAGGATGAGTGAATGACCGACATCGGAAAACTGGCCACCGAGCAGCGCAACGCCGCCTCGGAGCACATTGACCGTCTGCCGACGCTCGATATGGTCCGTCTCATCAATAACGAAGATAAAAAGGTCGCCGGGGCGGTCGGGAAGGTCTGCCCGCAGATCGCCGAAGCGATCGACGGCATTTACGCGCGGATGCAGCGCGGCGGGCGGCTCATCTATACCGGCTGCGGCACGTCCGGCCGCCTCGGCGTGCTCGACGCCGCCGAATGCCCCCCGACTTACTCGATCGACCCGGAGAGCGTCCGCGCGGTGATCGCCGGCGGCCGCGGCGCGATGTTCACCGCCGTTGAGGGTGCGGAGGACGACCGCTCTCTCGGCGCGGACGATATAAAAGCGCTGCATTTGACGGAAAAGGACAGCGTTGTCGGCATTGCCGCAAGCGGCCGGACGCCGTATGTCCTCGGCGCGCTCGACTACGCAAGGAGCGTCGGCGCGCTTACCGTCGCGATCACCTGCTGCCCCGGCTGCGAGGCCGAGGCGCACGCCGACATCGCCATTTCCCCCGCGCCGGGGCCGGAGGTCATCACGGGCTCCACGCGCATGAAAAGCGGCACGGCGCAGAAAATGATTTTGAACATGCTCTCCACCGGCGTGATGGTGAAGCTCGGCAAGGTCTACGGCAACCTCATGGTGGACGTGAAGGCCTCAAACGAAAAGCTCCGGGAGCGGTGCGTGCGCATTGTGTGTCAGGCGACCGGCGCGGAGGACGCCGCGGCGCGCGCCGCGCTTGCCGGGACGAATTACGCCTGCAAGACGGCCATCGTCATGCTTCTGCTCGGCGTGGACAAGACCGAAGCGGAAACGCTGCTCGCGCGCGCGAACGGGCGCATCGCGGCGGCGCTGGAGGGGTGAGCATGGCGTTTCTTCGCTGCGAGATCGCCTCGGAGTCGCTGCGCATGGCGACGGCGGTGGATGTGATTCTGCCCGATAAGGGTGCTCTTTCCGAGACAAAAACGCTATACCTTCTGCACGGGCTGACGGACGACCGCACCGGCTGGACGCGCTACACCGCCGTGGAGCGGTACGCGCGCGAGCGCGGTATCGCCGTTGTGCTGCCGGAGGTGCAGCGCAGCTTCTATACCGACATGGTATACGGTCTGCCGTATTTTACCTATGTCGCCGAAGAGTTGCCCGCCGTTTGCCGCCGGATGTTCGGTCTTGGCGCGGCACGGGAGCAGAACTATATCTTCGGCCTTTCCATGGGCGGGTACGGCGCGATGAAATGCGCGCTCACCTGCCCCGACCGCTATGCGGGCGCGGCGAGCTTTTCGGGCGTCGCCGATCTGCGCCGGACGATCGAGCGCCGCTCCGTCTCGCTTCGGGAGACGGAGATCGCAGCCATTTTCGGCGAAGAAAAAGCCGTAACGCCGAAGGACGATCTCTTCGCCCTGGCGGAACGGCTCTCCGGGAACGCCCCGGGACTGTATATATCCTGCGGCGAGCAGGACGGGCTGTATGCGTCGAACGAGCGGTTTTCCGCGCATCTCGCGTCGCTCGGCATCGAGCACCGGTTCGAGCATTGGCCCGGCGCGCACAGCTGGGATTTCTGGGACGCGTCGCTGCGCGCGGCGCTCGCGTACTTTTTTGATTAAAGCGTGATCTTCCCCAGCACCGCGCCGTGCCGCGCGCCGGTGGCTCCCGGCGCGTTGCTGCATTGGGCGAAGATGGCCTCGTTTGCGAGCACCGCGAACGCGACCGCTTCCTTGGCGTCGCCGTCAAAGCCGAGATCCTCGTTTGTGAGCACGCGCACATCGGGAAGCGCCGCGGCGATATCCGCCATGAGCGTGCCGTTCCGGCTGCCGCCTCCGCCGACGATGAGCCGCGCGGGGCGCACGGCGCAGAAATCGGAGATCGCCGCGGCGATCGTCTGCGCGGTGAAGTCTGTGACGGTGGCGAGAATGTCCGCGGCCGAAAGCTCCAGCTCCGCCGCCGCGGAGAAAATGCCGTCCACGAACGCCGCGCCGTAATGCTCGCGGCCGGTCGTTTTCGGCGGGCGGCGGGAGAGATAGGGATCGCGCATAAGCCGCGAGAGAAGCGCTTCGCTTACATGACCGGAGGCTGCCATGGCGCCGTTCGCGTCGTATCGCTTTTCGCCGTTCGTGATGCGCGCGATCGCCGCGTCGATGAGCATGTTGCCCGGCCCGGTGTCGAACGCCGTCACGTCCGGGAGAGCGCACCCCGCCGGGAGCAGCGTGATGTTCCCGATGCCGCCGATATTCTGCAGCGCCGTGTGTTCGGTCTCGCTGCGGTAGAGCAGAAACTCCGTATACGGCACGAGCGGCGCGCCGAGCCCGCCGGCGGCCACGTCGCGCACGCGGAAATTGCCTACGACCGGGCAGCCAAAGCGCTCGGCCAGCACGGCCTCCTCGCCGAGCTGGAACGTGCTCGTAAAGGCGCGCGAGAGGTATTCCTCCTTTTCCGGAATGTGCCAGAACGTCTGGCCGTGGCTGCCGATGAGATCAATGTCGGAGAGCTTCGTGCCGGTTTGTGCGCAAAGCGCCTCGCCCGCTTCACAGAAGAGCTCGCCGAGCAGGAAGTTCATTCGGCAGAAGTCCGCCGCAGTCGCTGCGCCGCCCCCGGCAAGACGCAGTATCTCCGCGCGCACCGCGTCCGAAAACGGCACAAAGCGGAAGCCGAGCTGCCGGACGCGCGTTTGCGTGCCGCAGCCCGTGATGCGCACGAGCGCGGCGTCTACGCCGTCCGCCGATGTGCCGGACATAAAACCGATCACGAGCCGCGACGGCTTTTCCCACAGCGCTTTCAGGGGATGCTCCACGGTGAATCCTCCCTCATTGCTTTCTGAAAAAAGTCTACTTCCCGTTTGGGTGTTTGTCAACCGGAAAGAGGTGTTTTCATGATCCGATTCGGCATTGACAGCGCGGAGCTTTCCGCGCATATCCCGGGCCGCGCCGCACTCGTCACTGCGCCCTCCGGCCGCAGCGCCGACAACCGCAGCAGCATCGATGTTTTAAGGGAGGTCTGCGATCTCCGCCTTCTGCTCGCGCCCGAGCACGGCGTCCGCGGCGACAAGGCCGCGGGCGAGGTATTTTCCGACAGCGTCGATAAGCCCTCCGGCCTGCCCGTGAAAAGCCTGTACCGCCCCGGCTCCAGACGCCTGCCGCGGGAAACGGCGGCGGCATTTGATACGCTCGTCTACGACATACAGGACGTCGGCTGCCGGTACTATACATTCATCTCCACGCTCAAAAACCTGCTGCTCGACTGCGCGGAATACGGCAGGCGCCTCGTCGTGCTCGACCGCCCCGATCCGCTGGGCCGCGCCGCCGAGGGCGCCGTGCTCGAAAAGGGCATGGAGAGCTTTGTCGGCTGCCATACGGTCCCGCCGCGCTACGGCATGACCTGCGGCGAGTTTGCCCGCATGGTGAACGCCGAGGAGAACATCGGCTGCGCTCTGGACATTGTGCGCTGTGAAGAGTATGATCCCCGTGTGAGCTTCCCCGGCTGGGGAAGGCCGTGGGTCATGCCGAGCCTTGCGATGCCGCGGTATGAAACGGCGCTGCTGTACCCCGGCACCTGTCTCCTGGAGGGGACAAACCTCTCCGAAGGGCGCGGCACGGCGGACCCGTTCGCGCTGCTCGGCGCGCCGTTCATCGACGCCGAGGAGCTCTGCCGGGAGCTTGACGCTCTCGCGCTGCCGGGGCTGGCTGTGACGCCGGCGTACTTCACGCCCACAGCCTCCAAGCACGCCGGAACGCTCTGCGGCGGCGTGCATCTGCATGTGACGGACGCCGCGGCGCTCCGCCCGACGGAGCTGGGGCTGCGGCTGCTCGCGCTCGTGCGGGACATGTATCCCCGGGACTTTGCCGTTCTCCCGCCGGTCCGGGAGAACGGACGGCCCTTTATCTCGCTGCTCGCCGGACACCGGGCGTTCGAGCGTCCCGACTGGGACGCGGAAACGCTCATCGTGCGCGCCCGGCGCGAGTGCGCGGCGTTCGCCGAGCGGCGAAAACCCTACCTTCTCTACGAATAAGGAGGAACCGTCATGGACATTCGGGAAATGCTTGGCCAGCGGCTGGTGTTCGGCTTCCCCGGGACGGCGGTACCGGCGGAGTTCGCCGCGCTGGTGCGGGAATACAAGATCGGAAACGTCATCCTTTTCCGTTACAACATCGAAAGCCTGCCCCAGCTCACGCGGCTGTGCGCGGATATTCAGGAGCTTATCCGCGGCGCGACCGGGCACGACGCCTTCATCGCGATCGATCAGGAGGGCGGCATGGTGACGCGCCTTCCGTGGGACGCGGTGAACGTCCCCGGCAGCATGGCGCTCGCCGCGACCGGGAAGCCGGAGAACGCTGCCCTCGCCGCGGAGATCACGGCGCGGCAGCTGCGCGGCGTCGGCGTGAATTTCAATCTCGCGCCCGATCTCGATGTGAACTCCAACCCCATGAACCCTGTGATCGGCGTGCGCAGCTTCGGCGACGATCCAAACCGCGCCGCGCTCTTCGGCGCGAAGGCTGTGGAGGGATACCGAAACGGCGGGATCCTCTGCTGCGGCAAGCACTTTCCCGGCCACGGCGACACGGCCGTAGACTCGCACATCGGCCTTCCCCGCATCGAAAAGACGCTCGCGCAGCTGGAATCGTGCGAGCTTATCCCGTTCCGCGCAGCGATCGGGGCGGGCGTCCCCGCCGTTATGAGCAGCCACATCCTCTTCCCGAGCATCGAGCCGGGCGGCGTTCCGGCCACAATGTCGCGCGCGATCCTGCAAGGCCTTTTGCGCGAAACGCTGGGCTTTGACGGGCTTATTCTCAGTGACTGCATGGTGATGGACGCCATCCGGCGGCATTACGGCACGGCGCGCGGCGTTGTGGAGGCAATGCGCGCGGGAGTGGATATGGTGTTTGTTTCGAGCAATGCCGGCCTTCAGCGCGAGAGCGCTGCCGCGGCGCTCGCCGCCGCCGGGACCGGCGCGATGGACGCGCGGCAGCTGGAGGCGTCCGTGCGGCGCATCCTCTCGGCCAAGGAGCGGTGGATACGCGCCGCCGAACCGGAGAACGCCGGACGTGCCGGGGACTTCGCCGCCGCGGCGCGCATGGCGCGCGAGGCGATCGCCGCGGTGCGCGGCAAGGCGTGCCGGGCGGGCGAAAAGACGTTTTTCTGCGGCTGCGCCGATTACCGCATGACGCAGGCCGCGAACGCCGACCCGGAGGCAAAGACATTCCCGGAGTATATGGGCGCGCGTTTCGGCGCGAAATTCGCCGTCTGCTCCAGAGACCCGGAGGAAGCGGAGATCGCGGAGCTTGTGAAGCGTGCGGAGGGGGCGGAGAACATCATCTTCTCCTCCTGCAACGCGCACCTCTTCCGCGGCCAGCTTGCGCTTGCGGCAGCGCTTGCCGGAAAGGGCGTGCCGATGACCGTGGCGGCGCTGCGAAACCCCTACGATCTCTCGCTCATGCCCGAAAATACGGCGCTGCTCGCGGCGTTTGATTATACGAGAGATTCCCTCGCCGCGCTCGCGGACGTGTTCTCCGGCGGGGACTGCCGCGGCGCGATGCCCGTGGCGCTGTGAGGTGAGGAATATGTATGTTATCGGTATTGACGGCGGCGGGACAAAGACGCGCTTGGCGGTCTGCGCGCCGGACGGGACGCTGCTCCGGCGGGAAACGCTCGGCGCTTTCAATCTGTCCGCCATCGGCGAGGACGGCTTCCGCCGCCGCACGGAAGAGATTCTCGCGCTCTGCGGCGATATGCGCGGCTGCGGCGCGATATGCGTCGGCGGCGCGGGCGTTTCGGGCGCTGCGGCGGGGGAGATTCTGCGCGCGGAGCTTGCCGCGCACGGCTTTGCCGGAAAGCTCCTTCTGTGCGGCGACCACGAGATCGCGCTCGCAGGCGCAATGCAGACGCCCGGGTGCGTCCTCATCGCGGGAACGGGGTCGGTCTGTTACGGCAAAAACGCCGCCGGGGAAACTTTCCGCTGCGGCGGCGGCGGACACATCATCGACGATCCCGGCAGCGGCTACACGCTCGGCCGGGACGCGCTCGCCGCGGCGCTCCGGACCGAGGACGGCCGTCTTTCGGAAAACGCGCTCCACGCCGCGGTGATGGACGCCGTTGGCGGCCATGACATACAGGGCATATTTGATTTTGTCTACTTCTCCCGCCGCGGCAAGAGCGACATTGCCGCGCTCGCCCCGCTCGTGCTGCGGTGCGCGGAGCAGGGGGACGCGGTGAGCCTTGCGATCCTGCGCCGCGGCGCGGCGGAGCTCGCCCGCCTTGTCTCGGCGGTCACGGGCAGGCTCGGCCTTGGAAATAAGTCGCCGTGCGCGCTCGCGGGCGGGCTTCTTGCGGAGAACAACATTTATCGCCGCACGGTATGCGAAGCGCTCGTGCCGTTCTGCCGCCCGGCAAAGCCGGAGCACGGCGCGCTCTTCGGCGCGGTGCAGCTCGCGCTCGCCGCGGTAAAATGAATGCGAAAAACCGGCTCTTCGGAAATGATCCGAAGAGCCGGTTTTTTCCTGTGCGGCGTCAGTACAGGTTTTCCGGGTACATGCCCTCGGCGGTGAGCTTGCGGAGCATGGCGGCGGTCGTGGCGCGGTCCTCGCGGTATGTCATGCCGAACCACGCCTCCTCGGTCGTGCGGGCGTCGATGTGCATCGAACCCTCGCGGAGCATGTCGCCGACCATCGTCGGCAGCAGGCACTCGCTTTTGAGCTCCCTGCCTGCCTCGGAGCGGAGGAACGTATGGAAGTAGGTCTCCATCTCGCCGAGCGCCCACGGCGTGAAGCCCCAGAAGTTCATCGATACCGGGCTTTCTCCGTCGAGCACGACGCCCTCCCCGGAGGAAGCATACGAGCGGATGGAGCCGTCCGGCGCCTTGCCGATCTTGAACGTTTCTTCCACGGCGGTCATCTCGCCGCCGTCAATGCGGCATACGCCGCGCGTCACGGTGCCGAAATCGCTCACGGTGTTGCGCAGCTTGTAGGCGACCATGCAGCCGCGGCCCGTTTCCGGGAGCTTTTCCAGCGCTTCGTACATCAGCGTGAAAGCGCCGGGGCCGTAATAGTCGTCAGCATTTACAACGGCAAATCTGCCGGAGATCGCGGCCTTGCCGCTGAGCACCGCGGGCACGGTGCCGTAGGGCTTTGTGCGGCCTTCCGGAACGGTGAACCAGTCCGGCATGGCGTCAAAGCTCTGGAAGGCGTAATCGACGCGCGCCTTTCCTTCAAGCCGCTCGCCGCACACGGCGCGGAAGTCCTCCAGCATCTGCGGCTGGAGAATGATGACGAACCGGTCAAATCCGGCGCGCTGCGCGTCGTGAATGGTGTATTCCATGAGGATCTCTCCGCCGGGGCCGACCTTTTCGATCTGCTTCGCCCCGCCGTAGCGCGAGGCGAGCCCCGCGGCCATGATAACGAGTGTTGCGGACATGAAAGTTCTCCTTTCGCTGCAAAAACGGATGAGGATATCAATAAGCGCTTATTTCAAGACTTGCGTCGTCCTGACCTTTTTCGATGGACCGGATCTCGGCGTAATACCCGTAATCGTCGTTCACGCGGACGTATACGCGCTCGCCGGCCTTGTGGCCGATCACCGCCGCGCCAAGCGGGGACTCCTTGCTGATGAGCCCTTCGAGAGCGTTCTGCCGGAGCGTTGTCACGAACCGGACGGTCATCTCCTCGCCGTCCTCCTCCAGATAGAGCACGACGCGGTCAAAGAGGCCGACCACGTCGGCGTCGGATTTCGCGTCGATCACGACGGCGGAGGCGAGCATCTGCTTGAGATAGCGGATGCGGCTCATGTTTTTGCGCTGCTCGGCCTTGGCAGCCTTATACTCAAAGTTTTCGCTCAGATCGCCGAACGAACGGGCAAACTTCACGTCCTCGAGGATCTTCGGCATGAGCACTTCCTCGCGCTCGCGAAGCTCCTCGCGCATTTTCTGCATATCAACGGCAGTCAGTTCGTCATGCATGGATCATCTGGCCTTCTTTCCCTTAAAGCACCGCCGGATGCTCTCCTTTGTGGGAAAGAGGAACGGCGTGGTGTCCTTATAGGCGTTGTACCCGCGCATAAGCACGGGAAAAACGTTGATATCCTCATACATCGCCAGCAGCAGGCCGCACACGCTGAAAATGGTGGCGTACCACGGGTCGAGGTTCGCCGCCGGAACGAGCAGCAGACAGAAAAAGAACATGGCCCAAACGCTCGGGTGGCGGCAGAGAGCGTAAGCGCCCGTCGTTACGAGATCCTTTTCCCACCAGCGCTTCTTGACGTCTTTGACTTTCCAGTTGGTGCGCCCGCCGGTGATGAAGGTGAGATATATCAGCAGCACGAAGAAGCCGAGCGCCAATATACCGGCGATAACGCGCACCGCCGCAGGCAGAGAATTGGGCTCCGAGAGGCCCGGAAGAACGGTGCTGAAAAATGCCAGACCGATCAGACCGGCGCCGACGGTGTAGAGCGACTGCATACGGTCATTGTTGTGTGTAACGTTATTGAGATCGTAGAGGATGATGCTGACATAGCCCAGCACGCCGCAGACAATGGGGCTCAAACCGTCAAAGGGCATAGAGGATTCTCCTTTTCTGTCGAGGTGGATTGATCCCCTTTACTATACCATATTCTGCCGGAGAAAAGCAATACGGCTCAGAGCGTATCGTCCGGCACGGCGCGGGCAAGAGCGCGGTTGGTGTAGCGCGGATCGGCCGTCACCTCACGGTATACGTGCAGCCAGTCCGGAAGCGGCAGAGGCTCATCCTCGCTTTGCAGCTCGCATTCGCAGAAAGCGCGGTCATGCCAGAAGGGAAAAACGTCGATCTCGAGCGTGTGGCCTTCAAACGGCACAAGATAGCGTGTCTTTTTGACCGTGCGGAGCGCCTCGTCACGCTCGGAAAGCAGCGCCTCAAACGCCGCGGCGGTGATCTCATGCTCGCGCTCGATGCGCGTGACGGCGGTGAGGCGCGTTTTTTCCGTATAGAAAAACCGCTCCTCCGCGCCGCTGCGGATGCTGCGGATGCGGCGGCCCGGCCCGGAGACCCCGGCGCGGAGATAGACCTGCGCAATATCGAGACGCTTCACGCTCTTGTCCTCGAGCAGCGCCGCGTCCGGCAGCGCAATGAGAAATTTCCGCTCGATCTCGAGCGGGAGGGTATTTTCGCTCATAACGGCCGTCCTCCCGAAAACAAAGGCTCCCCGCACACGAGGGAGCCTTTTGTATGGTTTAGTATATCACAGCTTCGTCTGCAAATGCATCAGCATCTCGGAAAGCGCGCCGCAGGTCGCGGTCTCCCGCGCGCCGATGGTTCCGTCGTCGTGCGCGGAGATCGTCCCGGACTGCATGGCCCAGAGCATCGCCTGCTGCGCCCACGGGCTGACGGAGCTGCCGTCGCTCCACGCGCCGAGATCGCCCGCGGCGGAGGTATCCGCGCCGCGCAGCGCGGCGTAGCGGCAGAGAATCACGGCGGTCTGTTCACGGGTGACCGGCTCATCGGGACGGAACGTGCCGTCGCCGTAGCCGACGATCAGCCCGCTCTGCGCCGCCCAGCGGATGGCCTGCGCCGCGTCAGCGTCGGCGGGGAGATCGGAGAAGTACACGTCGCTCCCGGCGGCGGGGCGGTCAAAAAGCGTCCAGAGCGTCTGCGCGAGCAGCGCGCGGGTGGCAGGCGCTCCGCTGTCGGCGGCGCGCAGCGGCATCGGCGTGGCGCTGCCGGGCGCGGGCTGGGCAAGGGAGGGCGCCTCCGGCGTGGGGAGAGCGGTCTCCGGCGCGGCGGAAACGGCGGTCTCGACCGCGGCGGCATTCACGGCCGCGGCGGCCGTCTCCGTGCAGGCGTGAAAGGGCGCGGCGGAAAGCGCGCTGCTCTCGCCGGTAAGGTTCACCGGCACAAAGCTGCATACGGTGCTTCCCTCGCGCGAGGGGGTGTAGGTAAACGTGACGGTGTAGGGGCTGTATTCGTCTCCGGTCAGATGCTCGCTGCTGCCGTACCAGACGAAATCGGAAACGGGGAACATCTCGCCTGTCAGCTCCGAGCGGACGGCAAGGCCCACGTCCTCGCCGTACATGCCCGCCGCAACGGAGAGTGCCTCGGCGTACTGAACGCGGAATTCATACGTCACGCCCTCGCGCAGCGCCTCGCCGTCCGGCACACGGTGCAGCGTCCCGGCCTCAAAGCAGTCACGCCTGTGTACGAGCGGGCCGGTCTGGTACGTCGTGTCGCCGCGGAGAAAGTCGCTCACGGCGAGCAGGGAATGGGAGAGAGAACCGTTGGAGAGCGAGGAGACGTCGGCTGTCACACCGATCAGATTCGCGCTGCCCTGTCCGGCGAGCAGCGTGCCGTCGGCGAGCGTCACAACGCCGTTCCCGTCGGGCGCGGCGGAGAGATTTTCCCACGCGCCGATCGCAGCGGTGCCGTTTTCGGCATGGGCAAGCACGACGGAAAGCCCGTCGGCGGCAAGGGCACGCGCACTTTTGCCGTTGAAGCGGATGCGGTAGTACGGATTGTCGTCCTTCACGGCGTACCATGCGCCCTGGTCCTGCCAGACGTAGTGGAGCACCGCCTCCACGCCGCCGGACGCGGCGTTGGTGTACCCGGCGAGATAGACCGAGATCGTTGTGGTCTGCCCCTGCGGCAGCGCCACGGCATAGCTGCGGCAGGGGAGGATCTCCACATCGTAGGAGGCGAGACGGTTGCCGTCGGTATACGGCTCCGCGCCCATCTTCGCGGAAATATCCTTGCCGAAATAGTTGCAGTTGAAGCCTTCGCCGGCATAGTTCAGCCCGACGGTAAACGTGAACAGTTCGGCCAGACGCTTCGCGGCGTTCGTCACGCCTTCGCCGTCCGTCTCCGAAGCATTCTCGCCGAAGGAGCTCCGATCCGCGGCGTAAAGCGCCAAAACGTCCCGGAATGTGAGCGTTTCCACGGTAAGACCGCCCGCGTCGGCGGCGAGCGCGCCCGCACTCAGCAGCGCAATAAGCAGCAGTACGGCGACGGCTGCGGAAAGAACACGATATGCGGCGGATCGGCGTGCGGATTTCATGACAGGCTCCCTCGATCATGGTCGGAATTGGTTGCATAATTTACATAACCTGCCTGTAACTTAACATAACGCCGAAGAGAAATCGTTAAGGAGAAGAAACAATTTCCGTTGCCAATTTGACACTTTTCCAGCTTTTTCCGGAAAAAAACAAGATATAGACGTGCTGCCGGAAAAGAAACGCTGCATATTGTGTTACAAACCGGCGCAGAAATTAAAAAAATTATCAATTCCCGCGCCGGTCTGCAATATAAATTATGTCACCTGATTTATGGGGCCTGTTTCTCCTCGCCGTCGAGATAGCGGCACGCCGCGAGCGCGGCGTTCGCCCCGTCCGAAACGGCGGTGGCGAGCTGGCGGACGCGCTTGCCGCGGCAGTCCCCGGCGACGAAAACGCCCCGGACGGGCGTCTCGCCGGTCTCCGGCACGGCGGCGTAGCCTTGAGCGGTGAGAGGCACGAGCGCGGCAAAGCGTTCAAGCTCCGGCTGCTGGCCGACGGAAACAAAAAGGCAGTCCACGCCAAGCGCAGACTCTTCGCCGGTAACGGTATTGCGCAGCCGCAGCGTGCGGAGAGAGCCGTCCCCGGTGAGAAGAGCGGTGATCTCCATGGGCGTGAGGACCTTGACGTTCTCCCGCGCGAAGAGCCGCGCCTGTTTTTCGGCGTCGCCGCGGAAGGTATCGCGCCGGTGAATGAGATACACGGTTTTACAGATATCGGAGAGCAGCAGCGCCTCCTGCAGCGCGCTGTCCCCGCCGCCGACAACGGCGGTGACGCCGTTTTTATAGAATCCGCCGTCGCACACCGCGCAGTAGGAAACGCCGCGGCCGAGCAGCTCCTCCTCGCCCGGCAGACCGAGATGGCGGTGCTTCGCGCCCGTGGCGAGGATCACGGCGCGGCTTTCGTATACGCCGTCCTCCGTGCGGACGGTGAAATTCTCTCCGGCGCGCTCCACGGCGATCACTTCGCCGACGTCGGTTTCGGCGTCGAGCGCGAGCATCTGCTCGAGCATCCGCTCGGCGAGCTCCGCCCCGCCGACGGAGGCGACGCCGGGGTAGTTTTCCACGCATGGCGCATAGGCGATCTGGCCGCCGTAGCCCTCGCGTTCGAGAAGAAGAACGGTTTTCCCGCTTCGGCGGGCATAAATGGCGGCGGTCATTCCCGCCGGGCCGCCCCCGGCAATGATGATGTCGTACATGTTTCGCTCACTTTCCGAGGGGAAAACCCCTCAGTCGCGGCGCTTTGCGCCGTGACAGCTCCCCTGTTAGGGGAGCCAAGTTAGAATTCCGATAACCTGCCTGCCTCCCCTAACAGGGGAGGTGGCTTTTGCCGCAGGCAAAAGACGGAGAGGTTTTCTTCCGCTTTATCGCAAACGAAGCCCGCCGGAGCGGGCTTCGTTTCTATTTTGTGCGGGAAAAAGCGGCTTATTCCGCCTTCTGCAGCGTTTCGGCGAGGAGCTTTTTGATCTCGGCGACGCCGTAATATTTCTCAAAATGCACGCCGTCGGAGAGCACGAGCGTCGGCGCGCCCTGGATGCCGTATTCGCGGCAGAGCTCCGGGTGCTCCTCGGCGGTCAGATTCTCGTAGGCGAACCCGGCCTTATCGAGCAGCTTTTCCGCCACGCGGCAGTTCGGGCAGGTCGTGCGGGTGAAGAGCTGTGCCGTGCGCACGGCGGAAACGGCGCCGACCTCTTCGGGCTGCATACCGTGGGCGACGGTGTCGCCGCAGCAGCATCCGACTTCGTGGCGGTGAATGCCGCCGGTGAAGTGGCTGTGGCCGATATTGTACTCCTTGCGGTCCTTGAACTCCTGCACCTTGCCGTCGTTCCAGTTCTGCACGGGGCGGTAGTAGCCGGTGATGCGGCTCCATACCTCGGTGTCCTTGCCGCACTCGGGGCAGGTGAAGTGCTCGCCGGTGATGTAGCCGTGGTCGTGGCAGACGGAGTACGTCGGGCTCATCGTGTAGTACGGCAGCTTATAGTTCTCGGCGATCTTGCGCACAAGATCGGCGGCAGCGCGCCAGTCGGGCAGCTTTTCGCCGAGGAAGGCGTGGAACACCGTGCCGGAGGTGTACAGCGTCTGGAGATCGTCCTGAATATCCAGCGCGGAGAAAATATCCTCCGTGTAGCCCACGGGCAGGTGGGAGCTGTTGGTGTAGTACGGCGTGCCGTTCATGTTGGCGGTGATGATCTCGGGGTAGCGCGCGCGGTCGTGCTTGGCAAGACGGTAGGACGTGCTCTCCGCCGGGGTGGCTTCGAGATTGTAGAGATCGCCGTATTTTTCCTGATAATCGCTCAGACGCTCGCGCATATGGTTGAGCACGGCCTTGGTGAACTCCTGCGCCTCGGGATCCGTAAGATCCTTGTGCAGCCAGCGGGCGTTGAGGCACGCCTCGTTCATGCCGACGAGACCGATTGTGGAGAAGTGGTTCTCAAAGGTACCGAGATAGTACTTCGTGTAGGGGTAGAGCCCGGCGTCGAGGAGCTTGGTGATAACCGTGCGCTTGGTTTTGAGCGAGCGGGCCGCGATATCCATCATGCGGTCGAGCCGCCGGTAGAACTCTTCCTCGGTCTTGGCGAGGTAAGCGATGCGCGGCATGTTGATCGTCACGACACCGACCGAGCCGGTGCTCTCGCCGGAGCCAAAGTAGCCGCCGGATTTCTTGCGCAGCTCGCGCAGATCCAGACGCAGACGGCAGCACATCGAGCGCACGTCGCTCGGCTCCATGTCGGAGTTGATGTAGTTGGAGAAGTACGGCGTGCCGTACTTGGCGGTCATCTCGAAGAGGAGACGGTTGTTCTCGGTCTCGCTCCAGTCAAAGTCCTTGGTGATGGAGTAGGTCGGGATCGGGTACTGGAAGCCGCGGCCGTTGGCGTCGCCCTCGGTCATGATCTCGATGAACGCCTTGTTCACCATGTCCATTTCCTTCTGGCAGTCGCCATAGGTGAAGTCCTGCTCCTTGCCGCCGACGATCGCGGGCAGATCGCGCAGGTCGGCCGGAACGGTCCAGTCGAGCGTGATGTTGGAGAACGGCGCCTGCGTGCCCCAGCGGGACGGCGTGTTCACGCCGAAGATGAACGACTGGATGCACTGCTTGACTTCCTTCTGGCTGAGACCGTCCACGCGCACGAACGGCGCGAGATACGTGTCGAACGAGGAGAACGCCTGCGCGCCCGCCCATTCGTTCTGCATGATGCCGAGGAAGTTGACCATCTGGTTGCACAGCGTGCTCAGATGGCTCGCCGGGGTGGAGTTGATCTTGCCCGGAATGCCGAGACCCTGCTGGATGAGCTGCTTGAGACTCCAGCCGGCACAGTAGCCGGTGAGCATGCTCAGATCGTGCAGATGCAGATCGCCGTTGCGGTGGGCGTTGGCGATCTCCTCGTCGTACACCTCGCTCAGCCAGTAGTTCGCGGTGATCGCGCCGGAGTTGGAGAGAATGAGACCGCCGACGGAGTAGGTGACGGTGGAGTTTTCCTTCACGCGCCAGTCGTTGATCTTGAGATAGTTATCGACGGTTTTCTTGTAGTCGAGCACCGTGTCGCTCACGGCGCGGAGATTTTCGTGCTGCTTGCGGTAGAGAATATACGCCTTGGCGACGTTTTCGTAGCCGCCGCGGGAGAGGACGCTCTCGACGCTGTCCTGAATATCCTCAATGTGGATGAGCTCGTCCTTGATCTTCGGCTGGAAATCCGCCGTGACCATAATGGCGAGAAAATCGATCACGCTCTGGTTATAATTGGTTTCGGTCGCGTCAAACGCTTTCTTCATCGCGTTGGCGATCTTGCTGATCTCAAAGTCAACGATTCTGCCGTCGCGCTTCACAACCCGGTACATAGCTTGCCTCCGTATATTTCTATAGTTATTTTTCGTAAGGCACGCCGCGTTTCTGTCCGGCGTGCTCCATCATAATATCATCGTCTTACATGCATGTCAAATACAAAAAATCAATATATAGTATTTATTTTTTAACTTTTTGTTCCTTTACCACAAAATATAGTGCCGCCGCCCCCGAAATGGCGGGGCGGCGGCATATATTGCGGAAGCGGGGTCAATCCATACCCCGGATTTCGGTGTTCGGAATGGCGGGAAGCAGGATATCCCGGAACGCTTCCATCTCCCCGCGCGTAAAGGCGCTGCATCCGCCGGATAACACGTTGCCGGAATCCTTGAACGCCTGCAGGAAATACTTTTCGTTCCCCGGCAGCCACGCGGCGATATCGGCAAAATCCTCCGCCGAGTGCAGGCCGCGCACGACCGTTGTGCGAAATTCAAAGTCGGTATCGCCGTCCATGAGCATCCGGGCGCACTCCTCCACGGCGGCCAGGCCGGGGCGCAGCGTGCCGGTGACGGCGGAATAGTTCTCCCGTCCGGCCTTGATGTCCATCGCCACATAATCGGCGAGCCCTTCATCGAGAATGGCGCGGAGCATGGCGGGGTTCGTGCCGTTCGTATCGAGCTTCACGGCGAAGCCGAGAGATTTGATCTTCCGCAAAAAATCCGGCAGATCGCGCTGCAGCGTCGGCTCGCCGCCGGTGACGGCAACGCCGTCGAGCAGGCCCTTCCGGCGGGCGAGGAACGAGAAAAGCTCCTCCTCCGGTATCGTGGGCTGGCTCTCGGGCTCGAGCACGAGCGAGGCGTTGTGGCAGAAGGGGCAGCGCCACGGGCAGCGCGCGGTGAATACCGTGCAGGCGGTATGGCCCGGATAATCGAGCAGCGTCAGCTTTTGCAGACCGTGAATAACCATATCTTGCTCTCCTTTCGCCGAACGATACCATATCATGTATGCGGTCAAATTGCAATTGGCAAATACGGCGAAAAATGCGCCGCGCCGTGCTTGACAGAAAGCGAGCGCCTTTCTATACTCAAAGGGAATAAAATGGGCAAAACGGAGAAGAATTATGAGCGCGTTTTTTCTGACCGGACCAGTTCAGAGCGGCAAAAGCACGGCGATCCGCCGCTTTTTATGTGCAAATTCCGCGCTTCGGCAGGGAGGCTTTCTCACCGTGAGCATCCCGACGGACGCCGGATTTGACGTGTTCATCGTCCCGCCTGTGTGGACGGAGCGGGATCTTACGCCGGAGGCGCTTGTCGGGCGGCGCGGCGGCGTTTACGGAAAGTACCCGGAGCATTTCGACGGCCGCGGCTGCGCGCTGCTTGCAGCGCAGGAGAGCGACATCCTTCTCATGGACGAGCTTGGCCGTATGGAGCTGGAAGCGCACGCCTTTCGCGCCGCGGTGCTCGCCGCGATCGCCTCCGGCACGCCCGTGCTCGGCGTCATCAAACCGGAGCACAATGAATTTCTGGACGCGGTGCGCGCGCAGAAGGGCGTGGAGTTATTCTCGCTTACGATAGAAAACCGCGGGGAGGCCCCCGCAGCGATCGCGTCGTGGTATGCGCGCGCGTCGCGCGAAAGGGCATAATGCGGCAGGGGGGATGAGCTTGGAGAAAAAGCATACGCTGCGGGAGCTCCTCTGCCGGGGCGTGCAGAGCGTTTTTCTCGCCGCGGAGATCACGGTTCTCGCCGACCTGCTGTTCGCCGCGGGGGAGACGCCACTGCCGCGCGCGGCGTTCTGGGGACTTTTCCTTGCCGCTGCGGCGGCGCTCTCGCTCTGGCGGGGGTTCACCCGCAAAGCGCGGCGCATCGCGTTCTTTGCCGCGGCGGGCGCGGCGGCCGTGTCGCTGCTCGCGCTTTTTTTCGCATGGCGCGCCGCACGCCCGAATGCGCGCTACGAAGCGCCGGCCGCCGGGCCGACGAGCTTCTTTGCCGGCCGGCGCGTGCTCGCCGTCGTGCCGCACGCGGATGACGATTTCAATCTCCTGAGCGGGGTGACGGGACAGTTTGCCGACGCCGGAAGCGAGGTGTACGTCGTGTTCGTCTCGACCGGCGACGCCGCCGGACGGGGGGAGGAGCGCGTATACGAGGCGATCAACGCGCTCTCGCTCGACGGCGTACCGGAGGAGAACATCATCTTTCTCGGCTACGGCGACAGCATACCGGACGACGGGACACACATTTATAATGCCGCGCCGGACGCCGTGACGCCGTCGCTGAGCGGCCGGACGGAGACGCATGCCGCGCCGCTCCACGAGGCGTACCGCGAGGGGACGCCGTATACGCGCGAAAACCTGCTCGGCGATCTGCGCAGCGTGATCGAGGAGATCCGCGCCGACGTGATCTTCTGCGTGGACTATGACGAAAACATCGACCATCGCGCGGTATCGATGTTTTTTGACGAAGCGCTCGGCGAGATTCTCGCCGCCGAACCGGACTATGACCCGCTTGTGTTCAAGGGCTTTGCCTATTCCACGGCATTTCGCGCTCCGGCGGACTTTTACGATTCCGTGAATCTGCTCTCGACGGTGATCCCCGGCGGCGAGCGCATGGAAAACGGCGTATATCTCTGGGACGCGCGCGTGCGCCTGCCGGTGGACGGGCGCGCTCTTTCGCGCTCGGTCACGGAGTGCCGGAGCTTTGCCGTTTCAAGAGAATACGAAAGCCAGATGCTCTGGCGCATCGCGCCGCGCATCATCAACGGCGATAAGGTGTTCTGGCAGCGCTGCACCGGCTCGCTTCTGTACGGCGCGGCGGTGCGTGTATCGTCCGGCAGCGGCGCGGAGCTTACGGACTTCCGGCTGCTCCACTCGGAGGATCTCGCCGGAAGGGAGCCGCCGTACGGCGCCGTGTGGACGCCGGAGAGCGGCGACACCGCGCGCGAAGCGGAGTTCACGTTTCCCGCGGCGGACGTGACGGAGATCCGGCTCTACGATAACCCCTCGCCGGAGGATAACGTCCTCGCCGCGGAGATCGTGTTCCCGAGCGGGAAACGGTACGCCGTCGGCGCGCTCGACCCCGCCGGCACGGTCGTGCCGGTGGACGAGCCGGGCTGCAAAGGCTTCACCGTCCGGCTGCTGGAGACGGGGGGGGAGAGTGCGGGGCTCGCGGAAGCGGAAGCCTTTTCCGGCGCGCACGATGTATTGCCGGGCCTTGTAAAGCTCACGGATGCGGACGGGAATTTCGTCTACGACTACCGGCTCTCCCGCGGGGAGACGGAGGCGGTATTCTCGCTCTACGCCCTGAGCGCGAGCGATGATTTGACCGGCTATACCGTGACATGCGCAGGCGAGGGCTGCACGGCGGCTGTCGTTGACGGCGCGCTTCATGTGACCTGCCCGCGCGGAAAGAGCTGCACCGTCACGGTGACGGACGAAACGGGGACGCTCACGGACAGTGTGTATGTTGCGCACGAGACCGCCGCCATCCGCTTCGTCAACACGCTCGAGAGCCGGTGCGCGAACGGCGTCCCGAAAACGAATCTCTACGCTCTCGCCGTGCATTTCTATAAACACTTCATCCTCGGCTGGGAATAAAAAATCTCCCGGCGGACACGTTGTCCGCCGGGAGCGTCTGCTCTTATCAGAAGGATCGGGGGAATATCAGTAGAACGTTGCGACTTCCTGCTCGGGAACGGCGCACGGCTCGATGGACACCGTGTGCAGCACCGGGCCGGGGCCTTCGTACACGTCCGGCAGAGTGCGGATGTCAATGCGGGCGGTGAGCCTGTACCAGGCAAGATTTTTGAGCTCGCTTGTATCCGCGGCCTCCGCGGCGAGCGGGATGAAGCGGATGTCGTTGGCGCAGCAGGTCATCACGTCGCGCCCGAAGTAGAAATACCCGTTCTTCAGACTGCGCGACTTTGTGATGGCTTTGCCCTTGAGAGAAACGGTCTTGTTCCGGTATTTCTCCGGCTGGTCCATGATGTCCTGCAAAAAGAGCGCATAGTCCGCGTCGCCGATCTCGCAGACGGGGGCGTTGAGATCGTAGGGGAGGGGAAGCTCGATATCGTCGTAGCTGATCTTTCCGTCCGGCGTTTCAAAGGCAATGTCGCACCGGCGGTTGATGGCGCGGATGATCTTGTGCGCCTGCATTTTGAGATCCTCGTCGCCCTCGGGAAAACGGTTGAGCACCGCCAGCTCGCAGCTCTGGAGCTTGTCCACCATGAGCTGGCGCATGTTGTTATTGTAGTTGAGGAACGTGCGCGCGTCGATGAACAGAAATTCCTGCGCCACGATCCACTCCTTCGGCATGTTTGTGTAGAGCGTGTCGAGCGTCCACATGCCGTTGTACTCCACCATGACGTAGGAGCAGCGGTGCTTTTTCAAAAGCGCCGCGAGATTTTCGGTCGTTAGATCGCTCTCGCTCTCGATCGTCTCGGTGAACACGGTCGGCGCGGCGAACGTTGAGGGATCGTATTCCTCTACGCCCTCCTCGCACACGAGAAGGAGGATGCGGTCGCCGTTATTAAAGCTCGCGTCCTCGAGTGTCTGCTGGGCGAACTTCGTCTTGCCGGACTCCAGAAAGCCGGTGAAGAGATATACGGGGACTTGTTTTGCCATGGCTTATTCTCCCTTTCAGCGGAAGAGCTCGGCGACGGCGTCCTCGTGCAGCTCGTGACCGATGACGCACAGCCGCCCCGTCACACCGGCGCTGCCGCGGCGGATATTGATCTCGCCCGGCGTGTAGTCAAAGTGGATCCACTCGCCCTCGCTCGCGGCGACGATGCCCTTCGCGCGCAGCACGGCGCCGTATTTGGCCTCGTCCTCGAGCGCGGTGAGCGCAGCGCGCAGACCGTCCTCGGTGAACTTCTTCGCCGTTTCCATGCCCCAGGACGTGAACACCTCGTCCGCGTCGTGGCCGTGGTGATGGTGATGATGGCCGCAGCCGCACTCGTGATCGTGGTCGTGCTCGTCGTGCTCGTGATGGTGGTGCTCATGGTCGTGGCCGCAGCCGCACTCGTGCTCATGCTCGTGCTCATCGTGGTCGTGGTGATGATGCTCGTGCTCATGCCCGTCGTCGTCATCGTCATCGTCGTGATGGCAGCCGCAGGAGCAGTTGCCGTTTTCATCGAAATGATGATGGTGCTCGTGCTCTTCGTGCTCGTGGTCGTGATGATGGTGATGCTCGTGCTCATCCTCGTCCTCTTCGTGCTCGCGCTCAATGCTCTCGAGCGCGGCGGTGAGCGTGTCGCGCTTTTCCATCGCGTCGAGAATCTGCGCGCCGGAAAGCTCGTCCCACGGCGTCGTGATGATGACGGCGCCGGGATTCTTCCCGCGCAGCAGCGCAACGCATTCGGCGAGCTTTTCCTCCTTGATGCCTGCCGTGCGGGAGAGAATGATGCACCCGGCGGATTCAACCTGGTTGTTGAAAAATTCGCCGAAGTTACGCATATACATTTTGCATTTGCCGGCGTCCACCACGGTGCAGAGCGCGTTGATCGCAAGCTCCCCGTCCGACGCCTGCTCCACGGCGTTCACGATGTCGGAGAGCTTGCCGACGCCCGAAGGCTCGATGAGGATGCGGTCGGGGGCATAGCGCTCGCAGACCTCGTGCAGCGCCGCGCGGAAGTCGCCCGTAAGACTGCAGCAGATGCAGCCGGAGTTCATCTCCGTCACCTCAATGCCGGCGTCCTTCATGAAGCCGCCGTCCACGCCGATCTCGCCGAACTCGTTCTCGATGAGGACGAGCTTTTCGCCCGCATAGGCTTCCGAGATCAGCTTTTTGATGAGCGTAGTCTTGCCCGCGCCGAGAAAGCCGGAAAACACATCAACTTTTGTCATACATATAACCTCTTTCTGCTGGAAGCAGCC
>OLSB01001564.1_pt1 | contig 21776 bp, 20 predicted proteins | sample 1672071 | NCBI WGS metagenome assembly OLSB01 (sample SAMEA3136642, study PRJEB25190) | human gut metagenome | biome: human gut; feature: human-associated habitat; material: faeces | place: Austria | collected 2013 | reverse complement strand
TTACCATCTGGCGGCGCACCGTAGCCCCCACCCGCGCCGAGGTGGAGTATTACCTGAGCGCCTTTAAAGAAGAAGATGCCCAGTACCCGGAGATGTTCTCCCAGATCGCAGAAAGCTGGCTGGCAGCCCGCGGGCTGTAACGCCGCTTTTGTAAAAAGGAGTGTTCGACTATGGAACAAACTGCAAACACCATGCCCGCTGCCACTTTGGGGCAGTACAAGGGGCTTGCCTTCACCCGCCGGGTGCGCCCGGTATCGGAAAAGGCCGTAGAGGCAGATATCGGCAATCTGGCGCGGGTCCACGCGCCCTTTGTGCCCACTGATACGCCCGCCGCCCGCGGGATGCGTGTCACGCTGGATTTTGAGGGCTTTCTGGAGGGTGCGCCCATCCCGGACAGCCGGATGGAGAATGTGACCGTGGTGCTGGGCACCGGGCAGCTGATGCCCGCCGCCGAGGATGCCGTGTACGGTCACTGCGCGGGCGAGACTTTCCGCTTCGACTTCACCTACCCCGCCGAGTTCCGGGTGCCGGAGCTTTCCGGCAAGACCGCGCAGTTTGAGATCTGCCTGCACACAGTGGAGCGCAAGCAGGTGCCCCCGGTGGACGATGCCCTTGCAAAATCGCTGGGCTTTGACGATCTGGAAGCCCTGCGGGAGAGCCTGCGGGCGAAAAAGCGCCTTTCCCACGAAGCCAACGCCGACCGCATTGCCGGGGCGGCGCTGCTGGATATGGCAGGCGCGAACCTGACCGTGGAGCTGCCCGCAGAGCTGCTGGCGCAGAACGCCGAATACCAGATGACCCAGCTGCGCCAGCGGCTGCGCAAGAGCAAAATGACCATGGAGCTCTACTGCAAGAGCGCCGGGCTGACCCCGGAGCAGGTGCGGGAGGGCTACCGCAAGGAAGCCGAGCGCCAGCTGCGGGCCATGCTGGCAGTGCGCGCCATCGCTGAAGCCGAAAAAATCACCGTGACCCAGCAGGAGGTGGACGCCGAGATCGCCCGCCTTTCCAAGCTGCACGACACCCCGGAAGAAGAGATCCGCAAGGTGCTCAGCCGGGACGCCATCGCCGCCGCCGTGACCAACCAGAAGGTGCAGCGTTTCCTGCTCGACCACGCCGCCCTTACCTCTGTTGTGGAAAAGGAGTAAGACCATGGGCTTTTTTACCAGAACTGCAATGGATGCCCTGATGAAGACCACCCATCCCGAGATCAACCGCCGCCAGTGCTGGAATTTGCACCCCCACCGCAAGCCCTGCACGACCTGCAAGGACATCTGCCCCTACGGCGAGGAGATCTTTACCCGCCCGAACCTCGTCAAGGACTGGGACCCCTGCACCGACTGTGGACTGTGCGTTTCCGCCTGCCGCAGCGGCTGCATTGCGCCTTCGCCGGAGCAGGTGCAGCGGGATACCGCCGCGGCGGACACCGACAACGATACCATCTGGATCGGCTGTGAGAAGTCCAGCCGCAAGAACACCGTGGTGCGCAGCTGCATCTGTGCCCTCTCGTGGGAGGCGCTGGCGTATCTGGCGCTGAACAAAAAGATCGTGCTGGACCTGACCCCCTGCGGGCAGTGCGAGAACGACCTTTGCGCCGAGCAGCTGCGCAAAGAACTGACCCGCCTTGTGGACTTTTTCGGTCAGCCGATGTTTGAAGCGCGGTTCTCGCTGGCGTATGAGGAAAAGGAGTACCCCTACCATGTGCAGGAGCTGACCCGCCGCGAGATGCTGGAACAGGTGAGCCACGGCTCCAAGAGCGGCACCAAAAAGCTGCTGCAAATGCTGCCCGGTCTGCGCAGCGAGGAGGACAGCGGGGTGGACTTCCGCCTGCTGCTGCACCAGCGCACAAAGCAGCTGAAAGCCGCCATGGAAACGCCCCTGCAGTACGGCTACTATATGCCCAAGTTCACCGACAACTGCTTTGGCTGCGGCCGGTGCGAGAAAGCCTGCCGCGCCAATGCCCTGAAGTTTGAGGAGATGCCCAACGGCCAGACCCGCATGGTGCTTACCCCGTGGAAGTGCAGCGAGTGCGGCGTGTGCATGAACGTATGCTCCAACAAGGGCTTTGACGGCATGAAGCTGTACCAGCTTACCACCCTTGGTCCCGTGGTGCTGTACAAGTGCACCAAGACCCTGTGCAAGCAGTGCGGCAAGCCCATTGCCCCGGACAGCGCCGAGGGTCTGTGCTCGGTGTGCCGCATCAAGGCGCGCACCCTGAAACGGCAGGAGGAGGCACGTCAGCGCGCCGAGCAGCTGAAGGCCGAGCGCGCCGCCAAGGCCGCCGAGGAGGCCGCCAAGGCAGCGGAAAACGCCGCCGGAACCGCTGCGGAAGCCACTGCCGAGGCCGCAGCCCAGACCGTGGAGACCGCTGCCGCCCTGCCGGAGACCATCCCCGCCGGGCAGAGCGCTGCCCCTGCCAATGTAACTGCACCTGCTCTCGGAGAGCCGGTCTCCGAATGATGATAAAGAAAGGTCTGATCCTATGATGGAAGATGGCAAGGAGCCGGTCTACGCCTCCAAGGCAAAGCCATGGCTGAAATATTATGACGAAAAGTACATCCACCAATCCGTGCCGGAGTGCTCGGCCTTTGCGCTGGTCTGCCGCAACAACGAGCGGCATTTGGGCGACACCGCGCTGGAATACTACGGCCGCAAGTTCAGCTACGCCGACCTGATCGTGCAGATAAAAAAGACCGCCGCCGCCCTGCAGGCGCTGGGGGTGAAAAAGGGCGATATCATCACGGTGGTCAGCGTGATGACCCCGGAGGTGGTCTACACCTTCTACGCCGCCGACCTGCTGGGCGCTACCCTGAATCTGGTAGACCCCCGGTACAGTGCCGAGGGCATCCGGGAGTACATCGAGGAGGTGGAGTCCCGCCTGCTCATCTGCCTGAACGTGGTGTACCCCCGCTGCCATCAGGCCGCAAAGCGCACCAGCGTGGAGCGGGTGGTGGTGCTCAGCCCCGCCGACAGCCTGCCGCTGGCCAAAGCCGTGGGCTACAAGCTGACAGAGCCGGATAAAAACCGCTACGCCTCCAACGTGCTGCGCTGGAAGGACTTTATCGCCGCAGGCAAAGGGCACAGCCCCGCCGCCGTGCCCTACGACCCCCAGCACACCTGCGTGGTGGTGCACACCGGCGGCACCACCGGCTCGCCCAAGGGCGTTATGCTGACCGACTACTGCTTCAACGCCCTTGCACAGGAGTTTGCCGCCCAGAGCCGTCTGTTCCACCGCGGGCAGAAGCTGCTGAACGTCATGCCGCCCTTCATCGCCTACGGTTACAGCTGCGGCATCCACATGCCGCTGGTCATGGGGCTGCATATCATCATCATCCCCAATCTGGACCCGGAAAAGCTGGGCGCACTGGTGTGGAAGTACAAGCCCGCGCACATGTTCGGCGTGCCCACCCACTACCAGCAGCTTGCCGCCGACCCGCTGCTGAAAAACAAAGACCTCTCCTTCATCCGCAACTACGCCGCCGGAGGCGATTCCCTCTCGCTGGGCGCGGAGCAGACGGTGAACCGGTTCCTCAAAGCCCACGGGGTGGAGTACCCGCTGGCAAAGGGCTACGGCATGACCGAGGTATCCTCGGCGGCTACCATCGCCGCCGGTAACGTGACAAAGCCCGGCAGCGTGGGCATCCCCATGGTCAACACGGTGGTCTCCATCTTCGAGCCGGGCACCGAGACCGAGCTGCCCATCGGTCAGCGCGGCGAGATCTGCATCTGCACCCCCACCGCCATGAAGGGCTACTACAACAAGCCCGAGGAGACCGCCTACCTGCTGCGCCGCCACGCAGACGGCCAGCTGTGGGCACACACCGGCGATATCGGCTCCATGGACGAGGACGGCTTTGTGTATCTGGACGCCCGCATCAAGCGCATCATCATCCGGCACGACGGCTTCAAGGTGTTCCCCTCCATGATCGAAAACGTCATCAGCCGCCACCCCGCCGTGCACCAGTGCTGCGTGGTGGGCTGCGCCGATACCGACCACACCCAGGGACGTCTGCCCTTCGTCTTTGTGGTGCTGGAGCCTGCCGCCACCGGCAAAAAGCGCCAGATCCTGCGGGAGCTGCGCCAGCTGTGCCTGGAGGAGCTGCCGGAGTATGTGCAGCCCGCCGCCTCGGCCTATAAGATCATTCCCGAAATGCCCCTGACCCCCGCCGGTAAGGCCGACTACCGTAAGCTGGAAGAAGAGGCGGGGTAAACCCGTCTGCCTTTAAGAAAGAAGGAATCATCCATGAACCATCCCCGTTTTACTGCATGGCTGTGCAGCGCCGCTGCGCTGGTGCTGCTGGCTGTGCCTGCCTTTGCCCAGCAGCCCGACGCCCTGCCGCCGGAACAGACCGCCCCCGCCGCGCAGGAGCAGCCTGCCGAGGCAGCTGCCCCGGACGCGGAAGCCCCCACTGAGGAAGCTGCCCAGCCCGCTGCGGAAGCCCCCGCCGCCGATCCTCAGCGCACCTATGTGGCGCTGGGCGACAGCATCGTTTCCGGCGTGGGTCTGCCGGATTTCAAGTACACCGAAGCCGCCATCGGCATAGACGCGGCCCCAAACTTCGAGGGCTACCCGGAGCAGTGTTATGTTTCGCTGGTGGGCAAAGGCCTTGGGCTGGACCGTCAGCACGCCATCAACCTTGGCCTGCCCGGGCTGACCACCGGCGACCTTGCGGATATGCTGCACACCGGCGCAATGCCCCAGATGAACCAGCAGGCGGGCACCTACTACGTCTACCCCCAGATGCTGGACTACCTCAAGCGCGCGGATGTCATCAGCGTGCAGATCGGCTCCAACGATGCGCTGGTGCCCGCCCTTGTGGCGCTGGGCAACGCCACCAACTGGAAGAGCGAGCAGCTGGTAGCCACCATGGTCAGCGGCGTGCTGCGCGAGCCCAGCTTTGAGAACCTGCAGCGGCTGAACAGCGACCTTTCCCGCCTGCGGCTGACAAAGGAAGAAAAACAGGCCACCACCCAGCTGCTGCTGGGCGGCGGCACGGACGCCATCTGCGAGCAGGCGTATCAGGAAGCCGCCGTGCATATGCCGCAGGTGGTAGCGGAGTTGCGGGCGCTGAACCCGGACGCGCAGATCATCCTTTTGGGCTACACGAACCCTGTGCCCCTGCTGCCGGAGTGGACACAGCTGTTCCGGCGGCTGAATGCCCTTAGCAAGAGCCTTGCCGCCCAGAACGAGAATGTGACCTATGTGCCCATTCCCTTTGCCATGACCGCCACCGACGCCCACCCCACCGTGAGCGGGCATAAGTACATCGCCAACCGCATCCTGCGGGCGATCAAAAAATAACCACAACGCACCATGCCGGGCAGCCTGCAAGCTGTCCGGCATTTGTTGTCTCCCCCAAAAATCGCACGTTTTCGGTGGATTACGCGGGGGGAAATACTTCGCCAGTTTTTGGCAGAGTTTTCCCGCGCGGCGGGCGCTGCCATGCGCTGCTGCGTTTATTTTTGTTTTGCAGCGGCTGCGCTTGCATTTACAGCGTGTATATCCAGCGTGCAATAATACCCTCTGGCCCTCAAAAAGTACACACTGGTTTTTCCGCGTCCATCGCCTTAGGATAAGGGTAGATACTTTATGTCCAAAGGAGGTTTTTTACATGGACGCAAACAAGTACCGTACCGCCTACGACAAGGCGCAGGCCGTCCAGCACGAGGTGTGGACGGAGCTGTGCCAGCATCTGGAGCACGCGCCGGACGCCCAATTGCTCAGCGATTACACCGCCACACTGGTGTATACGCTGGACAAAGACCGCCGCGAAGAAGCCCTGCGGCTGCTGCGGGGGCAGCTGTACAGCCGTCAGCTGCGGGACACCGGCCGGGTGGAGAGCTGGTTCACCGACTGCGGAGCGCGCATGGGGCAGGATATCGAGGGCTTTGTGGCAAACGCCCGCCAGCAGTATGTGCAGGCAGGCCTTGCCGAGGAGCAGCGCGCCGAAGCCGAAGCCAAACAAAAGGCCGGGCGCGGGCGGTTCCGCATCCGTCCCGCCAGCGCCTTTGCGCCGGAGCGCGCCGCCTATCTGGTGCAGCCCTACCTGCCCCGGGGCATGGTAAGCATTCTGGGCGGCGTGTCCGCTGCGGGCAAGACCAGCCTTGCGCTGGACGTGTGCGCCCGGCTTACCCGGGGCGCAGCCTTTGCGCCGGACACCCCGCCGCAGCCCCCCGCCACCGTGCTCTACCTTACCGCCGAGAACGACCCCAACAAGGTGCTGCGTCCCCGCGCCGAGGCCATGGGGGCAGACCTTGACCGGCTGTATTTTCAGGATGGTGCCAGTTACAGCATGGGCGACGAGGAGCTTGCCGCCCTGTGCCGGGTGTACCGCCCGGCGCTGCTGGTGTTCGACCCCATCCAGAGCTATCTGGGGCAGGGGGTGCAGATGAACCGCGCCGAGCAGGTGCGCCCGCTGCTGGACCATCTGGGTGCCCTTGCCAAGGAGCTGGACATGGCGGTGCTGCTCATCAGCCACATGAGCAAGCCCGGCCCCGGGGTGTGCAGCGCGCTGGACCGTCTGCTTGGCTCCAGCGATTTCCGCAACGCCGCCCGCAGCATCCTCATCGCCGGGCGGGACCCGGAGCACCCGGAGGTGCGGGTGGTGGCCCACGCCAAAAACAGCCTTGGCCAGCCCGGCGAAAGCCAGCGCTACCGCATCTGTCCGCAGGGCACGGTGGCCTACGACGGCCCCTGCACCCTTACCGCCGACGCCATCATCCGGGAGGCGGGCACCCCCGCCACCGGCAATGGCCGCCCCTCTGCCGCCCTTGCCAACGCCATCGAGGCGCTGGAAAAGCAGCTGTCCTTTGTGGGCTGGGTAGAGGCGGGCGAGGTGTACCGCCTGTGCGCCGAGCGGGATATCTCGGACAGTACCATCCGCAGGGCACGCATCGCGCTGGATTTGAAGCTGTTGCGCGTTGGAAAACCGCCGAACCAGAAAATCTACTGGCATCGTCCAGAGCTTGAACCGGCGGCTGTTGCTGCTGAGATCATCAACCTCAACAAACAGACGCAGCTGCCGCTTTGACCGCAAATGCGACTATTCAAAACAGGCGGCGAAGCCTTATGATACAAAGGGACTTTTGAAGAGTCGGACATTATTACCACTTTTTTATATTGAATAGTATCTAAAAGTGACGTAGTTTCGTTATGTTCGCGACTCTTCAAAACTTTAGCTACTTTTGAAGAGTCGGGGCAAAAAGCGCAAGGTTCTGCGTGTTTTGGCGCAGAAAAAGTAACTCTTCAAAACTCTATGGGTCATAGGGGACTTTTGAACAGTCGCCCTTGCCGGGGAGAACCCTCTCAGTCAAGCCCTGTCAGGCTTTGACGGAGGGAGTCTCCTCCTCCTCCACCATCCGCTCATAGTCGGCGGTAAAAAGGCGCTGGGGCAAAGCGCTGGTCATGGCAAGGGCGGCGTTCCACTGCTCCTCGCCCGTCAGCTCCCCGCTCACCGGCGGAAAGTGCGCCAGAATGGCGTCCAGCTCCTGCTGCACCCGCTTTGCCACCCAGATGCCGCGGTCGGTCAGGTAAATTTTACCGTAGTACTCCTTTACGATCATGCCCTGCTCCATGAGCAGGTTCAGAATGCGCACCACCGAGGGTTTTGTCACCCCCAGCTTTTCCGCAATGCTGCGGGAGCTGATGTCCAGATGGGTGCGGCTTACCTCGTAGATGGCCAGCAGATAGCGCAGATGCGCTGCGGTCAGCTGCATACCGGTCACTCTCCTTTTTACGCGCCGGGGCCTGCCCGGTGTTATCATAAGCTAACTTTATTTCACTTAAAAAAGGAGCGCGAGCCGAGAGTTTCAGCCCGCGCTCCTTGCGGTTCAGTGTTTAGTGTTTAGTGGCAGCCCTTGCAGTGGCTGCAATCGCCGCCGCAGCTGCATCCGCCGCCGTGCTTGTGGGTGTGCCATACGACCCAGCCCAGCGCGCCGAACACCAGCGCTGCCACGATGATGGTGGGCAGATTAAAGTTTGTTGCAATAAATTCCATCATACAGCATACACCCTTTCGTTTCTATCAGATACGGGAAGTATCCAGCTTGACTTCGTTGTTGTCGGCGTACTTGTTGGGGCGCACCATCAGGTAGATGAACGCTGCCAGCACCACAACAGCCACCACGGTGAACAGGCCAAAGTGCACCTCGCCGGTGATAAGGCCGCCCAGCTGATACACCACCAGTGCAGCGCAGTAAGCCAGTGCGCACATATAGCCGATGGCAAAGGCCGTCCACTTGCCGTTGTTCATCTCGCGCTTGATGGCGCCCATAGCAGCGAAGCAGGGAGCGCACAGCAGGTTGAAGATCATGAAGGCGTAAGCGGACAGAGCGGTGTAGTCCTGTGCGACCGCTGCCCAGATCTCGTCGCCGTTCTCGGAAAGCTCGCCGCCGAAGTGGTACAGCACACCGAAGGTGCCCACCACGTTCTCCTTTGCAATCAGGCCGGAGACGGAAGCGACGGTTGCACGCCAGTTGCCGAAGCCCAGAGGTGCAAAGATCCATGCGACCTTGGTAGCGATAGCAGCCAGCACGGAGTTGTCCTGATCCTCGACCATACCGAAGGCACCGTTCTCGAAGCCGAAGCCCTGCATAAACCACAGCACAACGGTAGCGAGCAAAATCACAGAGCCTGCGCGCTTGATGAAGGACCAGCCGCGCTCCCAGGTTGCCCGCAGCACGTTGCCCCATGCGGGCACATGGTAGGCGGGCAGCTCCATGACGAAGGGGGCGGGGTCGCCCGCAAAGGCCTTGGTCTTTTTCAGCATGATGCCGGAGCAGATGATGGCTGCCATGCCGATGAAGTAGGCAGACACTGCCACCAGCGAGGAGCCGCCAAACAGTGCACCGGCGATCAGGCCGATGATGGGCATCTTTGCGCCGCAGGGGATGAAGCAGGTGGTCATGATGGTCATGCGGCGGTCACGCTCGTTCTCGATGGTACGGCTTGCCATAACGCCCGGCACGCCGCAGCCGGTGCCCACCAGCACCGGGATAAAGCTCTTGCCGGAAAGGCCGAACTTGCGGAAGATGCGGTCCATGATAAAGGCCACGCGGGACATATAGCCCACGTCCTCAAGGATAGACAGCAGGAAGAACAGCACCAGCATCTGGGGCACAAAGCCCAGCACCGCGCCAACACCGGCCACGATGCCGTCCATGATCAGGCCGTACAGCCAGCCTGCCACGCCGATGCCTTCCAAAAAGCCGCCCAGCGCATTGGGAACGATCTCGCCGAACAGCACATCGTTGGTCCAGTCGGTGGCAAAGGTACCGATGGCCCAGCCGCCGTCCGCAATGGAGGTGCCCATGGACAGGGAGTACATCAGGTACATCACCACTGCAAAGATGGGCAGTGCCAGCACGCGGTTGGTAACGATCCGGTCGATCTTATCGGAAACGGTCAGGTGCTCCACGCGGGCCTTCTTCTTGACAGCCTTGCCCACCACGGTGTTGATGTAGGCATAGCGCTGGTTGGTGATGATGCTCTCGGCGTCATCGTCCATCTCTTTTTCGCAGTCCTGAATGTGCTCGTCGATGTGATCCATCAGGGTCTTGTCCAGCTTCAGCTCATCCTGCACCTTGTCGTCGCGCTCGAAGAGCTTGACAGCGTACCAGCGCAGGAAGCGGTCATCCACCTTGCCCTGAATGGACTCTTCGATGTGGGCAATGGCGTGCTCCACACTGCCGGTGAACACATGGGGCAGCTCGCCGGTCTTGCCGGCCTTGGCAGCTGCCACCGCAGCCTTTGCGGCGGCCTCGGTGCCCTCGCCCTTCAGTGCGCTGATCTCCACAGCCTGACAGCCCAGCTCTGCGCTCAGCTTCTTCAGGTCGATGGTGTCGCCGTTCTTGCGCACCAGATCGATCATGTTCACAGCCATGACCACCGGGATGCCCAGCTCGATCAGCTGGGTGGTCAGGTAGAGGTTGCGCTCGATGTTGGTGCCGTCGATGATGTTCAGGATGGCGTCGGGCTTCTCCTTCACAAGGTAAGTACGGGAGACCACCTCTTCCAGCGTGTAGGGGGACAGCGAGTAGATGCCGGGCAGATCCTGAATGACAACGTCCTTGTCGCCCTTGAGCTTGCCTTCCTTTTTTTCCACGGTCACGCCGGGCCAGTTGCCCACGTACTGGTTGGAGCCGGTCAGGTTGTTGAACAGGGTCGTTTTGCCACAGTTCGGGTTGCCGGCCAGTGCAATTTTAATGCTCATTGCGGATACCTTTCCTCCCTTTGGTCGTATCAGACCACTTCGATCATCTCAGCGTCGGCCTTGCGCACGCTCAGCTCGTAGTTGCGCACGGTCAGCTCCATGGGGTCGCCCAGCGGCGCCACCTTGCGCACATAGATCTGCACCCCCTTGGTGATGCCCATATCCATGATGCGGCGCTTCACCGGGCCTTCGCCGTGCAGCCGTGCCACGGTGGCGGTCTCGCCCACCTTTACGTCTTTCAGTGTTTTCATCGTACTCGTTCCTCCCTTGCAGTATTTCATGCAGCACCGGGAAGGCGCTGCTCAGGACACCATGATGCGGCTTGCCATGGTCTTATCCAGTGCCAGACGGCTCTGCTTGACCTGCACGATCAGGTTGCCCGCGATCTCGTTGACCACGGTCACCTCGCTGCCAACCACGAACCCCAGCTCGGCCAGATGCAGCCGCACCTCGTCCTTGCCGCTGATCCTGCGGATGGTGACGGTCTCGCCTGCTTTTGTCATCGTCAAAGGCATCATCGCTGTGCTCCCCTTCCATAAAAATGATGTGATGCTGCGGTGGTTAGTCAGCCGTAACTATCAGCGTAGATAGTTTACCGCTGCTAACCCGGCTTGTCAATAGATTTTTCATATCTCATAGTTAGTTTATATGAACAAACAAATTTTATGCCAGAACCGGCCCACATTTTTATCAAAATCATCAATGACTAACTCTATTTCTTGAGCTAAAGTTAGCCAATGTTTACATTTTCAGGGGGACGTTTTGCCATTTTATAGGGCAGGGTGACGGAGAATGACTCCTCCCGTGAAAAGGCAATTCTGGAAAATCCGCAGATTTTCCAGAATTGCGAAATAAAAATAATCTTTCCGCTATTTATGCGCAGAGCAACGCGGAGCGCATTCAAAATCGTCCCACCCCGCGCGGGAGTGCATTCCCCCAAACACACGACCGCCCGGCACAGGGGTCAAAACTGCACCGGGCGGTCATGTGTAAAAAGGAGGATCGCTCTCTCCTGTGTCGGAAGCATAGGAGAGTTGCCAGGATAAAAGAGAGTATTTGAAAAGAGAATATCAATTTTTCAGGCGGCGACCGCCAGCTTTAAAATGGGCGTGCCGCTGTGGAACAGCCGCAGGTACACCGCCGTGCACTTGGCCAGCTGGTCAAAGTGCTGCTGGGCTGCGGCGGGGTCACCGTAGGACTTCCAGCATCCGCAGCAGGTAAAGCACTTGCCCCGGTGCCGGATAAAGCCCACCACATCCTCCAGCGGATAGCCCAGAAATACCCCGATCTCGTGGGGGAAATCCGCCGCCTCCGCCGCGCAGCACAGCCGCAGGCTGAGCTGGTCCAGCAGCGCGTTGCAGTCCGCTGCATCTTCCGGCAGACGGTAGCCCTCCCGGGCTAAAAAGCCGCGCACAGCGGCATCTGCCAGCACCGTTTGCAGCTTGGCAGCGCGGTAGACGTACACCAGATACTGCCGGGTGGCAATGCACCCCCGCAGCACCCGCACCTGCAGGCCCTTGGGGTTCAGCTGGGCATTCCAGCCCGCCACCCGCCGGGCAAGGTCGGCACGGTTTCGCGTTTCGTAGCGGAACAGCCCCGCAGGCTTCAGCCCCGCCAGTACCGGGGCACATTGTTCGATCATTACGGTCTCAAAATCACGCTCCATGGCGGTTCTCCTTTGGCGGCGGTGTCGGGGTCAGTGTGCCCCGGATGCCGGGCTGTTATAAGTAAGACGTGGCTAACCTCCACCCCAAAAAAGAAGCAGCACGCCCGGGCTGCGGGCACTGCCGGTGGGGTCTCACATGGTTAGTTGCTTCTAACGCCAGTAGTGTACCACAACGCAGCGGGCTGTGTCAAGCCTTTCCGGCAAAAAAGTTATTTATGGCAAACCACACTCGCGCTACCCTTCCGGCGGCGGTTATGATATAATCGGGGTATTATCGGGTCTGCCCCTTGGGGCGCACCCCTGCAAGGAGGCCAAACCCATGCCCACGCCCATCACCGCGTCCACCCTGTCTGCGCTGCTGAGCACCGCGCTGGCGCAAAAGCCCACCCGCCCGCTGGTGCTGGCGCTGGACGGCCGCTGCGGCAGCGGCAAGACCACCCTTGCCAACGGGCTGTCAGCGCAGTTTCCCGGCTGCACCCTGCTGCGCACGGATGATTTCTACCTGCCGCCCGCCCGGCGCAGCCCGGACTGGGCACACACCCCCTGCGCCAACATGGACCTTACCCGCTTGCGGGACGAAGCCCTGCGCCCTGCCTACGCGGGGCAGCCCGTGGCCTACCGGGCGTACAGCTGCCGGGAGGGGGCTTATCTGCCCCCGGCACAGCTGCCCGCGCAGCCGCTGGTGATCTTAGAGGGCAGTTACAGCCACCACCCGCTGCTGCGCTCCTACGAGACGCTGCGGGTGTTCGTAACCTGCACCAAGGCCGAGCAGACCCGGCGCTTACAGGCGCGGGAGGGCGCACGCTACGTGGATTTTGCCGCCCGGTGGATTCCGCTGGAAGAGGGGTATTTTGCGCAGTACAGCATAGCCGAAAGCGCGGATTTTGTGGTGGAGACCACCCAAGGCGGGACGATTTAGAATGCGCGCCGCGTTGCTCTGCGCATAAATAGCGGAAAGAATATTTATAATTTCGGAATAGCGGAGCGTCTGCGGACGCTCCGCTATTCCATTTTCACGGGAGGGGTCGTAACGGGAATGACAGCAAAAAACTCCCCCTGCACCGTGAGATGCAGAGGGAGTTTAAATTTACAGGCTGTTACTTATTCTTGTACATATCCTGATAGTAGTTCTGGTAGTCGCCGCTGGTGACGTGGTCCATCCACTCCTGATGGTTCAGGTACCAGTCAATGGTCAGCACGATGCCCTTCTCAAAGGGAGTTTCGGGGTACCAGCCCAGATCGTTCTTGATCTTGGTGGGGTCGATGCCGTAGCGGCGGTCGTGACCCAGACGGTCGGCGACGTGCTTGATCAGCTCCTCGCTGATGCCCTCGTCCTGCAGACGGTCGTGCAGCTGGTTGATGATGGTCTTGACGATGAAGATGTTGGGGCGCTCGTTGTGGCCGCCCACGTTGTACACCTCGCCGATCTTGCCGCCGTTTGCCACCATATCAATGGCCTTGCAGTGATCCTCCACATACAGCCAGTCGCGGATCTGCATACCGTCGCCGTAGACGGGCAGCTGCTTGTGGTGCTTGACGTTGTTGATCATCAGGGGGATCAGCTTCTCCGGGAACTGGTAGGGGCCGTAGTTGTTGGAGCAGCGGGTGATGTTCACCGGCATACCGTAGGTGTCGTGGAAGGCCATGACGAACATATCGGCGCTGGCCTTGGAGGAGGAGTAGGGGCTGTGGGGGCACAGGGGCGTGGTCTCCATAAAGAAGCCGTCCGCACCCAGTGCGCCGTACACCTCATCGGTGGACACCTGCAGGTACTTCTTGCCCTCTTTCCAGGTCTTGGCATCGGCGTCGTACCATGCCTCCTTGGCGCGCTGCAGCAGGTTGACGGTGCCCATCACGTTGCTCTGCACAAAGATCTCGGGGTTCTTGATGGAGCGGTCCACATGGCTCTCGGCGGCAAAGTTGATGACGTAGTCGAAATCGTACTTTGCAAACAGGCTCTCCACCAGCTCCTTGTCGCAGATGTCGCCCTGCACGAACACATGACGGGGGTCGCCCTCCACGTCCTTCAGGTTTTCCAGATTGCCCGCGTAGGTCAGCTTATCCAGATTGACCAGCAGGATCTCCGGGTATTTCTTGAGCATATAGTGCACAAAGTTGGAACCGATAAAACCGGCACAGCCGGTGATCAGATAGGTTTTCATAGGTCAGTATCCCTCTTTATTTATTTGTTGTTGTTCCCGGACTGCGGGCGGGCTGCGGCGCGGGCGCGTTCCTCCTCGGCGCAGCAGTGCTTTGCCACAAGGTAGAGGTTCTTGTTCATGCTGTTCATGGTCTTGCCCATGGCGTTGGTGTATGCTTCCAGCCCTTTGTTCATGCTGTGAAGCTCCTCATAAGTGGCTTGGGTGTACCGTGCCAGACCCTCGCTCATATCGCTGAGCTCCTTGTGGGTCTCTTTGGTGTACTCCACCAGTTCCGCAAAGGCGTACAGCGCCCATGCAAGGAACATCTGCAGCACCCAGAACACCACGGCGACCACCAGCCCCAGCACGATGGCTGAAAACCGACTAAAGGGCTTCAGCATTTCATGGACCGAACCGCACAGCATGGATGCAAGCACAAAGGCCAGCACACACTGCACCTTTGCAAGGATCTTTAATATCTTGACAGATCTGCCAAAAATCGCATCAAACATGATACATCCTCAGTTCTTCCGCAGGGGGGGATTTTCAGTTTTTTTCAGCCCTTCATGCCGTTTTCGCCGTCCCAGTGGGCAAAGAAGCAGGCCAGCGCGTCCTTCCAGTCGCGGACATCGTTGCCCACGGTGCAGCGCAGCATCCGGTTGTCCAGTGCGCTCCACTTGGGGCGGTCGGCGCTGTCCGGGTGCTTTGCCTTGTACTCCTCGCTGGTGCAGGGGGCAACGGTAGCGTCCACACCGGAAAGGCGGATGATCTCGGCAGCAAAATCGTACCAGGAGCAGATGCCCTCGCCGGTGCAGTGGTACAGGCCGTACTCGTGGGTCACGCACAGCTGCAAGATCTCGTGGGCAAGGTCGGCAGCGTTGGTGGGGTTGCCGCACTGGTCGTTGACCACTTCCAGCTTGCCGAACTTTTTGCCCGCGTTCACGATGGTCTTGACGAAGTTTTTGCCGTAGTAGCTGTACAGCCACGCGGTGCGCACGATGAAGTGGCGGTGGCAGAACCGCTCCACATACTTTTCGCCCATGAGCTTGGTGGAGCCGTAGGCGCTGATGGGTCCGGGCAGGGTGGCTTCATCCTGCGGGATGCCGCCGTTCTCCCGGCCGGAGAACACATAGTCGGTGGAAACGTGCACCAGCCGTGCGCCGGTCTTTTCGGCAGCCTGTGCCAGATTGCGGGGGCCAAGGGCATTTGCCTTAAAGGCATCGTCGTGGTGCACCTCGCACCCGTCCACGTTGGTGTAGGCGGCGCAGTTGATGATGATATCCGGGCGGTTGCGCCGCACGAACTCGTCCACCATCCTGTAGTTGGAGATATCCAGCTCCGGCAGATCCACCGGGATCACCGTAGCGTTGAGCAGCTTTTCGGGGATGGGGCCCAGCTCGCTGCGGCCCTCCTGCAGCTGCTTGAGCAGCTCTGTGCCCAGCTGCCCCTTGCAGCCTGTGACAATGATTTTCATACCAATGTGCCTTTCCTTATGCTTAGTAGCGCAGCTTGCCGTCGGCCACGTTCTTCAGATGCTGGCCGTAGGGGCTCTTGCCGTAGCGCTCGGCGCTTTCCAGCAAGGTGTCGCGGTCGATCCAGCCGTACTTGAAAGCGATCTCCTCCGGTGCGCTGATCTTGATGCCCTGACGCTTCTCGATCATGTGCACAAAGTCGGCAGCCTCCACAAGGCTCTCCATCGTGCCGGTGTCCAGCCATGCAAAGCCGCGGCCCAGCAGCTGCACATCCAGCTCGTCCTGCTTCAGGTACATATCGTTCAGGGTGGTGATCTCCAGCTCGCCGCGGGCAGAGGGCTTTACCTGCTTTGCCATCTGCACCACTTCCTTGTTGTAGAAGTACAGGCCGGTGATGGCGTAGTTGGACTTGGGATGCTGGGGCTTTTCCTCCACGCTGAGCACCTTGCCGTCCTTGTCGAACTCCACGATGCCAAAGCGCTCGGGGTCCTGCACATAGTAGCCGAACACGGTGCAGCGGCCCTTGTTCTCTGCGTTGGCCACGGCGCTCTTGAGCAGCTTGGAGAAGCCGTTGCCGTAGAAAATGTTATCGCCTAAGATCATGGCGCAGCAGTCGTCGCCAATGAACTCTTCGCCCAGAATAAAGGCCTGTGCCAGACCATCCGGAGAGGGCTGCACCTTATACTGCAGATGGATGCCGTACTGGCTGCCATCGCCCAGCAGTGCCTCAAAGCGGGGCGTATCGGTAGGGGTAGAGATGATCAGGATATCCTGAATGCCCGCCAGCATAAGGGTGGACAGCGGATAGTAGATCATGGGCTTGTCGTAGACCGGCAGCAGCTGCTTGCTGGTGACCATGGTCAGGGGATAGAGCCGTGTGCCGGCACCGCCGGCGAGAATAATGCCTTTCATACTTGTGCACTCCTTTTTTCTTATAAAAAGATGTGCAGCTTAATTCAAAGCGGAGCTGCGTCCGCTGTAAACGATTTTGGGTCTGCCAAGGCCGCATTTTTGCAAAAGACGATGGCAGTACACTTTATTTTACTATGAAAGCACGCAAAATGCAAGAGGCGGAAAAGACAGAAAGCGGCGTGCCGACGGCACACCGCTTTCTGCGAATCAAAAACACTATTTTTTCTTCCCCGCTCACCACGCAAAGCCCCACTTGGAAAAGTAGCGCAGCAGGCTGCGCAGCTGCCACAGAAAGGGCTTCAGGCTGCGGTGCGCCGCGCGGTGCCATGCGTGGATGGCGGTGTACTGGGGCACCAGATACGCCTTGCCCCGGGTGCGCATCTTCTGGGTCAGGTCGGCGTCCTCCACATACATGAAGTACCCCTCGTCAAAGCCGCCCACGGCCTTGAAGGCGGCAGTGTCCACCGCCGAAAAGCTGCCGGTGCAGAACTCGATCTCGGTGGGCTTTGTCAGGTCTTTGTCTGCCATCAGGTAGCGGTCGTTGTACTTTGCCCAGAAGCGCAGACAGGGCAGCTGACGGTAGACCATGGCGCGCACGTTGCACCGGCGCAGCGGCAGCTGCTGGGGCTTGCCGTCCGGGAAGGTCAGCCCCGGGCGGGTCATCACCACGCCGGGGTGCGCCGCCATCCAGTCCGCAAGGTCGCTCAGGGTGTCCGCCGTCAGCTGGATATCCGGGTTCAGGATAAAGTGCACCCGGCTGTGCAGCAGCGAGAGTACCGTGTTGTGCCCGGTGCCGAAGCCGCCGTTTTCCAGCCGGCAGAGCACCTGCACCGTCTGCCCCGGGGCGGTGCGCAGGGTGCCGTCCTTGGCGGCGGCGGTCAGCTGCTGGCCGCTGCCGTCCGGGCTGGCGTTATCCACCAGATATAAGGTGAGCGGGTAGCGGCGGGTGCAGTCCAGCACGGTCTGGGCGGCCCTGATGGCCTCCCCGGCGCCGTTATACACCACGATACAGGCCGAAAGCTCCATCTGCGTTCCCCCTTTCGTTTTATCGTTGGCGGAAGGCTCACTCCAGCGGCTTGATGTCAAAGCTGAAGTCCTCCTTCATCAGGTCAAAGTTGGGGTTCATGCAGGGGTCGCCCGCAGCCAGCTGCTTTGCCCACCGCTTCTGGAACCGCTCCACCTCAGAGGCAAAGCGCTTGCGCTTGGCAGGGCTCTCGTCCAGCCCGCGGCTCTTGCTCTCGTAGTGGTACAGCTGGGCAAAGGGGGTAAACACGTTGGTGTAGCCCGCCTCCCGCACGCGCACGCAGAAGTCCACGTCGTTGAAGGCCACGGCAAAGCTCTCGTCCAGCCCGTTCACCTGCTCGTACACGTCCTTGCGCACCATCAGGCAGGCGGCGGTCACTGCGTACACGTCCTGCGCATAGACCAGCCGTCCCATATAGCCGGGGTGTCCCACAGGGAAGTTCTTGTGCATATGCGCCGCCAGCGTCAGGAAACCGAAGCCGATGCCCGCGTGCTGGATGGTATTGTCCGGGTAGAGCAGCTTTGCGCCCACGCAGCCCACACGGTCCTGCTGGGCATACATGACCATCTCCTCCATCCAGCGGGGCGAGATGACCTCGGTATCGTTGTTGAGCAGCAGCAGATATTCGCCGGTGGCGGCGCGTGCGCCAAAGTTGTTCAGGGCGCTGTAATTGAAGCCGGTGCCCTGCCATGTGAGCACATGCAGGGTGTCCGGGTGCTCCTTTTGCAGCTGCTCGTAGCAGCGGAAGGTGGCAGGCTCCTTGCTGTTGTTCTCGATGATGATGATCTCAAAATCCGGGTAGGTGGTCTTGCGGTAGATGGACTCCACGCACACCCGTAAATCGCCCGAATGGTCGCAGCTGGGGATCAGCACGCTGACCCGCCCGGGCTTTGTAATGGTGTAATCGGTCTTGTAGAAGCCCGGGGTGTTGGGCACCATGGTCACCGCGTCCACCGGCACGCCCATGCGGTCGTAGTGGGCACGCAGCGCCTTCATGGCTGCTTCCAGACAATAGGTCTTGGCAGAGATATTGCTGGCCACGCTGGCGGGGCTGGAACGCCAGTAGTACAGCAGGTGCGGGATGTGCACGATCTTTTCCGCCTGCTCGGTCAGGCGCAGGTAGAGGTCGTAATCCTGACTGCCGTTGAACTCTGCCCGCTCGTCGCCGCCCACCTTTGCCAGCAGCGCCGCACTGAACACGCTCAGGTGGCAGATATAGTTGTTGGAGCGCAGGTTATCCAGCATATAATCCGGCTTGAAGTGGTAGACCGTCAGATGGTCGATGTCCCCTTCAAAGGTCACTTCGTCGGTGTACACAAAGTCCGCACCCTGCTTGGCGATGGCTTCCGCCACATACCACAGTGCGCAGGGGTGCAAAATGTCGTCATGGTCCAGCAGGGCGATATATTCACCGGTGGCAAGGGCAAAGCCCTGATTGGTGTTGCCCGCAATGCCCTCGTTGCTGTCCAGTTTCCGATAGCGGATACGGCTGTCGGTGCGGGCACGCTCCTGCACGAGGGCTCCCACGTCCGCGTCCTGTCCGGCATCCACCATGCACAGCTCCCAGTTGCGGTAGGTCTGGTTCTGCACCGAGTCCAGCAGCTCCACCAGAAAATCGTGGGGGGTGTTGTACAGCGGCACTACGATACTGATCAGGGGTGCAGCGGGCTGGTCTGCGGCCTGTTTTACCAGCAGCTCCACGTCCGCAAAGCGGTCGGCGGGCATCGCCTTGCCCGGAAACAGCTTTTTGTACTCCTTTTTGGCCTTGGCCTGTGCCATTACGCCCGCAAAGCCCACCCGGCGCAGGGTGGCAAAAAAGACGAACAGCGGGAAGGTGCGCCACAGCTGGCGGCACTTGCTTACCAGATACCGCAGCGGCCAGCTGGCCTTCCAGAAGGTGGAGTTGACCACGCTGTTCAGGGTCTTTTCCAATTCCTGCTCGTGGCTGCGGCTCAGGGAAAGGTCGCTGCGCAGCCGCTCCAGCTGGGCAGCCTGCTGGGCTGCGGTGTGCTCGGCCAGCAGGGTGCGCTCCCGCAGAACGTCCAGCTGCTGCTCGTAGCCATCTTCAAGTTCCGGCAGCTCCGGGGCAGCCATGCGGCAGAACAGCGCCGTCAGCTGCTCCTTGCCGCGGTCCTTCCACGCAAGCTCCCGGCAGAAGCCCTGTGCCGCAAGCTGCTTTGCGCAGTCTGCCATGCCGGCGTACTCTGCGCACACCAGCAGCACTTTTTCCGCCTGTACGGCGGGCAGGGTGACCCACTGGGGGTCTGCCACCACCAGCAGCTCCGGGGCGCTTTGCACCACCGCAGTATTCATTTTACAAAAAGCTTTTTCCAGCAGCCCGCTGTCCTCCAGCACCTGTACGCTGCGGGGAGCCAGCTCCCGCACAACGCGCTGTGCCAGTGCACGGCAGCGCTCGGCGGCCTCCTGATTCTGCTTTTCCTGATCCAACTCCATGCTGATACTCCAATCCGTGCGCTTTTCCACGCAGTTATGTTTCCCGTTCATTTTTCACAAACGGATATAGTATACCAAATCTTGCGGCGTTTGAGAAGGTTTTTCCAAAATTTCAGTGAAACACGTTCAGCGGAACAATCCCGCCAGCCAGCCGAACAGTCCGCCGCTGCGGGTAGTGCTGGTACGGATCTTCGCCCCGGTGTAGTAGTGCTGCAGGATCTGCTTGTAGTTCATGCCCTCCTCGGCGGCGTAGCCCACTGCGCCGCACTGGCTCATGCCCACGCCATGACCATAGCCGTAGTAGGTCATGCAGGGGGTGCCGCTGGCATCGGTGCCGAAATCGAAGCAGTAGCGGGAGGAAACGAACTGGTTGATGTACCGGTAGCTGCGTCCGTTGGACACCAGCGTGTTGTACTGCACAAAGCCGCCCAGATCCTTGTGGGTGGTGTCGGCGCTCTGGTAGGGCTCGCCGGTGCGGCTGTCGTTGTATTCTATATAGGTGTAGTCCTTGCCGATCACCCGGCGCAGCAGCTTGTGGTACTGCTCCTCGTAGGGGCTTTCCACACTTTGCAGGTAGGGCACATCCGTGCCCCATGCGTCCAGACTGGCGCAGGTACCGTACACACCGGTCTGGGTGTTGTAGCCCGCACTGGCCGACCATACCGCATCGCACACGCTGCCGTTGTACACCAGCACCTCATCCTTGACCGCCTGCACCGCCTTGCGGATGGCATTGCGGGCAGAGGCCGGGATCTGATCGACCGGGGTATAGATCAGCGCATTGGTGGACGAGCCGTACTGCTTGTGGTATTCCAGATAGGAGTGCACCGCCACCGCCTGCGCCTTCCACGCCTGCTGCGCGGCGCTGGCGCTGACAAAGCTGCCAATGGAGCCAAGCTCGGTATAGGTGATGCCCACCAGACAGTCCTCAAGATCCAGCGTAACATTGCGCTTGAGCCCCTGCCCCTTGATGTTCAGGTAGGGCATGGTGATCTTATCCTTGGAGCCAAACAGCCAGCTGAGACAGTTTTCGTCCTCTGCAGGGATCAGGGTGGTATCGGCCCCGCCGATGGTGGTGGCAGCCGAAGCCGCTGCCGCCGGGATGCAGACGCACAGCACCGTCGCCAGCAGAAAAGCCGCCGCGCGGCGGGCAAAAGAATGCAGATGTTTCAAAGTCCGGTTCCCTCCTTGTGGGTATCATTTACATTTTGATCTGACCTTAGTGTAGCACAGCCCGCGCCGCCGGGCAAGAACCGGAGTCATGTATTTTACGCCATGCGGGACGATCTGAAAAAAGACGTAAACTTTCTCTTGATTTTGCCCAGGGAATCCGGTATAATAAAAGACGTTCAAACCGATGCGCCGGTGTGTCGGAATGGCAGACGAGGGGGACTCAAAATCCCTTGTGCTAATAACACGTGTGGGTTCGACCCCCACCACCGGCATAAAAAAACTCCCCCAGCTTGTCTGGGGGAGTTTTCTTTTTTATCTGCGGCGCGTGAGCGGGTCGAACAGCACGGCCCTGCACAGACAGGTCACCGACCTGCTGCATCATTTCCGGGTTGAACTCCTTTTGTGTCTGACGCAGAAGGGATTCCGCCCGCTTTTTGTTTCCTTTTAGCTGCATCCCTCCTGAGGGTCAAGTCTTGTCCAGCAGGTACTCCACAACGCAGAGCTTCGGGATCTTGTAACTGCGCCCTACACGGACAGACCGGATCTTATTTTCCTTGACCAGCAGGTAGGCGACCTTCCGCCCTACCCCCAGCATTTTCTGAAGATGCTCCACCGTTACCACATCCGGGTAATCCTTGAACATCATCATGTACCGCGCCGTCTTGCGGTCGGGCTCTTCCTGAATCAAAGTGCAGGCTGCGATCTCGCTCATTCCTGTCCTCTCTT
>OLSB01001560.1_pt1 | contig 21893 bp, 22 predicted proteins | sample 1672071 | NCBI WGS metagenome assembly OLSB01 (sample SAMEA3136642, study PRJEB25190) | human gut metagenome | biome: human gut; feature: human-associated habitat; material: faeces | place: Austria | collected 2013 | reverse complement strand
TCCCGTTCCTCAAGGTCGCCCAGCAGGAGCACGATGCCTTCGCGCAGATCCTGCGCAGCAACGGCACCGAGGTCGTGTATCTCGAAGACCTGATGGCGGAAGTCCTCAAGCTCCATCCCGAGCAGACGAAGCCCTTCCTTTATCAGTGGCTCTCCGAGGGCAACATCAAGACCCGCCGCTGGCAGGACAAGCTCTATGAGTACCTCATCGGCAATTTTGAAGGCAAGGCGCTCGTCGAAAAGACGATGGAAGGCATCACGCTCAAGGAAATGGGCGGCGCTTCCGCTTATTCCCTGCAGGATCTGATCGCTCCGGCGGACGATCTGATCGTCGATCCGATGCCCAACCTCTACTTCACCCGCGACCCGTTCGCGTCCGTCGGCACCGGCGTGTTCCTGCATAAGATGCGCTTCCCGACCCGCTGCCGCGAGACCATTTACGCCGACTATATTTTCCGCTTCCACCCCGATTTTGAAGGTCTGGTCAAGCGCTACTATGACCGCGACGGCCACGCCAACATCGAGGGCGGCGACGTTCTCAACCTCACCGAGGACACGCTCGCGATCGGCATCTCCCAGCGCACCTCCCCGGACGCCATCGAGGAAGCGTCCCGCAATCTCTTCGCCGATCCCGAAGCGAAGATCCGCACCGTGCTCGCGTTCGATATCCCGAGCTGCCGCGCGTTCATGCATCTCGACACCGTGTTCACCCAGATCGACTACGACAAGTACACGATCCATCCGGCGATCCTCGGGCCTCTCACCGTTTACGAGATCACCCCGGGCGTGAGCGATCCGACCGATCTCCACATCCGCCGCATCGACTCCAAGCTGGAGGACATTCTCGCGAAGTACACCCGCACCGACCACGTCAAGCTCATCAACTGCGGCGGCGACGATCTCATTGCCTCGGCCCGCGAGCAGTGGAACGACGGCTCCAATACCCTGTGCATCGCGCCGGGCAAGATCGTTGTTTACGAGCGCAACGACGTGACCAACGCCATCCTCCGCGACGAGGGCATTCAGGTTCTCGAAATGCCGTCCGCCGAGCTCTCCCGCGGCCGCGGCGGTCCGCGCTGCATGTCCATGCCGATCATCCGCGCCGAGTAATCCCGTTCACCGTATAAAAGCATTCATATCTCACACATTACAATCATTTCCTGTAGGAGGGTAAATTATTATGGGCCTCAACATTCGCGGCAGAAGTTTTCTCACTCTTCTTGACTTCACTCCGGAAGAAATCAATTACCTCATCGACCTCGCCGTTGAGTTCAAGCGTCTGAAGAACAACGGCGTTGAGCACAAGTGGCTCTCCGACAAACAGATCGTCCTGCTCTTCGAAAAGACCTCCACCCGTACCCGCTGCGCCTTTGAAGTCGGCGCGCGCGATCTCGGCATGGGCGTCACGTTCCTCGACTCCGGCTCCTCCCAGATGGGCAAGAAGGAATCCCTCGCCGACACGGCGAAGGTTCTCGGCCGTATGTTCGACGGCATCGAGTACCGCGGCTTCAAGCAGTCCGTCGTGGAAGATCTGGCGAAGTACTCCGGCGTTCCCGTGTGGAACGGCCTGACCGACCAGTTCCATCCCACGCAGATGCTCGCCGACATCATGACCGCCCGCGAGGAGTTCGGCGATCTCCGCGGCCGCAAGCTCACATTCTTCGGCGACGCCCGCAACAACGTTGCCAACTCCCTCATGGTCGTGTGCGCGAAGCTCGGCATGCACTTCTGCGCCTGCGGCCCGCAGGAGCTGATGCCGGAAGAGTGGCTGATCGAAAAGTGCAAGGCCGTCGCCGCCGAGACCGGCGCGGTGCTCGAGTTCACCGACGACGTCGCGCAGGGCGCGAAGGACTGCGACATTCTCTACACCGACATCTGGCTGTCCATGGGCGAGCCCGACGAGCTGTGGGCCAAGCGCATCAAGCTTCTCCTTCCCTACCAGGTCAACCAGAAGGTCATGGATATGGCGAAGCCCACTGCGATCTTTGAGCACTGCCTGCCCTCCTTCCACGACCGCGAGACGACCGTGGGCGAGGATATTTACCAGAAGTTCGGTCTGGAAGCGATGGAAGTCACCGACGACGTGTTCCTCGGCAAGCACGCCCGCCAGTTCCAGGAGGCCGAGAACCGCATGCACACCATCAAGGCCGTGATGTACGCCACGCTGAAGTAAGGATCAAAAAAATGGCTGAAAGAATTGTTGTCGCTCTCGGGGGAAACGCTCTCGGCAAAACCCCCGAGCAGCAGCTCGAGCTTGTCCGCAATACCGCCCGCCCGATCGTCGATCTCGTCGAGAAGGGCTACGAAGTCATCATCGGCCACGGCAACGGCCCGCAGGTCGGCATGATCAACCTTGCGATGGAGTTCTCCGCCAACAAGGGCGGCGGAACGCCGTTCATGCCGTTCCCCGAGTGCGGCGCCATGACGCAGGGCTATATCGGCTACCATCTGCAGCAGGCCATTCAGCAGGAGCTGAAGAACCGCGGCATAGAGAAGGAATGCGCCACCGTCGTGACGCAGGTCGTCGTGGACGGAGAGGACCCCGGCTTCCGGCACCCGACAAAGCCCGTCGGCAGCTTCTATACGAAGGAAGAGGCCGAGAAGATCGCTGCGGAAAAGGGCTTTGTCTTTGTCGAGGACGCCGGACGCGGCTACCGCCGTGTTGTTCCGTCTCCGATCCCCAAGCGCATCGTGGAGCTGAACGTTGTCGATCAGCTCGTGCGCGCCGGTGACATCGTCATCACCGTCGGCGGCGGCGGCATCCCCGTCGTCGAGACCGAAAACGGCCTGCGCGGCGTCGCGGCCGTCATCGACAAGGATCGTGCCAGCTCCCTGCTCGCGCAGGACGTGCGCGCCGACCGTCTCATCATCCTCACCGCTGTGGACGCCGTGTGCGTCAATTACAATAAGCCCGACCAGAAGGAGCTCTCTTCCATGACGATCGCCGAGTGCGAGAAGTATATCGCCGAAGGCCAGTTCGCCCCCGGAAGCATGCTGCCGAAGGTCGAGTCCTGCATGGAGTTTGTGAAGAACAACGACCATGGCGGAACCGCGCTCATCACCTCCCTGGCCCGCGCCGCCGACGCCCTCGAGGGCAAAACCGGCACGGTCATTACCCGGTAAGCAAATTTTTGTCCCGTTTCGCATCTCCCAGCGAAGTCCGAACAAAATTTTAAGAGAGGGGTTCAAATCATGTCTAAGAAGACCAAAAGATCCATCAGCACATTTGCGATCCTGCTCGCCGTTATGCTCCTTGTGTCCATCGCCACGTGGCTCGCAGCGGGCAAGACCTACACCGGTGAGAACGGCGAGATCGCCGAAGTCGTCGGCGCCTCCGCCAGCGACATCTTTATGGGGCCTGTCAACGGCTTTGCCGACGCCTCTGACGTTATCACGTTCGTATTCTGCCTCGGCGCGTTCCTTGCCATCGTGAACGCCACCGGCGCTCTTGAGACCGGCATCCACACGCTCGTCCGCAAGCTGCACGGCAAAGAGCTCGTGCTCGTTTGGATCCTCATGTTCCTGTTCTCCGTCGGCGGCACGACCTACGGCATGGGCGAAGAGACCGTTGGTTTCTACATCCTGCTCGCCGCCACGATGATGGCGGCCGGCTTTGACCCGATCGTCGGCGCGGCCACCGTGCTGCTCGGCGCCGGCACCGGCGTTCTCGGCTCCACCATCAACCCGTTCGCGACCGGCGCTGCCGTCGCTGCCGCGACCTCCGTCGGTGTCGAAGTGAACATGGGCACCACCTATGTCATCGGCATCATTCTCTGGCTTGTCTCCTACCTTCTCTCCGTGCTGTTCGTCACCGCGTATGCGAAGAAGGTCCGCGCCAACAAGGGCTCCATCCTCACCGCCGCGCAGCTCGACGAGTGTCAGAAGGCTTACGGCGGCAAGGACGTCACCACCGCGAAGCTCACCGGCCGCCAGAAGGCCGTGCTGTGGCTGTTCGCTCTCTCCTTCGTCGTGATGATCCTCGGCTTCATTCCCTGGGGCAGCCTGAGCGAAACCATGTACAACGCTTTCTCGAGCTCCACCACTTGGCTCACCGGCGCCTGCCTCGGCGACTGGTGGTTCTATGACGCCGCCACCTGGTTCCTGCTCATGGGCATCATCATCGGCATCGTCGGTCTCGAGGACAAGGGCCAGCTCATGAAGCTCATCGCCAACGGCTTCGGCGACATGGTCTCCGTCAACCTCGTCATCGCGATGGCTCGTGCCACCAGCGTTATCATGGCCGCCACCGGTCTCGGCACCTGGCTGGTCGAAGCCTCCGTCACCGCGCTCAGCCAGTCCGGCGTTTCCGCCGGCGTGTTCGGTCTGCTTGACTACATACTCCACGTCGGTCTCAGCTTCCTCGTTCCCAGCTCCTCCGGTCTCGCCGGTCTGTCCGCCCCGATCGTCTCTCCGATCGTCGCCGGCATGGGCTGGAGCGTAGAGACCTCCATCATGATCAACGTTGCCGCCAACGGCTTCGTCAACCTCTTCACCCCGACCTGCGGCTTCATCATGGGCGGCCTCGCGCTCGCGCGCGTCCCCTACGAGAGCTGGCTGAAGTGGGCATGGAAGCTCCTCGTCGCCCTGTTCGTTGTTGTCGGCGTCGTCCTGACGATCGCGATGGCGGTGCTGAGCTGAATTTCCGCTTGAGTTATCGCATGATCTAATGGTAAAATACCGGGTGTGCGCACGAAAGTGCGTACATCCGGTATTCTTCAAACCAGAGCCGCTTCGGCTGTTCCTGCCCGAAAAGGGCCGCGGTCCGCGGCTGCGCGCTCACTGCGGGCGCGTTTGCGGGCCGGGCGGTTTTTCTCCGGCGGGCAGCGCCGGAGAAATGGATCGCTGTTGACCTGCTCCTGCGCGAGCAAATTTCTGTCAGACTTTTCCGTTATTTTCCGAAAAAGGACGGTGCAGACCATGCCCAGACGCGCCATGCTTCAGGACGCCCGCGCCTCCGCCTCCGACCCCGCGGTAATCTGCTCGTTCGATTATGAGGCGATCGACAAGCCCACCCGCGCCATCATCCACCAGGCGGCGCGCTTTCTGTATGTAAAACGCGGCCGCGGCAAGCTCGTCATCGACGGCGAGGAATATGTCCTCCAGCCCAACACGCTCGTCGCCATTACGCCGTGGAAGATCACCGACATGGTGGAAGTGGCCGAGACGCTGCAATTCATCAAGGTCGTTTACGATTATACGTATCTCAACTCCGTATTCAAGAGCGTTCTCGGTGCGGGCGACGTTTCTGCCGAGCCTCTGCGCTTTCTCACCGTGGAGCCGGTCGCCTATCTCGACAGCGTGCAGGCGGAGCATGTGGACGGCATCATGGAAAATCTCAAGACGGAGCTCGGCGTGGAGTCCACGCGTGTCAAGCCGCCGGACAAGCCCTATACGCAGCTCTACACGGTCAATAAGCTCATTGAGCTGATCATCGTTTACCGCCGGTACATTATGTCGCACCGCGGCGAGCTGGACGCCGGGCGCGAAGAGACCGCCAAGGATCCGTCCGTTTTGAGCTATATTTACGCGCATTCCGCGGAAAAGCTCACGCTCTCGCAGGTTGCGGAGGCGTTCTTTCTTTCGGAATCGGCGCTCTCCAAGAAGATCGCCGGCATGACCGGCACGACGTTTCCCAAGCTTCTGAGCAGCATCCGCGTGGAGAAGGCGTCGGACTTCCTCATCTATACGGATCTCACGCTCGACGAGATCGCGGGGCTCTGCGGTTTTGTGGACGCCTCGCACATATCCAAGCACTTTGCGCAGCGTGTCGGCATCACGCCGATGCAATACCGCAAGATCTACTCCAAGGCCGTCACCAAGTTCAATATCTCCGACAAGGCGATCGCTTTTGCGCTGACGGACTATATCTACAAAAACTACGAAACCGAACGGCTCACCGCCGCTTCCGTCGCCGCCGAGTTCGGCGTGTCGGTGCCGGAAATGAACCGTCTGCTTCTCTATTATAATGAGATGAACTTCGATACGCTTCTCAACTCCACGCGCATCAACAAGGCGTGCGAGATGCTCGTATCGACGGACTATCTCGTGATCGACGTTGCCGTCGCCGTCGGCTACAGCAACATCAAAACGTTCAACATGAATTTCTACCGCTTCAAGGAAATGACGCCGACGGAGTTTCGCGACCGCATAACCCTTCAGCGCACAGACGGCAGCGAGACCCGCGGCAGAGGCCGCGGCGCGCGCCGCCGCACCTCCGGTGCTCATGCGCCGGAAACCGCAAAGGAGACGACAGAATGAAATCCGGAAGACAGGGCATCATCCTCCGCATCGTTTCGGAACAGATCATCGAAACGCAGAACCAGCTCATGGACGAGCTGAAAAAGCACGGTATCAACGCCACGCAGGCCACGCTCTCGCGCGATATCCGCGAACTCCGTCTTGTCAAGCAGCACACCGCAAACGGCGGCAGCCGGTACGTCGCGGCGGAGACCGCTCCCGCGCAGGAGATGAGTCGGCGGCTCAAGGAAAACCTCCGCCAGACCGTGACGGGCGTTTATGCCTGCCAGAATCTCGTCATCATCAAAACGCTGCCGGGGCTTGCGCCCGCGGTGTGCACCGCCATTGACGGCATCGCCCCTCTGCCGGGGCTTGTCGGCTCGCTCTCCGGCAACGACACGGTGTTTCTCGCCATGCGCGACAATGCCGCCGCTGAAGCGCTCGCCGGCGAGGGCCGCAGTCTGTTTATGGGCTGAATCCCGGATAACCGACCATCCCCGCCGGAAGCTCTATCCGGCGGGGATGGTTTTTTCTTTATTCGAGATTGAGGCGTTTGTTGAGGATGGCGCGGGTAGCGAAGAAGAAGCCGGTGCCTTCGAGAAGCGCAAGGCCGATGTAGATGCCGAGCGCCGAGGCTGTTATGCTGATGCCCTGCGTGTGCCAGCCGCTGTTATCCACGCTGATCTGCCAGCCCAACAGTATATCGGCAGCCGCTCCGGAGGACTGGAAGAAGAGAGACATACACCCTCTCATAACAACGCTGACGGCGATGCTGATGCCGACATAGGCAAGCAGCGCAAACCATCCGCGGTGCTTCTTTGCGAGATGTCCGATCGAAATGGCAGTATAGATCTGCAAAATGGTGACGGCAGCGCCGATGAGCATATACACCGCAAACTCGGCGATCAGCCAGCCCGTGCCGGCAGGCAGCGGATTTTCGGTCAGATAGTCGGTCACATCCCGGATCGCCGCCGTGATATCGCTCAGGTTGGCCGGCGCGAGCACCGAGAGCAAAAGTCCCCCGCTCAGAACGGCAACAGCAATGCTGCCGATCTGGAAGATCAGGCTTGTCAGGAGCTTGGAGCCGATATGCTCCGAGGTCGACACGGGCAGCGTGAACATGAGATACCCTTCGTCGCCGAGAAGGCCCTTATAAAACCGGTTGATAATGAAAACGAGCACGAAAATGCCCATCGCCGCATAGAGCGCCACGAGCAGGACCATCGGCAGCACGGTGATAATAAAGTTTGCCAGCTCGCTTTGGATGTCGCCGTCGAACGCGATCCGAAGCGTGAGACCGTTGATCGCTGCAAGCACCGCCAAGCCGATCCAGATCAGCGAAAATGTGCGGATACCGGAGCGCAGATCGTATTTCATCAGTTTACCGAGCATTGTATTCCCCTCCATTCCCCATGACCGGCGCGCGGAACATATTGCGGAACAGCTCATCCACGCTGCCGCCGGTGCGCTCGCGGATGCTGTCGGTGCTCTCGTGCAGAACGACCTGTCCCTGCCGGAGGAACACCGCCTCGTCGAGCACCTGCTCCACATCAAGGATCAGATGCGTCGAGATGAGCACCGTACCGTTTTCGTTATAATTCGTCAGAATCGTGCGCAGAATAAACTCGCGCGCCGCCGGATCGACGCCCGCGATCGGCTCATCGAGCAGATAGAGCCGCGCGCGGCGCGACATGACGAGCATAAGCTGCATCTTCTCGCGCGTTCCCTTCGAGAGCGTTTTGATCCTGCTGCCTGCTTCCAAACCGAGCACGCGGCACATTTCCTCCGCTTTGGCGCGGTCAAAGTCGGAATAGAAGTCCGCAAACATATCGATCATATCGCCGACGCGCATCCAGTCGGGGAAATAGCCCCGGTCGGGCAGATAGCTTGTGATCGCCTTTGTCTCCACGCCGGGCAGGCAGCCCGCAATGCGCGCCTCGCCTGCGGTCGGCTGCAAAAGACCGTTGAGGATTTTTATAAGCGTCGTCTTGCCCGAGCCGTTCGGGCCGAGCAGTCCGACGATCTTGCCGGAGGTGAGCGTCAGATCGACGCCGCGCAGCGCCTGCACCGATTCAAAATTCCGGCACAGTCCTGTGCATTTTACCAGTTCTTCATTCATCATTTCTGTCCCTTTCCGCCTGTGCCATGTCCGCGGCCTCGCCGCGGGAATAGCCCAGCGCTCCCATTTCTTTGAAATAGCTTTCCGCGCACTCCACAGCCAGCCGCCGCCGCATCTCCTCGAGCGCCTCGGCATTTTCCGTCACGGTGCGGCCAAGCGTCCGGTTCGTTGTGACAAGACCGAGCGTTTCGAGCTGCGTGATCGCGCGCTGCATCGTATTCGGGTTGACGCCCGCCTCTGCCGCCAGCTCCCGCACCGCCGGAAACCGCGACCCCAGCGGATATGCGCCCGTGATGATCCGCCGCGCCAGCTGCTCCGTGAGCTGCTGCCATATCGGCCGCGAGCCCTGAATGGAAAAGTTCATGACACCCCTCCTCACTGTGTCTGTGTATTAAGTGATTAGTACACTACTACAATCATACACTTTTGTCAAGTACTTTTTTATTTTTCCGGTAGATTCCGCGCGGGAAATGTGGTACCATGAAAACATTCAAAAAATCTTAAAAAAATTTCTCCCTTTACCGAACCGTGTGTTGGGAAATTCCGTCTTTCTTTTCAGAAAGGCAACGAGCCTCGCAGAGAGAGTTTGCGTATGACAGCCGAAGAGTTTACCGTCCGGATCATGGACATGAAAAAAACGCTCTACCACGTTTCCTGCGGTATTCTCCGCAGCGAGGCCGACCGGGAGGACGCGGTGCAGGAGTGCATATGTAAGGCGTGGGAAAAGCGCGATTCGCTCAAGAGCGAGGGCGCGTTCCGCGCATGGGTGACGCGCATTCTCATTAACGAATGCTACGACATCTGCCGCCGGGGGAGCAAGATCGTTCTTCTCGACGAGATGCCGGAGGCGGTCGCCCCCGAGAGCGGCGACCGCGAGCTGCGCGATGCCGTTATGGGCCTGGAGGAGATTTACCGCATGCCGATCCTCCTGTTTTATGTAGAGGGCTTCAGCATACGGGAGATATCCCGTATTTTACAGATCCCCGAGGGTACAGTCAAATCCCGGCTGTTTGCCGGGCGCGGAAAGCTCCGCGAAGTTTTGAGCGAGGAGGTGCCGGTATGAGGGATTCCTGGGACAATATGTTTGAAGAGGTTCCCGCATCGTTTGAGGCGCGGATGAGGGAAACGCTTTCCGCGCTGGAGGAAAAGCCGAAGATACGGCGCTTCCGGTTCGGCACGGGCGCTCTTGCTGCGGCGGTGCTGCTTGTCGCGGTACTCGGCGGCACGGCACTGGCTACGGACTTTTTCGGCTTGAAGAGCCTCACCGTCACCGACCCGAACGCCTCCCCCGCTGCGGTCTCTGCCACCGAGGAACCGGCGGGCGGCAGCACGGTCATTGCGCTGCAGGGCGTGCCGGAGAGCCCGGAGTTCCAGGCGAACGCCGAGTGGATGGACTTTCTCGCATCGTACGACGCCGCCGCCATGGCACAGGAAGCCGCCTGCCTGCCGGAGAAATACGATCTCTACTCCGTTTCCACACAGGATATGGCCAACGAGCTTGACCGCATCATCCGCAAATACCACCTGCGGCTGCACACGTCCATGACGGACTTTGACAGCGAGGATACGCTCTACGCGCTGCTGGAAGCAGAGCCCTTCCTCACCGACTGCGCCGCCGTGAGCGGATATCTCTACGAGGACGGCTCGTTCCAGGCCTACGGCACCAACGTTTCCGGTAAGAGCTATGAATATCAGCTTGGCCGGTACGTCAAGGGCGCCTTCTCCGAGGTCACGCTGAACATCGGCAGCGCCGAGGATTATGAGGAGTGGATCTATACGACTTCCCGCGGCGATGAGGTGCAGCTCTCGCTCGGCCCGAACCGCTGCGTCGTGATGTCTGACCAGCCGAAGGCGTTTGTGGCAATCAACCTGCTCGGCGGCACAGAGGGCAACAGTCTCTTTATGCCGGAGCCGGTCACGAAGGAAGATCTGGAGGCATTTGCGGAGCTGTTCGATTTCGCGAAGCTCGGATAAGCCGGATACCGAATATATGCAGCGCACCCCCGCGGGGAAATACCGCGGGGGGGCATTTTCATGATTCATACAGCAGCTTTTGTCTCTGATACGGCTGCGGCTCGTAGCGGACGGAACCGATCCTCGGCTTCGGCACACCGTATTTGGGGTTGTAGCCGAACAGGTTTATGTAACGTTCGACGTCGCCGCGTTCCCGCTCCATGGCGAGAAGCACCTCAAGCGCAGCATTCGCGTCATCCACGGCGCGGTGGGTATTCTCGCCTGTGACGCCGTAGGCCTCCACGGCGTCGCAGAGCTTGTGCGGATAGCCCCGCCGGTCCTTGTAGATCGCCATGATATCGAGAAACCGTGCCTTTTGAAGCACCCCGGCGCAGCCGAGGCGGTGGAGAAAATAAAAGAGAAAGCACAAATCAAACTGCGCATTGTACGCGCACACGAGCGGTTTTTCCCCGGCGAGCGAGCGGACGAACGCCTCCGCAGCCACGTCCTTTTCCACACCGTTGAGAAAAAGCTCATCCTCGCGGATGCCGGTGAGCTGCGTGATGACCGGCGGCAGACGGCGCCCCGGCGAAAGGCGGATGAGATAGTCTTCCTCCGTGCGCTCGCCGTTTCGGTCAAGACGCAGAAAGCCGAGCTCGATGATCTCGTCGGACCGGCAGTTCACGCCGGTCGTCTCCGTATCGAGCACGATGATGGAATCGTAAGACGAAAAAAGGCTTTCAAGCATTCCCTATTCTCCCTTTGTCAGCAGCGCGCCGACCAGAACGAAGTATTCCGGCGGTGCGTCCTTTGTCCCCCATTGGAGCGGCGCGCCCAGCTTGTCCGCGACAAGCGCTCCGACATTCGCGCCGAGCGATTCGAGCGAATAGCGGAGCTTTTCCGGGAACCGGCAGGGCTGTGCATCCCGGCGCGCGCATCGCTCGCACACAAGGCAGCGCCCCGCGTCCAGCCGGAGCGAACCGGGCGTCTCGCGTTCCCGCTCTTCAAGCAGCGTATCAAGCGCCCTACGGTAAGGGCGGAGGAACATTTCGGGGTCGGCGAGCGCCGCGGCCTTTGCCGCGCCGCTCTCCGGGAACACCTGCACGGCGTACAGCGTGACCGCGGCATACCGCAGCCATACCTCTTCCGGGTCGAAATCGTAGGGCGGGCAGGACCACGTCTGCCCACAGCGCGGACACGCAGCACAGTAACCGAGGAATTCTCCCACATCCACATACGTTTCCAGCATCTCGCTCATCGGCAGAGCGCCGGTGAGATGCGCTGTCCGCACGCCGTTTTCTCTCTCTTCCATGGGCTTCTCCCTCATTTCAGCGATTCCTGACGGTTTACCACGCCCTTGAACGGCGTCATAAGCAAAATTTTCAAATCGAACAGCATCGACCAGTTTTCGATATAATAGAGATCGTAGTCTACCCTTGCGCGGATGGATGTGTCGCCGCGCAGGCCGTTGACCTGCGCCCAGCCGGTGATGCCGGGACGCACCTGATGGCGCACCATATAAAGCGGAATGCTGTATTTGAAATGATCGACATACCGCGGGATCTCCGGCCGCGGGCCGACGAGCGACATGTCGCCGGCAAGAACGTTGAACAGCTGCGGCAGCTCGTCAATGGAGTAGCGCCGCATGAACGCTCCCCATGCCGTACGGCGCGGGTCATGGTCGCGCGTCCACGCCGTGTCCGACTGGGCGTTCACGCGCATGGAGCGGAATTTGAGCATGAAAAACGGTTTTTTGTCCTTGCCGATGCGCTCCTGCCGGAACAGGATCGGCCCCGGGGACGAAAGGCGCGTGCCGATCGCAGCGACGAGCATGACGGGCGACGTGACAACAATCAGCAAAAGACTGGCAAGAATATCAAAAAGGCGCTTGACGATGTCCGCGCCGGCGTTGTCGAGCGGCACGCGCCGGACGTTCACCAGCGGCAGGCCGCACAGCTCCTCCACATACGGATGGCGCGACATGCACTCGTACCCGATCGGCAGCAGCGCGAGCTTCACGCCGGTGTCCTCGCATTCGCGCAGTATCCCGCCGAGCCGCTCCGCCTGATGTTCCTCCATGGCGATCACCGCCTCGTCCGGCGCCTTCGCTTCAAGCACGGCGCGCAGGGTATCGTAGCCGCCCAGATGCGGCACGCCGCTGAGCGCCGACGCGCCGACGCTGCCGATGACCGTCCATCCGGCATCGCGCCCCCTCTTCACGCGGCGCAGGCAGTCGCGCGCGGCAGCTCCTTCGCCGATGATGACAAGGCGGCGCAGACTCTTTCCGGCACGATACTCCCGCCGGAGCAAACGGTGCGCGGCAAAGCCGCGCGCGCCGGTGAACACGATGAGCAGCAGATAGCAGATGAGGATCATCCAGCGCGAAAAGTCCACTACGCGGAACACGAAGATGAGATCGATGTACAGCATCACGCCGAATGTGCAGCCGAGAACGATGCTGCCGAATTCGTGAATGAAGCCGCGCTGCGGCTGCGGCTCATAGACGCCGAGCAGCCCGAAGAGCACGGCGTACACCGGGGAGAACAGACCCGCCCACAGCATATGGTACCCGAAGCCGCCGACCGGGTTTTCGCCCCGGAACAGCACGAACCGGATGTAAAAAGCCGCCGCCATCGCCGCCACGGACAGCGCCATATCCGTTGCCGCCCAGAGGACGGTCTTTTTTGTTTCTCTTTTACTCATTGCATTTTCCGCCGTATAGGAAGATTTTGTCAGTTCTTAGACGTATCGCCGCGCGGCGCGGTTCGCTCCCCGCGGGCTTATGCCATTATAATTTTACCACAAACGGTTTGTTTCTTCCACGGTTTCTGTTATAATTCGGAAAGAAAGGTTGGTTTCGGAGGACGCCATGTGCAATCACACACCGAAAATTCTTTATGCCGCCTCCAGCAGCGCGCATTTGGTGAGCTTTCATCTGCCGTATCTCGCCGCGCTGCGCTCGCTCGGCTGGGATGTGACCGCCGCGGCGAACGGCAGCGGCGAAGGGCTGGGGGACGGCGTGCGCTTTCTCGCCGTACCGTTTACGAAGAGCTTTGTATCGCCGAGAAATTTCCGCGCCGCCGCACTTTTGGCGCGGGATATCCGCGAGAATCGATACGACGTGATCGTGACGCACACCTCGCTCGCCGCGTTTTTCACCCGCCTCGGCGTAATGCTCGCGGGCAAACAGCGCACCCGCGTCGTCAACACGGTGCACGGGTATCTCTTTGACGGCGATACCGGCGCGCTGCGGCGCACCGTGCTGCTCGCGGCGGAAAAGCTGGCGACGGGCGTTACGGACGATATCCTCGTTATGAACCGCTGCGACGAGACCATCGCAAAAGAGCACCGCCTCTGCCGCGGGAGCGTATATTTCATCCCCGGCATGGGCGTGGATTTTTCCCGCTTCCCGAGCGCTGCACCGGAGGAGCGCGCCGCGGCAAGAGCGGCGTACTCGCTGCCGGAGGACGCCGTGTGTCTCGTCTGCGCCGCGGAGTTCTCCAAACGCAAAAACCAGACGCTGCTTTTGGACGCGCTCTCCCGGCTGCCGGAAAACTATCATCTTCTGCTCCCCGGCGACGGGGCGCTGCTGCAAGAGTGCAAAGCCCGTGCCGGCGAGCTCGGCGTTGCGCCGCGCTGCCGCTTTCCCGGACGGCTCTCCGACGTGCGCGGCGCTCTCGCCGCCGCCGATATCTGCGTTTCGGCAAGCCGGTCGGAGGGGCTGCCGTTCGCGGTGATGGAGGCAATGCACATGGAACTTCCCTGCGTGCTCACGCGGGTCAAAGGACATGCGGACCTGCTGGAAGGCTCCGGCGCCGGATTCCTTGTGCCGTTCGGCGACGCGGCGGCGTTTGCCGGCGCCGTTCAGACGCTCGGCCGCGACGCCGCGCTGCGCAAGACGATGGGCGCCGCCGCGGCGGCGAGCGTGGAGCCATACGCGCTCGACCGCGTCCTGCCCGAGGTGCTGACATATTTTATCCAAGGATAAGCAATACCGCGTTTCCTCTTCACGGAAACGCGGTATTGCTGTTTTTTCCACTCAGCCCTCCTTATTGTCCCCGTCGGGATCACAGGAAGAGCAGTAAAAGTCCCACGGACTGTAGGTTTTATTTGTGCAGGTGTTGTGTTTCCCCATGCAGTAATAGGATTCCTTGCCGCTTGAAGAAGACGAGGATGACGAAGAGGATTTCGACGACGAAGATTTTCCCCCGCTCGCCGCGGAAGTCAGACATTTCATGCACCACGTTGCATCCTCGTCGATGTAGCGTCCACATTTTGCACAGGTATTGGAATGAACGGTGCAGCAGTTCGTATCTCCGCTTGACGCGATCGGTCTTGTGCATCCCGTATGAGCGCACTGTGTTGACGATGTGCCGTACTCGTTCGTGAACACCTCTTCAGCGACCCCTGTTTTTTCTGTTTCTGCAGGTGACGGCTCTGGCGTCGGCGTCGGTGCCGCTGTTGCTGTCGGTTCCGGTTTATTATCCTGTGTTTCGCATGCCGTCAAACTAGCAAGAAGACAAATCGTCAAAACTACAATCAGTGTTTTTTTCATTTTCCTTCCTCACTTCCACGGAATTCTTTCCACCGAATGCGACTGGCTGTTCCAGTAATGACTGTCGCCCCAGTCGTAGTATTGCCCCCAGTCTTCCGCATCATATTCGCTGCCGCAGTTTCCCAACAGAAGAACTCCGAGAATCACGGCAAGAATTATTAGTGCTTTTTTCATTTTATTCCTCCTTCTTAAATTCTTCCCAACTCAAGTCTCCATCCTCTTCCAAAAGCCACAGGCCCTCCCCCGTTTCCATGAGGAACCGTACCCTGCCACATTCTTCATAAAGCTCATCCATTGTTTCTCCGCTCGAAATCGCAATGCCCTTATAAAAAAGCGTAAAGCTATGGCGGTGATCCCAACTCGGCAGTCGGTCATGCAAAACTCCGTTCTCCCAATAGAATTCACCGGCTGAATAAGAGTACCGATCATATTCTCCTATGGCGTAGTCACCGTAGCCACGAAGCGTACTGGTGTTTGTGCGAGTGCTTTTACTCACATTCTCTCCGTTTTGGTCATAGAATGTTCCTGGCATGGTTTCCTGCTCTTCTGTTCCTAAAAGCTCTGCATGGTCATGGTAATACCCAACAGAATTGTCATTCTTTCTGTCGATACTCGGCGTCACCGGGGTAAGAATTCCGGCATTGCTCAGATTATCCGTCACAAAGCGGGCAGAAAATGACGATTTATAGCAGTTCCGTTCCGTAAAAGTCGCATATTTTTGAATGTCCTTTAAAAGTTCCTGCAAACTGTATAGCTGTATATATTCCTGCAGAAAAGGCGCATCGAGAAGTTTCCCTCTCTCTGTTTTTTGGTTAAAGCGATCAAATTCTTTCAAGGTCTCATAGGAAACATGGCTTCCCGTCGCGTCAATCAAGGCAATCATTTCTTTAAACCGCGCTACTCTCTGTCTGGGCTGACTTTCATATATTTCCATTGAAATAAAGAATACCATTACAATTGCTATTATCAGTGCTAAAATTCTTCCGATCATTCGCAGCGGTTTTTTCTCCATTTTGTCTCCCCTCCTATCTTTTATGTCCATAATATATCTTTATTTTCTCTGCGTCAAGAAGAAACCGCTCTTTATTTTCCGTATTCCGTTCTTTGCATAGATTTATACTATGTACACATCCGGAGGTGATAGCATGGATTATATTGAGTGGTTTCCGAAACGCGTTACGGAGCTGTGGATGCAGAAGGGCGTTTCCGCCCGAGATATGAGCCTTTCTCTCGGGCAAAGCGAAAGCTACATCAATAAGATTGAAAACCGGCACACTCTGCCATCCATGGCTGGTTTTCTGTATATTTGCGAGTATTTTGGTCTCACCCCGGAGGAGTTTTTCCGTGAAAGCCCATCGCCTGCCATGACGCGGGAATTCACCGCTGAGTTTGAAAAACTCCCGCCGGACTGCGCAGAACACATTTTGCTGCTGATTCGTGATCTGAACAAACACTGAAAAAGCCCCCTGCCGCCAAGCAAACGCTTGACAGCGGGGAGCTTTCGCATTTCCTTTTATTCCTTGTGTTCCGCCTTTGCTTTAATGCGCCGGAGGGGGTTGGGCGGGAGCTTCAGACGGCTGAGGCTCCAGTTCCGCTCGGCGGCGTAGCCCTTGGCCATGGCTTCGAGCGTTTCGTTGACCATTTTATGCAGGCTCGGCTCCTGGTGCACGGCGCGGGCAACGCGCAGCGTTTCGCGCAGCATCCGCGCGGAGAGGTCGCTGAGCGTTACGGCGCCGGTGGCCGTGAGCGTGCCGAAAAACTCCTCGATAAACTCCTTGCGCTCGTCCATGCTCATGCCGCCGAGCACTTCCTCCATCGCACGGTCAAACGCCCGCGCCGACGGCGACAGGCTTTCGCAGCGGACGAAGCCCGTGGGCGTTGTCTCCCAGGTGAAGCCGTCGTGCGCGCCGAGCAGCGCAGCGGTGCTTTTCACAACCGTATAGTCGCAGTCCTGCCAGAGGAGCGTGCCGACCATGGCGTTCTGGGAGAGGATCGTTTTGATGCGCGGCTTGATCCGCCGGTAGCCCTCGGTCTGCAAGATTTTCTCCTGAAAGCCGGGGCCGTCGTTATTGTATATGTTCCCAATGCGCTCCTGTACGCTCTCCGGTGCCATCGCGGCGGCGTACATGGCGAGATTGCCGCCCTTCGAGTGTCCGCCGACGGCGAGCTTACCGGGATAGACCGAGGCCGCCCACGTAAGATAGTCGAGCGCGTCGCGCTGCGCCGGGATCTCGTCCATGACGGTGAGCAGGCAGTCCTCCTTCCAGCCGACGATCGTGTCGTCCGTGCCGCGGAAGGTCACATAGTGCAGTCCGCCCGGCAGACGCAGCGTGAGCGCGGAGAACTGCTCCGTCTTTTTTTCGTCATGTACCTGCCGGAAGCCGGTGAGCATCACCTCGCGGAAGCGCACCGTTTCCGGCAGACGCTTGACCATCGGAGCAATATACGGCGAGCTGAGCGCGCCGAGCTTTTCCGCACCGCCCGCGGCGAAATACGCCTCCACCGCCTGCGGCAGCGGAACGTACAGCTCGTTTTCCGGCACGATGCCGGTAAAATCGAGCGTGCCGATCTTGCAGTGGATGTAGTTGTCCACCTCGTTCGGCGGCGACACCGAAAACGGCACGTCGCCGCGCCAGGTAAGGTAATCGAGAATGTTCGGCATGGCAAAACCTCTTTACAGTCCAAGCAGCGTTTTTACAACGGGGATCCTTCGGGCAGCGACGCACGTGAGGACGCCGAGAGCGAAGTCGGCCGCGGCAAGGAGAGGGATCAGCGCCAGCGGCACGCCGCCGAGGATTTTCTCTGCGGCAGCAAACAGCACGACCTTGTAGAACGGGTCGAACAGCATGATCTGGTAGGACATTTTCCCTGTCCGCGCCAGACTCCGGCAGCTTTCCGGTATGGCGTTCGCCAGCGCCAGCAGCAGCACCATCAGCGCGTACGATGTGACAAGCAGCCGAAGATATGCGTCAACGTTCAGCGACAGCGCAAAGCAGAGCGCGGACGCCGCGGAGAGCGCAGCGGCGAGGCAAAGTACGGCGACACGGTGACGGGAAAGAAATTCCTTCCGCTTTGGATAATAAAACCGCAGCGCCATGCCGGAGAGGAAAAACGGAAGATACTTTACGGCCCGGCCGATCTGAAATACCTCCGGCAAAAGAGAATAATTCTTCAAAGAGCATACGGCGGAGAAAACGGCGGCAGCGGTCATGCCGACGATCGCTTTCCGAGGCGCAGTGTTATCGTCCTTTTCCCAGAAAAGCGGTGCGATCGAAAGCATGAGAAAGATCGCGTAGGCGAACCAGTAGGCGCGGCCGATCACGAATGCATCGTATAACTGGCCGCCGATCGTATCCGCGTGCGCGAAGTGCCGGACGATCACGGTGCTGAAAAACACCTTCAAAAAGGCGAAGAACCAGAACGGGACGAGCACGCGGAGTATCTTTTTCTTATAGTACGCGCGCAGCGGCTGCCGATGGCACAAAAAGCCGGAGATCGTGAAAAAGAGCGGCACATGCACCTGATAGATGAGATCCTCGGCAATGCCGGCGAAAATCGGCAGGGAATACCGGTAGGCGTAATAGGAAATGCCGTGTCCCAGCACCACAAGAAACGCCGCAAACGCTTTCAGATAGTCCAGATTGGCGCTCGTCCGTTGATCCAGGTGCATGGTTCTCCTCCCCTCATCCGTTTTCGACTTGAATTGTACCTGTAAACATATCACAGTTTTCGCCGTCTGGTCAAGAGGGCAGCAGCCGGTATCTCTCACGGCTGCCGATCAGTCCACCCGTGTATAGATCATGTCTCCAATCGGATTGTTGTCTGTGGCCATAATAATAAGACTATTCTCCGTTATCTTTACGGGGAACGCGTTTTCTTTGCCATCATGATACAGCGTCACCGTTTCTCCGTCATAGGAATAGGTTCCCTTTCCTCCCTGCACGCTCAGTTTTAATCCGATCGGATTCTGCGCATAGTTTTCATACGTTCCGTCCTCTTTAAAAGAATAGACTAAGGTAATGCCAACAATGCTCGATTTCCATGTTCCGACGATAGCAAGGAGTTTCAGTTTCTCCAGTCTTTCCTCCGCTTCTCTCAGAATATCCGAATTGGACACCATGCCTTTTTCTTCTTCCGAGAGCGCTTCGTACTTTTCACGGACGTTCTGGATCTGCTCCTTTTTCTCCTCTGTCACCTCGCCAATGGCTGCGATCTCCTGCTCGACTGCGTTGATCTCCGCCAGACGCCTCAGTTCTTCCAATCTTTTTTCGGCCTCCTGCAGCGTTTCGTAGTTGGAGACGCTCTCCCTTTCCTCCTCCGGCAGCGCTTCATACTGCGCGCGGGCATTGCCAATCGCCGCTTCCGTTTCTTCGGTAACTTCGCCAATGGAAGCTATGCTCTTCTCAACCGCTTTTACTTCTTTGCTCTTCCCGCAGCCCGCAAGAAGGGAAACTGCCAGAAGAAGCGCTAAAGCACTGCTGATCCTCTTTTTCATTTGTGTTTCTCCTTTCACTTAGTCTTTTCAATATACCCTGATTTTCGGGTATATTCAACCATTTTTTCTAAATTATAATTTGTGTAGGGAGTTGTTTTTTTGCAGGAGGAAATGCGGTTGATCACCTTTGACCCCTTATGGGAAACAATGAAAAAGAAGGGCGTGACAACATACACACTGATAACCAAATACTCCTTCAGCAAGGGGACGCTGGATGCCATGAAGCACAACCGGAGCATTACTCTTACCACGCTCAACGACATATGCTCAATCCTCGGCTGCTCTGTGGAGGACGTCATTTTATATATTCCGGACGAGAAATAGCGGATATTGAATTTCAAAATTCAATACCCGCTATTTCTTTCATTAAGCAAGAAAAGGAGCTGGGATTTCTCCCAGCTCCTTTTTGCGATTGGAAATTATTCGTACAGCGCCTTGAGCTTGAGCAGGTGCTCGTAGCGGGCCTTGGCGTTCTCTTCGTTCTTCTCGAAGAGCTCGGCGGCACGCTCGGGGAAGGAAGTGGCAAGACGCGCGTAGCGGGCCTCGTTCTTCAGGAAGTCCTGATAGCCGCCCTTGGGCTCCTTGCTGTCGAGCGAGAAGGGCTTCTCGGCCGCCGGGTTGTACCGGAAGAGGTTCCAGTAACCGCAGTCAACGGCCTTCTTCATCTCCAGCTGGCAGTTGGCCATGCCGCCCTTGATGGAGTGCATCTCACAGGGGGAGTAGCCGATGATGAGCGACGGGCCGTGCCACGCCTCGGCTTCCTTGATGGCCTTGAGCGTCTGCGCCATGTTCGCACCCATAGCGACCTGAGCGACGTAGACGTAGCCGTAGGTCATGGCGATCTCGGCGAGAGACTTGCTCTTGATCTCCTTGCCGGCCGCCGCGAACTGCGCGACCTGGCCGATGTTGGAGGCCTTGGAGGCCTGTCCGCCGGTGTTGGAGTACACCTCGGTGTTGAACACGAACACGTTGACGTCTTCGCCGGAGGCCAGGACGTGGTCGAGTCCGCCGAAGCCGATGTCGAACGCCCAGCCGTCGCCGCCGAAGATCCAGACGGACTTCTTGGCGAGGTAGTTCTTGCCCTCGAGGACCTTGCGGGCGAGCTTGCAGGCGTCGCACTCGCAGGTGGGCACGCTCGGATTGGCGTTGATGGCGGCGATGAGCTTCTCGGTGGCGGCGGTGTTCTTCTCGCCGTCGTTGACGGTGTCGAGATATTCCTTGCCGGCAGCGGCGATGTCCTCATCGACGTAAGGCACGGCGATCAGTTCCTTGACGGCCTCGATGTACTTCTCGCGAAGCACCTTCTGGCCGAGGTACATGCCGTAGCCGTTCTCGGCGTTATCCTCAAAGAGGGAGTTCGCCCAGGCAACGCCCTTGCCGTTCTTGTCCATGCAGTACGGAGAAGTGGCAGCCGGTCCGCCCCAGATGGAGGAGCAGCCCGTGGCGTTGGAGACGTACATGCGGCTGCCGAAGAGCTGGGTGACGAGGCGGGCGTAGCTCGTCTCGGCGCAGCCGGCGCAGGAGCCGGAGAACTCCAGATACGGCTTGAGGTACTGGGACTTGATGACGTTGTCGGTGCCGGCGACGTCGGCCTTGACGGTGACGTCCTTTACCATGTAGTCAAAGACCTTCTGCTCGCCGAGCTGGCTCTCCTGGCCGACCATCTTGAGGGACTTGGTCGGGCAGACGCTCACGCACACGGAGCAGCCCATGCAGTCGAGCGGGCTGACGGCCAGGGCGTATTTGTACTTGCCCTTGGACATCTTGTGATCGACCATCTTGGTGCCTTCGGGAGCCGCGGCGGCTTCCTCGGCGGTGAGGGTGTAGGGACGGATGGTGGCGTGCGGGCAGACGTACGCGCACTGGTTGCACTGCGCGCAGGTCTCGGCGGTCCACTCGGGGACGGTGACGGAAACGCCGCGCTTCTCATACGCAGCGGCGCCCTGCTGGAAGGTGCCGTCGGCGTAATCGACGAAAGCGGAGACCGGCAGAGAATCGCCGTTCATGCGGCCCACGGGCTCCATGATGCTGCGGACCATGGCGACGGTCTTTTCGGGGCCTTCGAGATGCTCGACGTGCGCTTCCTCGGCGGCGTTCGCCCAGTCGGCCGGAACGTCGATCTTCACGAGGGCGCCGGCGCCGGCGTCGATGGCGTCCCAGTTCTTCTGGACGACGTCCATGCCCTTCTTCATGTAGGAGTGCTCGGCGGCGTCCTTCATGTACTTGACGGCCTCATCCTTGGGCAGCACGTTCGCCAGAGCGAAGAACGCGGCCTGCAGGATGGTGTTGGTGCGCTTGCCCATGCCGACCTTGACAGCGAGGTCAATGGCGTTGATGGTGTAAAGCTGGATGTTGTTCTTGGCGATATAGCGCTTCGCGTCGGCGTGGAGGTGCTTGTTGAGCTCCTCGAAATCCCACTGGCAGTTGATGAGGAAAATGCCGCCGGGCTTCACGTCCTGCACCATCGGGAAGTTCTTCACGATGTAGGACGGGTTGTGGCAGGCGACGAAGTCGGCCTTGTTGATGTAGTACGGG
>OLSB01001556.1_pt1 | contig 21932 bp, 25 predicted proteins | sample 1672071 | NCBI WGS metagenome assembly OLSB01 (sample SAMEA3136642, study PRJEB25190) | human gut metagenome | biome: human gut; feature: human-associated habitat; material: faeces | place: Austria | collected 2013 | reverse complement strand
CCTACCGTACCTATGTACGCCGACGGGCGTGAGTTGCTTGTCTTCCGAACTTTTTTGCAGTCTGTCGGTGTGTCGAAAAGACTTTTCGACACGTTGAATTCTTCTCAGTATGGGCGGATATAATGTGCGCTGGTGTCGGGTGCAGGCCGCATCTTTATCCCCGAAACAATGCCGACGGCAAGGAACGAGGTAATGATCGAGCTGCCGCCGTAGCTGAAGAAGGGAAGTGCCAGACCGATGACCGGAATCAGTCCGAGGCAGACGCCGACGTTGATAAGCACCTGAAACAGGAACATCGAGGCAATGCCGACGCAGATCAGGCGGTTCATGCAGTCGGGCGATTTGATGCCGACATAGATGATACGGACGATGATCGCCAGCAGCAGCGCCAGCAGGATCAGACAGCCGACCATACCGAGCTGTTCGCCGGTGGCGGAGAAGATCGAGTCGGTGTGGCTCGCGGGAAGGGTCGTGTTGGTGACGGTACCGTTGGTCAAGCCCTGACCGGCAAGACCGCCGTTTTGCAGCGCCTTGAGGTTCTGATTCGTCTGCCAAAGCTGGTGACGGCCGGTGGGGTCGATCGTCGGGTCATACAGCGCAAGGATGCGGTTTTTCTGGTCATCGCGAATGACAAACCGCCAAATATACGGACCGGCAAGCGCCAACGCTCCGCCGCCCGCAAGAAACCACCAAAGGCTGACGCCGCCGACAAACGCCATGGTCAGGAAGGTGAAGATGAAGATCAGTGAAACGCCCGTGTCGCTGGAGATCGCGACGTAGAATGCGACAAGACCGAGCGTTTGCACCGTCATCGGCACCACGCACTTCGGCGAGGAGATGCGCGTTTGGTGGACGCTCATCGTTTTTGCGAGAATGATGACCAAAATGATCTTGCAGACCTCGGCGGGCTGGATGTTGAACGGCAGGAAGGGGAAGGAGAGCCAGCTCTTATTGCCGCCCACCGTGACGCCCCAAATCAGAAGCATACCGATGAAAACATAGTTAAACAGCGTCAAAAGCGTTCGCTGACCCGCGAGGATGTCGATGTCGAAGGCAGTCAGCGCAAGATAGGCAAGGACACCGAAGATGAGTGTGCCCGTCTGAATGATGATATAACGGCTGGTGCCCTCCTCGGCGGTGGTGGCGGCGATCATGACAATGCCGTACAGCGTTGTAACGACGCACAGCGCAAGCAGCACCATGTCGCCCTTTTTGAAAATATCCGAGATTTTTGCCGTCAGCTTTTTCATGCGTCCACCTCCTACCCGAGTTTCCCCTATTCTACCACCAATCTCGCGGCTTGTAAACAAAAAGTTTTGCATTGCATCGAACCGTGTGGTACAATGGTACAAAACGGCGGATAAGAAGGAAAGAAATCATGCAATATATTACAACATCACCGGAGCGGACCGAGGCGCTCGGCGAGCGGCTGGGCGAGCGGCTGCGCGGCGGGGAGGTTATTGCCTACCGCGGTGAGCTTGGCGCAGGAAAGACCGCCTTTACGCGCGGGCTGGCGCGAGGCTTGGGGATTTCCGTGCGCGTGACCAGTCCGACCTATACGATCGTCAACGAGTACGGCGGCGGTCGGCTGCCGCTGTTCCATTTCGATATGTACCGTCTGCACGATGCCGACGATCTGTTTGACATCGGCTGGGAGGACTACCTCGAGCGCGGCGGTGTCTGCGCCGTGGAGTGGAGCGAAAATGTTGCGGAGGCAATGGAGGGCGCGATCACCGTCACGCTGGAAAAGTACGCGGACGATACGCGGCGGATCACGATAGAAGGGGGAGAGGACATTGCGGATCTTGGCGTTTGAGACCTCGGCAAAGGCAGGCTCGGTCGCGCTTTCGGACGATGGGAAGCTCTTGGGCGAATTCTATCTCAACTGCGGCATGACGCACAGCAAAACGCTGTTGAAGCTTGCCGAGGAGCTGCTTGCCGCCTGTGAGCTTGCGCCGAAGCAGCTTGACGCGGTGGCGTGTGCGGCGGGTCCCGGCAGCTTTACCGGTGTGCGCATCGGTGTTGCGGCGGCAAAGGGCTTTGCTTGGGGCGCGGAGCTGCCCTGTGTCGGCGTTTCCACGCTGGCGGCAATGGCGCAGCAGGCGCGGGAATTCGAGGGCGTCATTTGCTGTGCGATGGACGCGCGGCGCGAACAGGTGTACCACGCGATGTTCTCCTGCCGCGGCGGGAAGCTGACGCGACTGAGCGAGGATTGCGCAATTTCACTGGAGGAGCTGGCGCAGCGGCTGAAAAAACTCGAATCTCCGAAAATAATGGTTGGAGATGGCGCTCGGTTGTGCTATAATACCATCGGTACGGTTTGCGACGGCTGCGTTTGTGCACCGGAGCATTTGGCAATGCAGCGGGCAAGCGGCGTTGCGCTGGTTGCGGAGGAGCAGCTTCGGAGCGGAGGCGATTTTTCCGGAGCGGCGTTGATCCCGAACTATCTTCGCCTGTCACAGGCGGAGCGCGAGCGTGCGCAGCGGCTGCACGAGAGTTAAGGAGGAGACACATGGGAAAAGTACAGATCTTAGATCATCCGCTGTTGCAGCATAAGCTGACGATTCTGCGGGACAAGAACACGGGTGTGAAGGAATTCCGCGAGGCTGTCGGGGAGATTGCCGCACTGATGTGCTATGAGGCGACGAGGAATCTTCCGACGGAGGAAATTGAGATCGAGACGCCCGTTGCAAAGGCGACTGCCCGCGTCCTGGCGGGGAAGAAGCTTGCCATCGTGCCGATCCTCCGCGCCGGACTCGGCATGGTCGAGACGATGATTTCCTTGATCCCCTCGGCAAAGATCGGTCACATCGGACTGTTCCGCGACCCCGAGACGCATCTGCCCGTCAAGTATTACTGCAAGATGCCCCCCGACATCTCCGAGCGTCAGGTATTTTTGGTCGATCCCATGCTTGCCACCGGCGGCAGCGTGATCGCCGCGATCGATATTCTGAAGAATGAATACGGCTGCAAATATATCACGCTCATGGATATTATTGCCGCGCCCGAGGGCATTGCGGCGGTGACGGCGGCACATCCCGACATTGACATCTACGTTACGGCGGTCGATGAAAAGCTGAACGAGCACGCCTACATCGTCCCGGGTCTCGGCGACTGCGGCGACCGTATCTTCGGCACAAAATAAGTATGGATTAAAAAACTCCTGCGTCCGTCTCGGCGCAGGAGATTTTTTGCGGTAAAACAAAACCACCTGCGTCCAAACAGACGCGGGTGGTTGATTTGACTGAATTACAGAGCCTTCTTTGCGGTTTCGACGAGAGCGCCGAACGCGGCGGAGTCGGCGATTGCCAGCTCGGACAGCGCCTTGCGGTTCATCTCGATGCCGGACTTCTTCAGACCGTTCATGAAGCGGGAGTAGTTCATATCGTAGGGCTTCACGGCGGCGGAGATACGGGCAATCCACAGACGGCGGAAATCGCGCTTCTTCTGCTTGCGGCCGATGTAGGCGTAAACGCCGGACTTCTTGACCGCCTGCTTTGCCATCTTGAAATGGGTCGATTTGGAGCCCCAGTAGGACTTTGCGAGCTTGAGGGTCTTATTTCTTCTCTTGCGCGTCATCAGCGCACCTTTTACACGTGCCATTTACTATATCCTCCTCTTCCGATTACTTGTACGGGATCATCTTTTTGATGGCGTCAACATTGGTGACGTCTGCGTAGGTCGTGCTTCTCAGACGGCGACCGCGCTTGGTGTCCTTCTTGGTGAGGATATGGCTCTTGAATGCGTGTGCTCTCTTGACCTTACCGGTCTTGGTGAGATTGAATCTCTTCTTTGCACCGCTGTGGGTCTTCAGTTTCGGCATGGGTACTTCTCCTTTGTAATTATTTTGCAGCCTTCGGCGACAGGAAGATAGACATATGTCTGCCGTCGAGCTTGGGTTTTTTGTCCAAATTGGAAACCTCGGCGCAGCCCTCTGCGAATCGAATCAGCAGCTCCTCGCCAATGTTGGTGTGCGCCATCTCACGACCGCGAAAGCGAACCGTGACCTTCACGCGATTGCCGTCCGAAAGGAACTTGCACGCGCTGCGCATCTTGGTGTTGAGGTCGTTGGTGTCGATGCCGGGAGACATACGAATCTCCTTGATCTCCACCACGCGCTGATTCTTTCTGGCTTCCTTTTCCCGCTTGAGCTGGTCAAAACGGAACTTGCCGTAATCCATGATCTTGCAGACAGGGGGTACTGCGTTCGGAGAGATCTTCACAAGATCAAGATCCAGTTCCTCTGCCATTGCCAGCGCTGCTTCGGAGGTAACGATACCGACCATAGCGCCGTCCGCGCCGATGAGTCGAATTTCCTTATCCCGAATTTCCTCGTTGAGCTGATGATCTAATTTGCCGATGGGAAAACACCTCCGTCTCAATAGAAACAAAAAATACGGATGCCGACGGCACCCGCATCGAACCCGCGCCATACGACGCGAAAAACTCGACTATCAAACCTCTTCGCAGCGCTTGAGGTGAGGACGGGTCGCCGACCTTCTTTGTTTTGCTACACAATTATAGCACCCCGTCCTCACCGTGTCAAGCACTATTTTGTGAAAGCACGGAAGAATTTTTTTGCGGCGCTCGACGGCGATTTCAAAGCATTTAGATAACAGAAAATGAAGAACAAAACGGAGTCGCCAGATCTCGCTTGCAGCTCAAGAAAATCCATGCCCATGTATCCGGCGAGCGGCCTGCGTGTTCTTGGCAGAATGAACAAATTGTAGCCAATTAAATTATATACATTGACAAAATTTAGGAATTAGTCAACAAATTATGAAAATATATTGACAAACGAATAAACGGACGATATGATGTAGACAGTTCGGTGCACGAAAACAGACGAATCGCGCCGAGATTTTAGAGGAGGTAAGCAAAATGAAAAAAGCACTGGCACTTCTTTTGGCACTGTTAATGATTTTCACATTGGCAGGCTGCGTGAACAACCCGAACCCCGACAACGGCGACAACCCGTCCGGCTCGGATCAGCCTGCTACCACGGAGGGAGCGATTCCGGACGGAGAGAAGATTACCGTTGGCTATTCTCTGAAAACCCTGCAGGAAGAGCGCTGGCAGCGTGAGCTTGACGGCTGCGAGGCAGCGGCAAAGGATCTCGGCATCGATTTTGTATATCAGGTTGCCAACGGCGATGCACAGACGCAGATTTCTCAGATCGAAAACCTGATTACACAGGGTGTGGACGTATTGATGGTTACGGCGGTTGATATGGGTGCGCTGACAAACGTCCTCGAGACTGCGAAGGAAGAGGGCATTAAGATTCTGATTTACGATCAGCAGCTCCAAAATGCTTACGGCGATGCATTCGTCGGCTACGAGGACTATACCAACGGCACACTGATTGCACAGGTTTGCAAGGAAAAGAACATCAGCGGCAAGGTTGTCATGCTGCACGGTGATAAGGCGTCGAGCATTGATAACATCGTTGAGGGTGAAAAGGCGGAGTTGGAAGGGCTTGACATTGAGATTGTAATGGAGCAGTATTGTCAGAACTGGGCGGCGGAGAACGGACTTAGCTATGCTCAGAATGCCCTTGCTCAGTTTAACAACGACATCGCTGCGTTCATCTGCATGAATGACGGCATTGCTTCCGGTGCGATTCAGGCGCTTGAGGAGGTCGGACTTGCCGGAAAGGTCGTTGTTACCGGCATGGACTGCGAGGTGACCGCCGTACAGAGAATTGCGGCGGGTACGCAGACCTCTACGCTGTTCAAGGACAGCAAGGTGCTGTCCAGAACCGCTATCGAAACTGCGGTTAAGCTCGCAAAGGGCGAGGAGATTAAGGCGGAAAAGACCATCAACTTCGGTGTGAATGATATGCCGCATGTAATTGTCAACTCTGTCGTTATTACGGCTGACAACATTCAGAGCGCACTCATTGAGCCCGGCTATATGACCGAGGAAGAAATTTTCGGATAATAATACTGAGGGGGCAGGGCGCCCTGCCCCCGTCACTAAAAGGAGACGGCGATGGAAGACTATATCCTGAAGATGCAAGATATTACAAAGCTGTTTCCCGGCGTACGCGCACTCGATAAGGTGAACTTCCGGGTTCGGCGCGGTGAGATTCATGCGCTGGTCGGTGAAAACGGCGCGGGAAAATCCACGCTTATGAAAATTCTGAGCGGTGTGTATCCGACGGGAGACTACTCGGGCACGATGCTGCTTAACGGCAAGCCGCAGACCTATTCCTGCATCAAGGACAGCGAGCGTGCCGGCGTTGCAATTATTTATCAGGAGCTCGGACTTGTCAATACTATGACGGTTTGCGAAAACATCTTTTTGGGAAACGAATTGATGAAAAACGGTTGTATCGATTGGGACAGTCAAAACGAGAAAAGCAAGGAGCTTTTGCAAATTGTCCGACTGAAGGAAAATCCGATGACTGTCGTTGAACAGCTTGGCACCGGAAAGCAGCAGCTCATTGAGATTGCAAAGGCGATAAATAAGAATGTTCAGCTCCTGATTCTTGATGAGCCGACCTCCTCTCTGACCGAGGCGGACAGCAAGAATCTTTTGGAGCTTCTGAAAAAATTCCGAAGCGAGGGAATGACCTGCATTTATATTTCGCATAAGCTCAACGAGGTTATGGAAATTGCAGATACCATTACCGTACTCAGGGACGGCAAAACGATTGTGACGAAGCCGGCCGGCGAATTCGATGAGCGCAGCCTGATTTCGTATATGGTCGGCAGAAATATGGACGATTGCTATCCGTATGCCGAGCATACGCCGCATGATGTCGCGCTGCGGGTTGCAAACTGGACGGTCCCCACAAAAAAGGATCCGAGTCGCAAGCTTTTGAATTGCGTGGATTTTGAGGCACGTAAGGGTGAGATCGTAGGAATTGCCGGACTGATGGGCGCCGGTCGGACAGAGTTTGCAATGAGCTTATTCGGCGCATTGAGCGAAAAGCCGGAAAGCGGCGAGCTGTTTTTGCACGGGCGGAGGCATAAGGTGTTTCGTTCGCCGAAGGAGGCGATTGATGCCGGTCTGATGTATCTTTCCGAGGACCGCAAAAGGTACGGTCTTGTGTTGAATCTCAATTTGCGGCAGAATATTACATTAGCGAGCTTGGAACGAATTTCAAAGCTCGGCGTAATCAATTACGACAAGGAAACACAGGAGGTTGGTGATTCCATCCGCGACCTTGGCGTGAAAACGCCGTCGATGTTTCAATTGGCGAAAAATCTCTCGGGAGGGAATCAGCAAAAGGTCGTGATTGCAAAGGCGCTGCTGACACAGCCTGAAATCCTGATTCTTGATGAACCGACACGGGGAATCGACATCGGTGCGAAGCATGAGATTTATCAGCTTATGAACAAGCTTGTTGAGCAGGGCATTTGCATTGTTATGATTTCCTCCGAGCTGCCCGAGGTTATCAATATGAGCGACCGAATCTATGTAATGTCCGAGGGAAGGATGAATGCAGTTTTGGATAATACCGGACATTGCGTCAGCCAGGAAACGATTCTTTATTATGCGGCGGGAGGACAATGATATGACAGAAACAAAACTTTCTCGCGCAAAACAAACCACGGGGTTGATTTACAAACACAGCCTCTTTATTGAGGTGATCATTGTATTTGTGCTGTTCCAATTTTTGACCGGCGGCACATTTATTACGACCCGAAACCTTTCAAACCTTATGATGCAGGGCGCAACATGCTCGCTGATTGCGGTAACGATGATGCTAGTCATTGTTTCGTGCAACTCGGATCTGTCCGCGGGCAGCGCACTGGGCTGCATCGGCACCATCGCCGCAACGCTTCAGGTTACGCTGGGGTGGGGAACCGTACCCACAATGCTGCTGGTATTGCTTGCCGGTCTGCTTCTCGGCTTTTGGCACGGCTACTGGATTGCATACAAGAAGCTGCCTGCGTTTATCGTAACGCTGGCAACGCAACTGGTTGTCAAGGGAATTACGCTGCTGGTCGGCAACGGAGCGGCGATCGGACCGATGAGCGAGTCCTTTTCCGCACTCGGCAAGGGTTATATGCCGAGCCTGTTTTTGAAGGATGCAACGTTCAATGATCTGAGCCTGATTATCACGGTTGTGCTGCTGACCGTTTATGTGATCGTGACGATTGCAAGCGAGAAAAAGCGTATTAGGCAGGGGCTGGTTCAGCCGAAATGGAGCAAAATGCTTTTGAAGACGGCGGGAATCGTTGTGCTCGTTGCTGCAGCGGCAAGCATCTTTGTCTTCTACAAGGGCTTTCCATATGCGATCGTTCTGCTGCTGGCTGCTGCCGCGGCAGTGAATTTTGTCGTAAAAAACACAAAATTCGGGCGTTACGTATTTGCAATCGGCGGCAACGCAGAGGCAGCGCGGCTGTCGGGAATCAATAACGAACGCGTTGTGTTAAAGATTTATGTTTTACACAGTGTTGTTGTCTCCTTGGCAAGCATCGTATATCTCGGTCGTGTCGGTCAGGCGACGGCAACCGCGGGAACATCATTTGAGTTTACGGCAATTACCGGGTGCGTTGTCGGTGGTACGAGTATTATGGGCGGACGCGGCAACGTCGTCGGTGCGGTGATCGGCACGATGCTGATGGCAAGCCTTGATAACGGCATGAGCTTGCTGAACATGGGTCAAAGCACGCAATACATTGTGAAGGGCTTGGTGCTGATGCTGGCAATCGCTATGGATGTTATTTCAAGGAATAAAAAAGGGTAATGAATATGGGTTATATTAAAGATAAAATTGCAAATGTTTCGGTGCATCTTGTTTCTACCAGAGTTCAGCAGGGTTTCGCCGATGCAACAAGAACGGTGGAATGCGTCGGTTATACGGTCGTTTGTATTACAACGCAGAGTGGCATTGAGGGCTTCGGAGTTACCTATCATGAGGTCGGCGGCGAAGCAACAAAGATGCTGATTGAGAAGGACATCGCACCTAAACTGATCGGCAGGGATCCGTTTGAGACTGAGAAGATTTGGGAGGAAATGGTTGCATACCTTCGCGGTGTGGGCAGGAAGGGATTAATGTTCTGTGCGTTGAGTGCTGTAGACATTGCTCTTTGGGACATTAAGGGCAAAATGCTGAATATCCCGCTCTACAAGCTCTTTGGCGGCAATAATCCGAAGGTTCCGGTTTACGGAAGCGGCGGCTGGACATCATACTCTGATGACCGTTTGGTTGAGGAAATGGTAAGTCTTGTCCGTGACGATCACTACAGCACTATTAAATTTAAGGTCGGTGTAGACGGCGGCAGAAATCCGAATCGTGATCTTGATCGTGTTCGGTTGGTTCGCGAGGCGGTCGGTCCGAACGTACAGATTCTCCTCGATGCAAACAACTGCTGGGATGCGGCAACAGGCGTTCGCTTTGCAAATCGCGTGAAGGAATATGACATCCTGCTGCTTGAGGAACCGGTTTTTGCCGACGATTTACCCGGACTGAAACGATTTAAGCTCGGAACTGATTTGCCGCTTGCGACGGGCGAACATGAGTACACAAAATACGGCTGTAGGGAGCTTGTGATGAATAACGCAACCGACTACGTTCAAATCGACGCAACACGCACGGGCGGCTTTACAGAGATGTTGAAGATTGCTGCAATCACTCAGGCGTGGAATCTGAAATTTGCACCTCATGCAATGGAAAATATCCATATTCATCTCGTCAGCGCTTTCTCCAACGCTCCCTTTCTGGAACGGCTGAAGCTCTTTGAAGGGATTACGGAGCAACTTTACATTGATGCCCCGAAGCCGGTGGACGGTTATATGACGATTCCAGATCTGCCGGGGCTTGGCTTATGCTTGAACAAAGACTTTATTCGTGATAACGAGGAGTAAAAACAGGAGGTAAAGACAATGAAGATGTTAATGAACGGTTGCTGGACGGATTCGTCCGACGGTAAGGTTCAAAATGTTGTAAATCCCGCAACCGGCGCGGTGATTGATACAGTACCGTGTGCCACGCGCGAGGATGTTACGAAGGCCATTGACATTGCAGCCGAGGCTCAAAAGCCGTGGGCGGCAATACCTGTACGTGAGCGCTGCAAGCTGCTGAGAAAATTTGCAAAGAATGTCGTTGAGCGCCGGATGGAGCTTGGAGAAATCCTGACAAAAGAAACCGGAAAGCCTTATATTGCCGAGTCTGTTTGGGAATTCGACTCCGTTGCATATGTGTTCGAAGGTGCCTGTGAAATTGCAATGCACCATTACGGAAAAACCCTTCCCATTGCAACCGAACCTGGGTATGACACTGACATTCAGTTTACAATGAATGAGCCGCTTGGCGTAATCGCCTGCATTATTCCCTATAATTTCCCTGCAGCACTTTGGTCTTTCAAGGTTGCTGCAGCGCTGGCTGCCGGCAATGCGGTTGTAATTAAGGCACCGTCGTATGATCCGCTGACGGTTCTGACCCTTACTGATATGCTGGTCGAGGCAGGAATTCCCGGCGGTTTGGTGAATTGCCTTACCGGAAAGGGCAGCCTTGTAGGTGACTGGATTGTTGACGATCCGCGCATTGCATCCGTGAATTTTACCGGTAGCGCAGAGACCGGCATCAGCATTGCGAAGACCGCGGCTAAGCATTTGACAGGTTATCAGTTTGAACTGGGCGGAAACGATCCGTTTATTGTGTGTGCCGACGGTGACTTGGAGCTTGCACTCAAGGAGGCGGGCGATAAGGCAAGAAATGCCGGACAGTGCTGCAGTGCGGCAAAGCGCTTCCTGATTCATAATTCCCTAAAGGAGACCTTCTGCAAGCGTTTGGTTGATGAGTATCTCAAGCCGCTTGTGTTGGGCGACCCGTTTGATAAAAAGACAACGATGGGTCCTGTTATCAGCGAACAGGCGGCAAAGAAGATTATCTCTCAGATTGATCTGACGGTACAGCAAGGGGCTACGGTCTACTACGGCGGTCGCCGTAACGGCGCTTTTGTTGAGCCGACGGTGTTGGTCGATGTTACGCCGGATATGGATATTATGAAAAATATGGAGGTGTTTGGTCCGGTTTGGCCGGTGATTGGCTTCGACACTGTTGAGGAAGCAATTGAATTGGCGAACATGACAGATTACGGTCTCTCCTCCGGCGTGTTTACAAGGGATATGAAGACGGCGGCAAAATTCTGCCGCGGTATTAAGGCGGGCTATGTTACCGTGAACGGTTCCGGCGGCTTCCGGGCTGCTGAGCTTCCCTTCGGCGGCGGGAAGAAGCTGACCGGCAACAGCCGCGAAAGCTTAATGACGCTGATGGATGAAGTAACACAGAAAAAATCAGTGATTCTTCGTTATATTCTGGAAGAGTAAGTCGGAGAATATGCGATGAAGTTCGGAATACATTATATTTATTGGCAAAACGATTTGCAGTGCAAGAGCTACACTCCGTATGTCTTACGTGCGAAGGCCTGCGGCTTTGACGTGCTGGAAATCGGAGATTACCTGTTTCTGCGTTTGTCCGATGCGGAGATTGACGAGCTTCGTGCGGCAGCGTCGGACTGCGGAATCGAGCTTGCAATCGGGCTGGATCCTCCTGCGGGGGCGGCGCTGACATCCGAAGATACTGCACAGCGCGAGCGCGGCGTTCGCTTTTACACCGAGCTGCTTCCAAAGCTCAGCCGCCTTGGTGTTCGGGGAATCGGTGGAAATATGCTCAACGAGCCGTTTCAACCACCGTTTCGGGAACACCATCCACGCCAATGGGCTAACGCAGTCGAATCTCTGCGCGAAATATGTCGCAGAGCCGAGGATTTCGGTCTGAATATCAACTGCGAGGTTGTCAATCGCTACGAAAGCCACATTGTTAACACAGCACACGATGCACATCGCCTACTGGATGAGGTGGGGCTGCCGAATGCGAAGATGACGCTTGACGCGTATCATATGAACTTGGAGGAGTCCAGCTTTTCCAATGCAATTTTTGATGCCGGCGATCGTTTGGGGCATTTTCATTTGCAAGAAAACCACCGAGGGCTGCTTGGAACAGGGCACTTACCGCTCTATGAAATCCGAGATGCTTTGCGGAAGATCAATTACAATGGTATTTTGACAATGGAGTGTCTTGCACGCGCGGGAGGCGAGCTCGGAGACTGCGCCCGCATTTGGAGAGATCTGACCGGTTGGGCTGACGAAACGGAGCTGGATGCCGCAGCAATGCGTTCGGTTATGAGTATGCGCTACCTATTTTCACAGGGAAACCTGTAAGGGAGAGGGAATTGCATGAAAAACGGAATCTATCCTGCATTGATAACTCCTTATACCGATGACGGTCGGATTGACGAAAAGGCGTTGTGCACACTGATGGATCGTCTGCTGGACCGCGGCATATCCGGCTTCTATATCGGCGGCAGTACAGCGGAAACCATGCTGCTACAGCTTTCGGAGCGCAAGAGAATTCTGGAAACGGTCGTGCACCATTGCGGCGGCTGCTGTGACATTGTTGCACACATCGGTTCCCAAGCGACACGCGATACGGTTGATCTTGCAAGACATGCAGCGGAGCTTGGAGGGGTCTGCGCTATTTCCGCCTTGCCGCCGATTTACTATAAGTATTCCGAACAGGAGCTTGTGAACTTCTTTCGCGAGGTCGCGCAGTCTACGACACTGCCGTTTTTGGTATATCACGCACCTGCATTGTCCGGTGTGACCTTTGGCAAGGAGACATTTGAACAGCTTTTCACTGTTGAAAACATCATCGGAATCAAGTTTACTGCTTATGACTTGTTTACCCTGCAGCGCCTGAAGACGGCGTTTCCGGAAAAGATAATGATCAATGGACATGATGAGCTGTTTTTGAACACTTTGCCGCTGAATCTTCACCATGCAATCGGGAGCACCTTCAACTTTATGCCGGAAAAGTTCCTTGCAATTCAGAAGGCTTTTTCGACCGGGCATTATTTGGAGGCATACGCGTTGCAGGATGAGGTAAATGAAATTATCGAAGGTCTGCTTCGTGTCGGTGTTTTCCGCGGAGTAAAGGCGATGCTTCGCCTGCTTGGACTTCCGATGGGAGACTGCCGAAAGCCGTTTGCGCCGATGACGCAGGAAGAATTGGATTTCTTGCGCCCTCTGGCGGAAAAATGCTGCAGCTTTGCGGGATAGGAGACACAGTGTATGGAAAACAAAAATAAACGACCGGCGGAGCTTCTCTGCTCAGTAATGAAGCGAATTTACGACCGCGACCTGACCACACTGACAGGCGGGAATCTGTCTGTGACGGATGAGGACGGAATTCTTTGGGTAACTCCGACGGGTATTGACAAGGGCGCACTGAAGCCGGAAGATATTGTCCGCGTTTATCCCGACGGGCATACCGAGGGTAAGCATCGACCGACCTCTGAGTATCGAATTCACCATCGGATTGTACTGGAACACCCGGAGATTTGTGCGGTGCTTCACGCGCATCCGCCTGCACTTGTTACAATGAGTGTCTTACACGAGCTTCCGGATACCAAGCTGACGATCTCAGCATGGGAAGCGGTTGGTGAGGTGGGGCTTTCCGAGTATGCCTTCCCGGGAACCATTGCATTGGTCGATTGCGTTGCTAAGACCTTCGCTGAAGGGTACCGTGCGGCTGTACTGAAAAATCACGCAACTTTTTTAGGAAGCAAAACGGGACTTCTTGATGCATACCGTCGCTTTGAACAGCTCAACAGAACCGCCGAGCTTCAACTGAACGCTGCGACAATCGGCACATTGTCGTCTCTGACATCCCGGGAGGTCGCTGATTATCGGAGAAATGTAAAATGCTATAATGAACAAGATTTCGGAGTAACTGATGAGACCGATAAGACGATCCTTCGTGAGCTGGCGGCACTATCGCACCGAGCGGAAAAAAAGAAACTCTTTTCGGCGATGAGCGGTGCAATTTCCGCGCGACTGTCTGACGGGAGGTTTGCAATAATTTCCAAGGATGCAGATCGCGCAACCGCAACAGAAGACGACTTCGTGCGTATTGAAGGGGACTACTGTGAGTCCGGAAAGAAGCCCGATCCATCCGCAGCACTACATCAAGCAATATATTCTGCGCATCCGGAGGTGCAGTCCGTGATTGTTGCGGATCCTGTTAGCGCAACTGTCTTTGCTGTCTGTGACTGCCCGTTTGACGTGAACATTATTCCGGAGTCTTACGGCGTTTTGCGAAACGCAAGCCGCTTCTCCTTCCGCGCCTATCTGGAGGAAAAGCAAAGAATTGCCGAGCAGCTTGACTTGGAACACCCCTTTGCGATTATTGAGAATCTCGGAATCGTATTAGTTGGTCCAAATCCTCTGCTGACCTTCGACAAGCTCGAGGTGGCGGATTTTACTGCACAGTCTATCCAACAGGCGTTGCGCAGCAAAAAAGAAATTAAAAGCATGACACCGGAACAGCAGCGAGAAGCTGACGAATTATCTTCTTAAGGAGGAAGAATGAAATGAGACTTGGCATTAAGGTCATTATGGGCTGCGATATTGCCGCTCATGACATGAAAAATGAGGTTCTTGCCATTTTGCAGAAAAAAGGATACGACGTGACAGATATCAATACGTCCGGTCCGGACTTTGGCGACTTTTCCGACGCGGCGGAGCTTGTCGCGAACGGAATTCAATCCGGCGAATATCAGCGAGGCGTATTGATTTGTGGTACCGGCATCGGAATGTGTATCGCAGCGAATAAATTCCATGGTGTCCGTGCCGGACTCGCTTATGATGTTTTTCCAGCGGCGCTTGCCAGTGCTGATAACAACACGAATGTGCTTTGCACCGGTGCGTGGGTTGTGGACTCGGCTGAAAAGTGTGCTAAGATGATTGAAACATGGCTGTTGGTCCAGTATACCGGTCGTGACATTGAAGGTATGCAGCGTGCTGCGATTATTGAGAACGAGTATTAAGGAGGAAACGGAAATGAGTAAGCTGAGCGTGATTATCGGCTGCGATGGGAGCGGCTATCCGCTGAAAAAGGCAATTGTCGAAGCACTGACGGAGGACGGCTACAATGTCCGGGACGTAGGAAGTTATGCGGACAATACCGGCTATTATCTCGATGCTGCCGAGCCTGTGTGCAAGGCAGTGCAAAGCGGTGAATTTGATCGTGGCATCCTGGTTTGCGGTACCGGTCAGGGAATGAACATTTCCGCCAATAAGTTTACGGGAATTCGGTCTGCAATCTGCTATGATATATTTACTGCCAAAATGTCCCGTGCGGACAATAACTCGAATGTTCTGTGCACCGGAGCGTGGCTGATGAAGCCGGAAGACGGCGTAAAAATGGTGCGTGTTTGGCTGAACTCCGACTATTACGATACCAATATTTATGGGTTAAAGCGTATCGGCGAGTTTGAAACAACGAGAAAGAAAGCATAAAGCGGTAGCTTGGAGGCTGATATGGCTTTTCAGAACTATTTGGCAATGGACTTCGGTGCAGGAAGCGGCAGAGGTATTATTGGCAGCTTCGACGGTGAAACCATCCGCTTGCAGGAGATTCATCGCTTTAAGAACTACTTTGTTGACCAAAACGGGACCTTCTTTTGGGATGCGCTCGGCTTGTTTCAACAAATGCTGATTGCTATTGGCAAGTCTTCCGGTCTTGCCGACGCGCCGGTCAGCATCGGCATTGACACGTGGGGAACGGACTACGGCATGATTGCGGATAACGGTCAGCTTTTGGGAAATTGCAGGTGTATGCGTAATGCTGATGACTGCTATGTTCGTGCGTGTGAGAGGAAAATCTCGATGCGCGAGTTGTTCTCCCGAACCGGCATTCAAATGCTTTACGGCAATACGGTCTTTCAGCTTTTCGAACGTGCACAAGGGAACGATCCGGCTTTGAAGAACGCTGCGAAAATGTTGATGATGCCGGAGCTTTTGGCATATTTTCTTACGGGCGACCGCCATAGCGAGTATACAATTGCGACCACATCAATGCTCTATAATGTACATACGCGTACATGGGATGCTGAGCTTGCGCGGCGTCTCGGGATCCCGACGCATATTTTTGCAGATATTTTGATGCCGGCAAGCACCGCTATCCCAATGCGCACGGCACTCTGCGAGCAGGTGGGCATTAAAAAGCTTGACTATATCCCAGTGGGAACACATGATACGGCTTCTGCCGTTGCTGCTATACCGCTGGACCGTGATGTAGCGTTCTGCTCAAGCGGAACTTGGTCGATTTTCGGCATTGAACGCGATGAACCGTTACTGGATGACGCAGCATTTAATGCGAATTTTTCCAATGAAGGTACGGTCGATGGTAAAGTCCGACTACTTAAAAATATTATGGGCATGTGGATTTTGCAGCAATGTCAGGCGGAGTGGGAGCATCAGGGAAGTGCACTTTCGTGGGATGAAATTACTGCACTTGCCGCAGATGCGGCACCGATGCAGAGCTTTATCAATCTTGAAGAGCCGGAATTCTACCGCGCCGGAGATATGTCGCGCCGAGTGCGTGAATACTGTCGCAGGACAAAGCAACATGTACCGGAAAGCATCGGCGAGATTGCACGTTGCGTTTATGAGAGTCTTGCAATGCGTTATCGTTACACCATGGATCAGCTTGAGGCAATAACGGGAAGAAGACTAAAGGCGCTTCATATTGTCGGTGGAGGAAGCCAAAATGCGCTCCTCAACCGCTTTGCGGCAAATGCTATTGGCAGACCCGTATATGCCGGACCGACAGAAAGTGCTTGTATCGGGAATGCCCTGGTACAGGCGTGCGCCATCGGCGAGCTGTCCGGCTTGGCGGAACTCCGACAGGTCGTCAAAAAGTCATTTCAAATTGACATATATGAGCCGAAAGACCGTGATTTTTGGGAAGAAAAGTATCAGCAATACAAAGAAATCGCGGGTTAAAACGCAATTAGCAAAATGAAAAGTGAAATTAACATTGATTTCATGCTCAAAAAACGCTATGATAAATATAGTTGTGTAAGGAAAGGTCGGAAAGTATATGCTGAGCAATTTTTATCAAAACGAAATGACTTTTGAGGATAAGCTCTCCGCACTAATTGTCCGTTGTATGAATTCAAACGAAAAGTTGCCGACGGAAAAGGAGATGATGGAGGAGTTCTCTGTCAGCCGAACGCAGTTACGCGACGCTCTTGCCACCTATGAAGCATGCGGACTGCTTGTTTCCCAACAGGGGAGCGGTCGCTATGTTCGACAGGCGGATATGAGCACACAGATCTGCAATATGTGGTCGCTGTACATAAAGGCAAAGCCGGCGCTGCTGGTGGATCTGCTGGAGATCCGTACACTGCTTGATATTGCGGCGATTCCCAGCGTATTGGAAAAGATTACACCGCAGCAGCTTCATGAGTTGAGCTGCCATGTCGCGGAGATGCGCTATAAAGCCAAGCAGGGGAAAACCTTTGCATCAAACGACAGAGCCTTCCATCAGGTGATGTTCTCCAGCGCGGGCAACTTCTTACTGTCGCAGCTGCAAAGCGGTTTCTGGGATTTGTATGAGCAGTTTTCGATTGAAACCTACCATGAGGGTCTTGAGGAGGTTGCCGAGCAGCATGCTCAGATGCTGGAGGCGGTTGCAGAAAAGGACGCAGCGAAGCTGGAGCAGCTGATGCGCGACCAATATGAGGATGCAAAGCAGCAAATCATGACGTTTCTTCTGAATATTCCAAATGAAAAGCATGGCGATGGAACAGCATAGGACACATTGAAACGAACATTGGAAAGAAGGAATAAACAATGATGACTCGCAGACCGAAAATTTTGGTAGTCGGCAGCTTTGTCATGGATCAGATCGCGACGACGACGATTTTCCCCCGTCAGGGGCAGACCGTTTTGGGCGAGTCGTTCCGAAAGGCGCCCGGAGGAAAGGGCGCCAATCAGGCGGTACAGGCGGCGCGCCTCGGCGCGGAGGTGACGATGGTCGGCAAGCTCGGCAGAGATGCGAACGGTGAGGAGATGCTGCGTGTCTGCGCGGAGGCAGGAATCGACACATCCCATGTCCTCTATGATCCGACTGCAGCCTCCGGCTGTGCCGTGATTATTCTGGAAAGACAGCCCGGACAGTCCGCTCAAAACAGAATTCTCGTCATCCCCGGTGCGAACATGACGCTCACGCCCAACGAGGTCGCCTTTCTGAAGAATGGCATTGCACAATATGATCTCGTAATTCTGCAGTTGGAGATACCCATGGAGGTCAACATCGCCGTAGCGCAATATGCCCATGCTGCAGGCGTTCCCGTGATGCTCAATCCCGCGCCCAGCGCGCCGCTTCCCGATGCGCTGCTCTCCTGTCTGACCTATCTTTCTCCGAACGAGCATGAGGCACAGGATCTCTGCGGCCTTCCCATCCGCCGTACCGTGTCCGGTCCGGAGCGGCACGATGTGCGCGCCGCTGCAGAAGTGCTGATGAAAAAGGGCGTCAAAAATCTTCTCATCACGCTGGGGGACGACGGTGCGGCGCTTTGCCGGGAGGGCGTCTTTACTCACAGTCCGTGCTGTACCGGCATTACCGCCGTCGATCCCACCGCGGCGGGTGATTCCTTTGTCGCCGCCTTCTGCGTGGGCGCAGCCTGCGGCTGGCAGGCGGAGGAGACGCTTCGGTTTGCCAATCACACCGCGGCGCTTACCGTGTCGTCCATGGGCGCTATGCCGTCGCTGCCGAGGCTGGAGGCGGTAGAAGCGCTGATGCAGGCGCGTGGCGTTGCCGTACCAGATACCTCACTGCTGAAGGGAGAGAAAAAATAATGAAGCAAACGGAAGCCAATGCACTCAACACGTTCGTCAATACCGTAAAAAGCGCTGTACCGGAATTTCTCGACGCCATGGATGCTGCACAGCTGGAGGCCGCCGCAAGGCTCATTTCGGAGGCAAAGGCGCACGGAAAGCGTCTGCATGTCTCGGGGATCGGTAAGCCGGCGCATTTGGCGGGCTATATCGCTTCACTGCTTTCCTCCACCGGAACACCGTGCTACTTCCTGCATGGGACGGAGGCCGTCCACGGCTCCTGCGGTCAGCTCGTGCCGGGCGACGTGGTAATCTTCATTTCCAACAGCGGCGAGACTGCCGAAATGCGCGCCGCAGTTTCGGCTGTAAAAAACAACGGCTGCGCCGTCATCGGCGTGAGCGGGAATCACGATTCATGGCTGGCTCGTGAGAGTGCCGTGCATTTATACGCGGGTGTTACGGCGGAGGGCGGTCCTTTGAACCGTGCGCCGAGAATGTCCGTTCTTGCGGAAACGCTGGTTTTACAGGCTCTGAGCGTCATTTTGCAGGAGCAGGCCGACGTCACCCCGCAGCAATATGTCAGATGGCATCCGGGCGGCAAGCTCGGTCGGCTCCGCGCAGACGAACGCGAGACGGATGAAAAACGCTGACAGGACAACTGCCCGTTTTGACTGCTTTTGCTGCTCCGCTGCGGCGGATCAAAGCTTTTTGATCAATGCGTAAGAGCCGCCTCGGATTTCACCGAGGCGGCTCAGACTGTCAAAAAAGTCCTCAACCGTCAAAATCGGGTATGATATGAGCTGTCATCACTGCACGGAGTGTATCGCTGCGGCATTTATGAACGACCCGTATGATTGGGACGGCGAAAAGGAGCCGATCGTCTATGTCGGCGAAGCCGATTCCGATGCTGCTCTGACAATGCAGATTCTGAAGCAGCTTACGCATGACCCTGTTCTCTTTATGGATGTTCGGCATTGGGACGAGGAAAATCAGGTTTTGGAATTCTGTAATTGCGGCTCGGAGGCAACGTGGTATGCCGTACGCAGTAATAATCCGAAGGAAAATCTGAGCAAGGTAACTCTTTTTCCGTGCCTCGACATCTATGCCGGAGGAGGATGCTATGTGAATTGTCAGGCAGCCCGGGCTTGTGCACAATTGCATGCCTTTGCCGTTCCATGGGTGCCGACGGTAAGCGACGATACCGCATGGTCCTGTTTACGGCTGAGCTGGTGTCCATGCCGAAGGAGCGAGAGAAGCTGACAAATGAGGAGTGCCCGCATAACTTTGCCAAGCTTCATTTTGATTACAGGGTTTTTCTGGATAATTTTGATGCCAACCACGCACACGCTGTCTACGGAGATCATATCGAAGAGCTGAAAATGATTTGCAAAATGATGGGCATTGACCTGGAAATCCTCGGCGAATGAGACTAAAAATGAATGAGGAAGAACAGCAATGAAGGCAATTTTCGGCAGTGATCCGAATGCCGTACAGATGAAGGTCGGCTTGATGGAGACAGCGCGCAGACTTGGCTGGGAGACAGAGGATTACGGCAGCATGGATGCGATTTATGCCAATACGGTGATTGCGGTTGCGGAGGCTGTTGCCGCAGGAAAGGCGGAGCGCGGTGTTTTGCTTTGCGGTACCGGGCTCGGTATGAGCATTGCCGCAAATAAGGTAAAGGGAGCATATGCGGCCCTGCTGACGGATGTATACTCGGCGCAGCGCGCAATTTTGAGTAACGACAGCAATATTGCCTGCATGGGAGCCTTCACCCTCGGAGAAAAGCTGGCGTAGGAGCTTCTGAAAACATGGCTCGGTCTGCGTTTTGATCCCGCCTGCAGCTCCGCACCGAAGGTTGTGCGCTTTCACGAGTACGACAACCACCGGAAGGAGCTTGAGGCGAGATGACACAGCGGCTCTATCTGGGCACAAATACAAAAATGTACAAGGGTATTGCGCAAACAGCGGACTATTTGGAGAGACTTGCGCAAAACACTGCCGATTTGCAAGGGGAGCCGATGGAGCTGTTTGTCCTTCCCCCGTTTATCGCCCTGCCGGAAGCGTCCGCCGCGTCGCACGGAGGAATTCGACTGGGTGCGCAGAACCTTTGTTGGGAAGGGGAAGGTCAACTTATCGGAGAAATCTCACCGCGTATGCTGCTGGAGGTCGGGGCGGAAATTGCCATGATCGGTCACAGTGAGCGCCGCCGTATTTTCGGCGAAACCGATGAGATGGAAAACAGAAAGGTTCTGTGCGCACTTCGCTATCAGCTTACGCCGCTGCTGTGCATTGGGGAAACCGAACCGGAAAAGAATTCCGGACAGACAAACGACGTCCTGAACAGACAGCTTGACCTCGCACTGCAAGGCGTTTCAAGCGGCGATGCCCCGCGTCTTCGGATTGCTTATGAGCCGGTATGGGCAATCGGCGTGAACGGTATGCCTGCCGATGAAGCATATGCCGCAGAGAAACACGGCGTGATTCGTCAAAAGCTTGCCGACCTGTTCGGCAAGACGTCTCCGAGCAGATTCCCCTCCTGTACGGGGGAGCGTAAATCCGGACAATGCACCGCTGCTGATCGAGCAGGACAATATTGACGGTTTGTTTATCGGAAGAAGCGCGTGGGATGCGGATCGGTTCAACGACATAATCCGAAGCGTTCTGAAGGCGTGGAGGAAAAAACAAAAAAGTACTGAAACGTCGTGGTCGGAATTTTCCTTCCGGCGGCAGCCTCAAGCACAAGACGATGTAACAAAAGCAGGAGTATCCGCAGCGGACAGCCGCTTGCGGGTGCTCCTGCTTCGCAATTACAAATCAGTCCGCAAGGAAGCCCCGAAACGGTGCAGGCGCGGCGTTGATACGAGGCATACCCGTTAAGCGCAGTTGTGCGAATGTCAATGCGAAAAGCCTTTTCAAATGGGGAAATCTATGCTATACTATAACCGAGAACGGAACAATTTTTCCTCTGCTGCGTCAAAGCAGCAAGAATCGATATAAAGGAGCAAGAAAATGAAAAAGCTGATCTGTTTTGCGGCGGCGCTCACGCTGCTGTTTTCCCTGTGTGCCTGCGGAGAGGACAAGCTCCCCACCGAGACAGACATTACGACCGCACCTGCGACCGATGTCGTGACCGAAGCGCCGACTGCGACCTCCGACGAGCCGACCGAAGCACCCACACAGACACCGACCGAGGTGCCGCGCTACGCTCTGACGGGGCAGGGGGGCACGCTCTTCCGCAATTCGCTCGGCGAGGTTTGGCTGAGCGTGTGGGTGACGGTCCGCAA
>OLSB01001555.1_pt1 | contig 21937 bp, 22 predicted proteins | sample 1672071 | NCBI WGS metagenome assembly OLSB01 (sample SAMEA3136642, study PRJEB25190) | human gut metagenome | biome: human gut; feature: human-associated habitat; material: faeces | place: Austria | collected 2013 | reverse complement strand
TCTATTCATTTTAAACACCTCACTTCTGCTATTCTTATGTATTAATTTTACTATCTTTAGATTTTGGTGTCAATACTTTTTAACTATTTCTTTTAATTAGTTCTTTTACTTTAATATTATCATCTAAGTTAATCATTGTATCTAAGTCATATAAAGGCACTAATTTATCATAATTTTTTAACATAGTTCTTGTTTTTCTAAGTAAATCTATTATCATATCATTTCTATTTTCTTTTTTTTCATTACTCATAAAATAATTAACTGGTATAGTAATAAATTTTAAGTTATTTAAAGATATTCTATTTTTAACCATTAGTTCATCTGGATAATCAGAAAATTTTCTAGTTGATTTATTTATTAGATAAAGTAATTCTTTTTCACTTTTTCTTTTCATAAAATAAGGTTCTAATAATATTGGTTTAACAGTTTCAATATTATCTTTTGATAAAGCTAAGGTTAATGACCTTTTGATATGGTAAGAAAAAGCATTATAATTGATACAAATTTTTTTCTTATTATAAACATTATTTATTTTAGTATAATCACAGACCGATATATATTCTAATCCATTGTAACCAATTTTATTATGATCGTATTTATCTTGTAAGGAAAGAGATAGTAAACTACCTGATTTTAATATTTTTTCCAAGATACTAAAAGTATCAGTAAAATCATTGTTATCACAAATACAAATACCATGCAAATACACGTCGTCTAAATTCATAATTTCCCTCTTTCGTATTTTCTATTATATCATTTTATGAAAATATGTAAAGTATTATACATTTTCAGTAGACAAAAAATATTTTTTTTAATAAAATATTGTAAGTAAGAGAATTATTGAAGGAGGTTTGTTCCTTATAAGCGCCAGACCCGATAAGGGTGACGAGGTATAGAATTATCGATTTTTCGGCGGGTATTCTATCGGTTTTGTGATATCGTTAGGTATATAATAAAAGGTAAAATCAATATTACTACAAAATATATATCATTCACATGGAAGGAAGGAAAATATTTTATGTGTGGAATTGTTGGATATGTTGGTAAAAAAAACTGCATACCAATTTTAATTGATGGTTTGAAAAACCTAGAATATCGTGGTTATGATTCAGCGGGTATTGCCTTTTTGGATGATAATCAAATAAAAGTTATAAAGAAACAAGGTAGGCTTGTAAATCTTATAGAGAATGTTGATAATAAGTATTATAGTAATTTAGGTATTGGTCATACGAGATGGGCTACTCATGGTGTTGCAAATGAAGTTAATGCTCATCCTCATCATGTGGGTGATATTACTTTAATTCATAATGGAATTATTGAAAATTATGAGGAGTTAAGAAATGAATTAATTAATCATGGTTATCAAATAGATACTGAGAATGATACAAAAATTGCTTGTGCTTATATTGATTATTTGTATAAGAGTAATCATGATATGTTAAAGACTTTAAGTATGTTAAAGGAAAAGTTTAAAGGTAGTTATGCTCTTGGGATTTTAGTTAATGGTAGTGATAAGTTATACGCTATTAGGAAGGATAGTCCTTTAATTATCGGGGTTTCTAATGATGGTAATTATATAGCAAGTGATGTGTTTGCTATTTTGAATGAGACTAATAAATATATTGTTTTAGATAATAATGAAGTTGTTATTTTAGATAATAAGATTAATGTTTATAATGATGGAGTTTTAGTTGATAAAGAAGTTCTTACTTTTAATCATAAGGCAAATGAGATTACTAAAAATGGATATTCACATTTTATGTTAAAAGAAATTCACGAACAGGATAATCTATCTAAGAAGTTAATTGATATGTATTTAGAAAATAAAGATACGATTATTAATAAGATGCCTTGCTTTGATAAGTATGATAAGATTGATATTGTGGCTTGTGGAAGTGCTTATCATGCTGGTATGATTGGTAAGAGTTTAATTGAGGAATATGGTGATATACCTGTAAGTGTTAATCTTGCTAGTGAATATCGCTACAAAAAGTTATTTTTGAATGACAAAACTTTGGTTATTGCGATATCTCAGTCAGGAGAAACAGCTGATACTTTAGCTTCTGTTAATATTGCTAAACAAAATCATGCTGATACTTTAGGTATTGTTAATGTTGTTGGTTCTTCTATTGCTAGAGTTTGTGATAATGTATTATATACTAATGCTGGTCCTGAAATTGCGGTTGCTACTACTAAGGCATATTCTATGCAAGTTTTAATGCTTAGTTTAATTGCTTTAAATATTGGAATAAGTAAGAATTTAATTGATAAGGTTAAACTAGACTATATTATTAATAATTATCGATTATTACCTAGTAAAATAAATGAAGTGATTAATAAGAATTATAGTGATATTGCTAAACAGATTTATAATAAAAATGATATTTTCTTTATTGGAAGAAATGTTGATTATGCTCTTGCTATGGAAGGAAGTTTAAAATTAAAAGAAATATCTTATCTGCATGCTGAGAGTTATGCTGCAGGAGAATTAAAGCATGGTACTATTTCTTTAATCGAAAAAGGTACACCAGTTATTGCGATTGTAACTGATGATAAGATTTATGAGAAAACAATTAGTAATATTAAGGAAGTAAAGGCTCGTGGGGCTAATGTGATTTTAATTACTAATGATAAGTTAGATGTAAATGGAGATTTCTATGATAGTAAAATAGTTGTAAATAATTTACATAATTTAGTTAATTCTTTAATTACAATTGTTCCTTTGCAGTTAATAGCTTATGAGGTTGCTAAGATGAAGAATTTAGATATTGATAAGCCAAGAAATCTTGCTAAAAGTGTAACTGTTGAATAGTTACTCTTTTTTTAAGTTATTAATTTCTATATCTATGGCATTACGCATCTTGGTAAGCATTTCGATAGTGAAATCACTTTCTCTACTTAGCATGGTATTGGCTAGGGTTCTTCGTTCTTTTACAAAATGATCACTGGCATTTGTACATAATACTTGAGAGGCTAACATTAACCAATTACCTAATGCGTTTTGTTCCGAAGAATCTAAATCATCAATTAAAAGATATCCTACAATGAATGCAGACCATGTAAATACTCTAGGACTAACATCAGGTAATCTCATAAATCCCCTCCCCTATATAATTATATGAAAAAAGAAGAAATTTAAATATTTTCTTCTCTTATGGCTTCAAGAATATTTTCTTGTTTAATCTTATTTGTCGAGTAAAACATTGTTATTAATACTATGATAAATACGCCTAATATGCTAATGATTATGCTTTTTATTGATAGATAGAATTCACCACTTACTAGTTTATTCATATTATTACTTATAATAAATGATAATAATGTTCCTACAAAGATTCCATAAAATAATGATTTTATTCCAAACATGATACTTTCAAAGAATATCATTTTGTTAAAACCATGATTAGTTAATCCTAAGCTTCTTAATATCTTAGCATTATGCTTGTATTAATGATATTAAAGACACTAGTAATACCAATTAGAGTTACTAAACTAATAAAGCCATATAATAATATCAGACTGTTGACAAATAGGTAAATAAAATCACTTATTTATCAACAGTCTGAGATAATTTTTTTAATAAAGTTATCTTTTTTTTATACATTTTTTTGTTTTCTGTGTTATAATTGATATATGCTTGTGTGGCGGAACTGGTAGACGCGCTGGACTCAAAATCCAGTATTAGCAATAATGTGTGGGTTCGATTCCCACCACAAGCACCAGATTGATATTTATTCGAACTATTTATTTTAGTTCGATTTTTATTATATATAATAAAAAATAATAATAGTAAATGTCGGCTAAATCATTGACAATAGCCGACATTTACTATATAATGATATTGGTGAGTGAAGTGATATATAGATATAAAGAATTAATAAAAAATGGAATATATAATAATGATAAAAAAATAAAGGAGGCTCTTGTTGAGCAAAAACTATTTAAGATAGAATATGGATTATATTCTGATAAAAAAAATAATTCTAAATTAGAAATAATTTCAAAAAAATATGAAAACTTAATTTTTAATTCAGATAGTGCCTTCTTTTATCATGGGCTAACTGATAATATTCCTTTAAAATATTATTTAGCTAGTGGAAGAAAATCAAGAAAAATTAATGATAACGATATAGTTCAATCTTTTATAGAGGAAAAATACTTTGATATTGGAGATTCCTTTATTTACTACAATAATATAAAAATTAGAATATATGATAAAGAAAGAATGCTAATAGAATTAGTTAGAAATAAGAATAAAATTTCATACGATATGTATAAAGAAATAATTAACAATTATAGAGATATAATAGATTCATTGAATATATTAAAATTACAGGGATATTTGGAAAAATTTAATGATGGTGAAAAATATATGAAAATAATACAAGAGGAGGTTTTATGATAAATCTCATTGAATTAGTTAATAAATACGTAGAAGATGGATATAATGAAATATATGCAAATGCAAAAGTGGCACAGGATATTATACTAAGATATTTATTTAAATCTGAGTATAAAAATCATATTACTCTTAAGGGTGGAGTTGTAATGTATAATTTAACTCAAGATAAAAGACGAGCTACTATTGATATAGATTTGGATTTAATAAGAATATATTTAGCAGATGATAATTTATATAAAATATTTACTTCGCATAAATTAAGAGGAATAGATTTATACATAAATATGAATGAAATTACAAAGTTAAAACATCAGGATTATAAGGGAAAAAGAATTCCTATTATCATAAGAGATACATTTAATAATGAAATAAATACCAAAATAGATATTGGAGTTCATACGGAGTATAATATAGATCAAGATGAATTATGTTTTAATACTTGTATTGATAATGAAATTATTACTTTATTTGTGAATAGTAAAGAACAAATCTTTGTAGAAAAAATTATTCCTATAATAAAATTTGGTAGTTTATCAACAAGATATAAAGATTACTATGATTTATATTGGTTAATAAAAAATGGATATTTAAACAAAGATAAAGTTATAAAAATAATGAATGATAAAATATTCAATATAGGAATTAATAATATAAATAGTATTGAAGAACTTATAAATTTAATAGAAAGTATTTTGTCAAATGAAAAGTACTTAGAAAAATTAAATGATAGAAAAAATAATTGGTTAGAAATAGATAATATTGAATTAAAAAAAGAACTAATTGAATATTTAAATTCTATTTCAGTTGTTGAAGTTTAATAATAACTGTTGTAATATATTAATAGTTAGTAAGTTTATTACTTACTATCATCTTTTAGCCTTTGAGTTGTTAAACCTGCTCCTTACTGGCACCATTAAAGATTTATTCGAACTAGAAATAGTTCGTTTTTTCTAGTTTAAAAATATATAGTGACCGAAAAGTGACTGAAAAGTGACCGAAAAGTGACTGAAAAGTGACCGAAAAGTGACCGAAAAGTGACCGAATGTATTGATATTATTTTTAAAACTATATATACTATAATTGAGGTGATAATATGTACATAGAAGATGAATATACAGAATTGAAAATTGAGTTAACAAAAGATATAAAAAAGAAATAATTGCATTTGCAAATACTAAGGGTGGAAAAATATACATTGGTATTGATGATGGCGGAAATGTTATTGGTCTAAATAATGCAAAAAGAGATTTAGAATCTCTTTCAGGAATGATAACGAGACGGAATTAAAAGTGATTTAACATTATATACATCAGTTAATTTAATAAGTAGTGATGATAAATATTTAACTGGTTATGATGGTGGAATTAAAAATAAAGTTGCTCTTTTAGCACATGAGAAAAATGATACGAGTAAGTATTTTATTTCTAAGAAAGGATCTGTATATGATAAGGTGTAAATGGTGTAATTTAAATAATCCAATATATGTAGAGTATCATGATAAGGAATGGGGAGTTCCTAATTTTGATGATAATTATTTATTGGAATTACTAATATTAGAATCGTTTCAGGCAGGATTATCTTGGGAATGTATTTTAAATAAAAGAGAATCTTTTAGAATTGCTTATGATAACTTTGATATAGATAAGATTATCCACTATGACGATAAGAAAATAAAAGAATTATTGGAAAATAATAAGATTATAAGAAATAAGTTAAAGATAAAGGCTAGTATTAATAATGCTAAGATATTTAAGAGTATTCAAGAAGAATATGGCAGTTTTTATAACTATTTAACTACTTTTACTAATAATCAATTGTTTTGTGAAATAGATAAAGTAACAAATGATTTATCTAATTCTATTTCAAGGGATTTAATAAAAAGAGGTATGAAATTTGTAGGATCCACTATTATATATTCATATTTACAAGCAGTGGGATTTATTTATTCACATGATAAGGAATGTTATTTGTATAAGGAAAAATTGTGATATAAAAAAAGACAAATGCTTATTTATTAGTTTTTGTCTTTATTTCTTTTGCTCTAGGATGTGTCTTATAATACACTTCTTTTATTTTTTCATTAGTAACGTGGGTATATATACTAGTAGTGGATAAGGAACTATGACCAAGTAATTCTTTTACATGCATTATATCTGCTCCTTCATTAAGCAAATGAGTGGCAAAGGTATGTCTTAATACGTGGGGTGATATTTTTATATCTAGGCTACATTTATTTATAATATCATTTAATATTTTTCTAATACTAACAACTGAAATGTTTTTTCCAAATCTATTTAATAGTAAATAATCACATGTTTGGCCATTTAATAAACTAATACGACCATTTTTTATGTAATTATTTATTGCTTCTTTACAATATTTTCCATAAAAAACATATCTATCTTTGTTACCTTTACCTCTTACTTTAATAGAATTATTGTTAAAATCAATATCATTAATCTTAATGTTAACCAGTTCACTAACTCTAACTCCTGTTCCATAGAGTAATTCTAATATTAATCTGTCTCTTTGTCCTTTGGGACTATTATCAGGTACTTCAAACATTTTATCTAATTCGTATTCATTAATAAATCGAGGTAGTTTTTCTTCTTTTTTGGGATTTTCTACTAAGGTAAAAATATTATTTTCTAATACATTCTTTTTTTCTAAGTAATTATAGAATGTTCTAATTGAGCTATACTTTCTGGCAATGGATCTTTTGGATAATTTCTTTTTATATAAATACTTAGAATATTCTTCTACTATTTTGTAATTACTGTTTTTTATATCTATATTATTTTTTTTTAGAAATTCTAAATACTCATATATATCCTTTTTATAGCTTGTAATTGTATAAAAGGAATATCTTTTGTTATTTGTTAAATAGGAAACAAAATTGTTTAAATAGGAATTATATTCTTTTAGATTCATCTTTTTTTACCTTTATCTTTGTATAAACCATCGACTAAGGGCCTGTCAGTTAGTTTGCTTCTAACATTTTTTAAATCTTCTAAATCATATACTGAAAATATTTCATCTAAATCTAGTGTGTCTAAGACATCGTCAACCTCAGTATCATCACTTTCAAACTTACTTACATGTTCTTTCATGGTTTCATGTTTGAAATCATTTTTTACTACTTTATTTTTTACTTTGATACCATCTTTTTTTAATTTAAAATAAATATCTCTTTTTTTTCTATAACTATTTAAATATTTAGTTACTTCACTCTCTAAATCATTTTTTATTTCTTGAATTAGACTCTCTTTAACATTAACACTTACCCTAGAATATAGCATGTACACAAATCTTCTTAGTTCATTGATGTTACTGCTTCTTCTTAAGTAATTACTATATTTTTCTATTAATTCTATGGTATCAAACACATCATTTTTATATACTATATCCATTGTTTTTTGGGTTTTAGTTTCATTTACTAGATAAGTATATTTTATTTTTACATCGAAGATGACTTTATCATAAATATCTTCTAAATGGTTAATTAGTTCACTTTTATTAGAAAATTGTGAAGTAAACTCATCTATTTCATTTATGTTTTTATTACTTTTTTTTACTACTTTTTTATCTCCGTCATTAAATATAACAATTAGTTCATATGTATATTTCATAAATCCTCCTACTTAATAATATCTATAATGATATCTTTTTCTTTAGCTTTTTTTGAAGTTATTTCAAAAGCAGTTAAGACATTTTCAAATGATGTAATAATTTTATTACTATATATTGTACATAATGAATCGTTGGTATTAACATAATCATTGATATTTTTGTTAATAACAATGCCTACTGCATAATCAATAGTATCGTTTAGTTTTTCTCTTCCTGCTCCAATGGTCTTACAATATTCGCCTAACATATAGGCATCTATATTAGTTAAGAAGCCATTGATGGTAGAATATACTTCATATTTATATTTGGATTTTGGTAATTTATCAATGTCGCCACCTTGATATTTAATTAATTCATAGAATTTTTCTAAAGCATTTCCATTTTCTAAGGTTTCTACTACTTTTTCTTTAGCTTCGCTTAGAGGTATTTCTAATCCTAAATGTACCATATAGGTAGCTAAGGTTATGCATAGTTTATTTAATTTTTTTTCACCATGGCCTTTTAATACTTGAATAGCTTCCTCTACTTCTAAACTATTTCCTATATGTGTGCCAAGTGGCATATTCATGTCAGTTAGGATGCATATTACTTTTCTATTATAGTATTTACCTATATTTATCATGATATGAGATAATTTTTTAGCATCTTCTATGTTTTTTATCAATGCTCCCTTACCTACTTTAACATCTATAACTATGTCAGTTGCTCCAGAGGCTATTTTTTTACTCATGATGGATGATGCTATTAAAGGAATGCTTTCAACTGTACCAGTTACATCTCTTAGGGCATATATTTTTTTATCAGCTGGGACTATGTCTTTTGTTTGGGTGGCAATTCCACAGTGAATCTTTTTTATTTGGCTTATAAATTTCTTTTCGGTCATGCTAATAATATAGCCTGGGATGGATTCTAATTTATCCGCGGTACCTCCTGTATGCCCTAGTCCTCTGCCACTCATTTTCAAAACATTTACTCCTAAGGATGCAACAATTGGTACAACGATTAAGGTAGTTTTATCACCTACTCCGCCTGTGGAATGTTTATCTAATACGTGGTTACCTAAAGATTTAGTATCAATTGTTTTACCACTTAAAATCATGTATTTAGTTAAATAATTAATTTCACTAGTAGTCATTCCATTAATACATATTGCCATGAGTAAGGCACTCATTTGGTAATCACAAATGGTTCCTTTGACATAACCATCTGTTATGAATTCGATTTCTCTTTCATTTAATTCGATATTTTTTCTTTTTTTATTAATTATTTCTATTATTTCCATATTTAAACCTCCTTATAATTTGAGATAAATAAATCTTTTTCAGTATCTATCTCTTCTTCCATTTCTATTTTAGGTAAGTCTTCTATTGTACTCATTCCAAAATAATCTAAGAATAAAGATGTTGTTTTATATAATGTTGGTCTACCTGGTAAATTGGCTTTGCCACATTCTTTGATAAATCCTTTGGCAATAAGTCTTCTTAATTGATAAGTTGTATCTACACCTCTTATTTCATCTATTTTAATTCTTGTAATTGGTTCGTTATATGCGACAATTGCTAGGGTTTCTAGAGCTTGTTGGGATAAGGTGTTTCCTGTTTCAGTATCAATTAATTCTTGGAAATATGAAATATGTTCTTCTTTGGTGCTTAGTTTGAAGGCATTGCCAAAGTACTTAATTCTAAGGCCTCGGTCAGCATTTTCATATTTATTTTTAAGTGATATTATTAACTTTTTAGCATCTTCTTCACTTATTTTTAAAATACGAGATATATCTTTAATGGTTAAGCCTTCATCTCCTTCTATATATAATAAACCTTCTAATACTCCTTCTAAATTCATAATATCACTTACTTTCTAAACTTAAAATAATTTCATCAAAATTATGTTTTTGTTCGATTTTTAAGGTATTGTCTTTAACCATTTCTAATATACTTAAAAATGTTACAATAATATAATCTTTTTCTTTTTTATCAAATAAACTGCTAAAATTTATGGTATGTTCTTTTTTTAAAATGTTATATATTTCTTCTTTTCTAACTTTTATACTATATTCTTTTTTGGTAACTTTAGTGTTAAGAGGTTTCGTGTATTTTTGTCGTTCTAAGAAACTTTTAAAGGCTTCGAGTAATATGTCGACATTACTTTGTCCTTTTATTGAGGTGGTATCTACATTATAGTTATTGATGTTTTCTGGTAATTTAATATATATTTCTTTTCTTTTTGATTCATATTCTTTAAAATAACTAGTTACTTCTTTATATTTTTGATATTCTACTAATTTGGATATTAGTTTTTCTTTGGTTAATTCTTCTTCTTCGTCGTTTGTTTCTTCATTGTTGGTTGGAAGTAATGACCTGGATTTAATAACCATTAATTCACTAGCCATGACTAAATATGATGATGCTACATCAATATTTAATTCTTGCATTTTATTAATATAATCTAAATAATCTTTGGTAATTTCTGTTATAGATATATCATATATATCAATATTAGATTGTTTTATTAAATGAAGTAATAGATCAAGTGGGCCTTCAAACTCATTAATTTTAATATTGTAATCTAATTTATTTTGCATAATTATCACTGCATCCTTTATATTAATTATAGCATGAATAAGTAATTTATGGTATAATTTTTTTAGGTGATTATATGAAGAAGTTCAATATGATAGACGAAGCTTTTGTGTGTGAGAATTGTCAGGCAAAGGTTGTACCTTTAGGATATACGGCGAGAGACCACTGCCCTGTCTGTTTATATTCTAAACATTTAGATATATTTCCAGGCGATAGACAGAATCCTTGTCAAGGTTTGATGGAACCTATAGGAATTAAAAAATATAAAAACACTTATAAGATTATTTATAAGTGTACTAAGTGTCATGAAATACATAATAATATCATGGCTAATGATGATAATTATGATTTAATAATTAAATTATCTAGTAATTTAAGGTAAAACTGGTAAAATCATAATAAAGATAAATATTATTATTACAATAAGGATAAGTACTTGGGTATCTTTAGACATCTTAATAGTTATCTTTTTTTTCTTATTTATATCTTGGTTAGATATATATGTTTTGGTATAATTGGTTTGCATATCATAAATGGGTTGTTCTTCATAAAACTTCTCGGTAACATCTAAATTTTGCTCATTTTGTACTTGTTCTATATTTGCTTGGTTAACTGTTTCATTATTTGCTTGATTATTGGTTATGTTATTTACTTGATTATTTGGCTCAACTGTTACTTGTTTTTGTGGTTGATTAGGTACTTCTTTGGTTGGTTCAAGTAAATTATTTACACTCATTGAAGAATTAATTTCTTCATTACTTTTTATATTGACATTAGTAGCATTATTCATAGTCATATTTGGATTACTCAAAGCTGTATTAAAATTTGTTGTGGCACGGTAGGTTGCTACAGGTTGTTCATTTTGTTTGATTTGAAAATCTTCATTCAATTTTTTTAAAAGTTCTTCTCTTTCGTTCATATATAAACCTCATTTCGTAGGACATTATTATAACACATTTTAAAATTAAAACTCAAGTTTTTTTACTTAAGTTATAATTTCCATATATCATCATCTGTTTTAAAAGGATTAGTTTCTTCATTTGTTTGGATATTGTTATTAACGTTTTCTCCTTCTGGCATATGAATGGCTTCAGGAGATGGTGCTGGTTTATCAAAATTAATTCCTGCAAAAATTGGATGATTAGGTGCTTTATTTGCAGTTTCTTGTGGTGTTTCAATTTGATTAACTTCTACAGATTCGATATTGTTAACGGGTGTTACTACATTATTATTTACTGGAACACTTTCTTGTACTTGTCTTACTGTAGGTATTTCATTAACCGTAGGGATATCTTCTACAACTGGTTGTTCTACTTGATTTTCTACGGTAGGCATATTAACTGGTATAGTATTTTCTGTAGGAATATTTTCTTGAACTCGATTTGGTGTAGGCATATCCCAACTATTATATACTGGCATGGCATTAACATTAGGCATAGCATTATTTTCTACGACGTTTTCATTAATTGTACTTTGAGGCATCGTTGGCACTTCAGTATGGCTTACGATATTTTCATTTGGCATATTAATATTAGTATTAACTTCTTCTTTTACATCCATACTTGGCATATCAAATCCACTTATTACTTGATTAGTATTTACTTCTTGTGGTTTTACAAGAGGTTCAACTGGAACATTATTCATAGTATTTACTGGTTCTTGCCCTATGTTATTTCCTGTTATATTAACTGATGAAAAAGTTGATAAATTTGGTCTTTCGTTAATATTTACTCCATAAGAAGCCTCAAAATTATTTACTGCATTATTATTAGTGTTAACATTAGTATTCATATTGGTATTATTTAAATAGTTGTTTAAATTAATAGTATTATCTATGTTACTAGATTCCATTATGTTATTTTGAACTGTATTGTTATTCATTTCTGGCATAGCAATGTTATTTTGTTCCATCGTAGGCATATTCGTATTCATTTCTGATACTGTATTATTAATATTATTACCACCTTGGATATTAACTATATTAGGTACCTCAAGTGGAGCATCATTCTTAGCTAAATTATTTTTCTCTTTCTTCTTTTTCTTATCTCTTCTATCTGCAAAAAAACCAATAATAGTAATTATTAATAAGATTAATACTACTAATATCCATATATAATTTAATTTTAAAAATTCTAAAAAACCCATTTTCTTATTCCTCCTAATATAATATAAGAATAACACAATTTTTTACTTTATGCAATAGATTTTTATAACAAAATGATAAATGAATTATAACAAGATAGCAAAAGAAAAAGCCTAAACTTTAATATTTAGGTTTTAGATTTATAACTAAATTATCTTCACTACCAATAATATTGCCTTCTAAGATGCTTTGTTCATAGACATAGCCATTTCCATTTATGGTGTAATTGATATCTATTAATTTTAATAGGCTGATAACTTCTTTATATGAATATCCTATTAAATTAGGTACACTTTTATTATAATTATTAGTAAGTAAGAACACTCTATCTCCTTTATATATTATGTTATTTTGACTAGGATATTGTTTGATTATTTTATCTCCATCTCCTAAGATAACAACATTTATTCCCATGTTTTCTAATTCTTTTTTAGTATTTGTGGTATTGGCACTGGAATATGATTTTACTATATATTCTTCATTGGAAGATTTGGACACAACATCTTTATTATCAATATTTAAGTAATTGTTAATATTTTTAATTACTTCTTTGGTTGGTTCGGCTAGATAGTTGGTAGCAGAATCTTTCGGTCTTTTTAAGGCTGTATATATTATTACTTCTGGATCATCTTTAGGAAACATTCCTGAGAATGAATAGATATATTCATCTAGGTATTTGCCTTGTTTGTAATCAAATATTTGTGCTGTGCCTGTCTTGGCAATTAGGTCAATTCCCTCTATTCTATAGGCTCCTCCAGTACCTGTACCATTCCTATTATTAACAACATTAGCCATTAGATCTTTTAATTTATTAACGGTTTCGATGCTAGCAATGGTATCTATTATTTCTCTTCTTCCTTCATATAGAGTTTTGTTGGTACTACTATCAGTTATTTTAGAAACTATATAAGGTTTTAACATTTTGCCTCCATTGGCTAGGGAAGTGAGGGCTTGGATATGTTGCATTGGAGTTGTTGTGATGCCTTGTCCATATCCTGCGGCAGCAACTTCTATGGGATAATTAAATTCTACTACTCCTGTTAGTTCGCCTTTCATGGTGTAACTTGTTTTTTTGCCAAAGCCATATTTTGTGAAACAACTTTTTAGATTATCTTTATTTATTGTCGTTTCTAACATATCGGCAATTGCTATATTGGAAGAGAGAGCAAATCCTTGGTCATACGTAATAACGCCCCATCCTTTTTTATTCCAGTCTTTAATGATTGAAACTTTATTGGTTTTCACATCAGTAAAACTTTTGCTTCCTGATAAATAGGTAGTATCTCCTTTATAATTTCCACTTTCAATGGCACACATGTAGGTGAAAATTTTCATTGTGGAGCCTGGTTCAAAGGCATTGGCTACAAAAGGGTCTAAGTAAGAAGTCATATTTCTTAGGTTAGGATCGAATGAAGGGGTCGAAGAGTTTGCTAGGATGGCTCCAGTTTTAGCATCGGCCACGATCATCAAAGCCCATTCGGCCGAGGAATTATCTTGAATGGTTTTGACCGCACTTTCTACAAATAATTGAATGTTACTATCTATTGTTAGGTAGATATTATCTCCGTCATGGGCATCTATTTTATATTCACGACCATTTGGTATTTTGTAACCATATTTATCTTTTTCATATTCAACATATCCTGTTTTCCCTTTTAAGATTTCATCGTAGTATCCTTCTATACCAAGCTCTCCTACTTGAAATTCTAAATTGTTACTATCTTTCTTTTTCACTGTATAGCCTAAGGTATAAGAAGCATAGTCTCCATTAGGGTAATATCTTTTATAACTTTTAATAAAATCTATTCCAGGTAGTTCTAGTTTTTCTATTTTATCTTTATCTAATTCACTTAGATTTCTTCCACCAGGTCCAAGTTCTACTTGATATACGCCTTCTTTGTTTAATAAGGCTAAGATGCTCTCTTTGTCCATGTTGATTAAGGGTGATAGGCTTTCAGCTGTCTTTTCTTTATCAACTACGTGCATTGGTTTACTACTGCCTTCACTTCTTTTTTCGCTTAAGTAAGCAATTACTGTATAACTGGCTACGTCTTGAGCAAGTATTTCACCTTTATTATCATAAATGGCACCTCTGGAAGGCATGATTATTTCTCTTGAGGTATTTCTATTTTTTATAAATTCTTTGATTGTGACATCCCCTATGTTAAAATTGGCTAGACATAAATAAGATAAGCGCATAATAAAAAAAAGGAATAAAATAAGAACACAAACTAAAAACAACGTATTAGTTTTTACTTTATTTCTATTCACTTTTATCTTCATAGATATGCCCCCTAATCTTTGATTGTTTTGATGTTATCATTATTGTAAGCAAGTCCCATATTGGATGCTACGTTGAAAACATTTTCCAATGAAACCATTTCATTTATTATCATATTTAAGCTTTGATTGTTATTTTCTTTTTTATTCACTTGTTCTTTTAGTTTTTCTACTTCAAAATTTACTTTTGATAATGTAGTTTGTCCAAATATTATACCAACAACTAAAACAATTACTAGAAATATGTAAAAACGTAGTAAAAATCTTTCTAATTTAGAAAAATATTTTCTTTTTGTCTTAGTCATAATGTATCACTTAACCCTTTCTATCACTCTTAGTTTAGCACTTCTACTGCGATTATTCTCAGTTAATTCTTTGTTACTTGGTATTATTACTTTGGTATTTATTAATTTATAATTTGGTAAATATTCTTCTGGTATAAAAGGTAAATTGTTTAGTTCTTGATTAACTTTAGTGTATTTATTGAATATTTCTTTTACTATTCTATCTTCTAAAGAATGGAATGTAATAACACAAATTCTACCATTTATGTTTAATAATTTTATAGCATCTTCTAAGGAGGCTTTTAACACATTTAATTCATCATTAACTTCAATTCTAATAGCTTGAAATACTTTTCTAGCAGGATGTGATTCTCTCATTGCTTTAAATGGCACACTTGTTTTAATGATGTCCACTAATTCTAAGGTAGTAACAATTTCTTTGTTTTCTCTATATTTTACGATATTTGAGGCGATTTTCTTAGCATATTTTTCTTCACCATATTTATAAAATATATCGGTTAATGCTTTTTCACTGTAATTATTTACTACTTCATAAGCACTTAAGCTACTATTTTGATTCATTCTCATATCTAATCTAGCGTCATTGTGGTAACTAAAACCACGACTGGCGATATCTAACTGAGGACTAGATACTCCAAGGTCATATAATATTCCATCAACATGATATATGTTGTTTTCTTCAAGTCTTTTTTTTATGTTAACAAAATTATCATTAATTATCTTGAAATTGTTGCCTACCTTACTAAGTTTTAGATTACTAGCTTGGCAGGCATCAATGTCTTGATCAAAGGCGAAAAGATACCCCTTTTGTATCCTTTTTAAAATCTCGCTGCTATGTCCTGCGAATCCTAAAGTTGCATCAACATATATCCCATCTTCTTTTATATTTAAATTGCTAATGCTTTCTTCTAATAAAACACTATAATGCATAATTACTCCAACGAAATATCAAATAGATTTTCACATATGTCTTCTAAAGACTTTTCATTTTCTTGCATCATGCATTCAAAATTATGTAAATCCCATATTTCTAGGCGATCATTAACCCCAATGACGGCACATTCTTTTTTTAAATTAGCAAATTCTGTTAAATTAGACGGAATATTAATGCGACCTTGTTTATCAAATTCGCATACCGTGGCTCCTGTTAAAAAAAATCTCATGAATGTTCTGGCATCTTTTTTAGTGAAAGATAGAGTTTTTAGTTTTTCAACTAGTTTATTCCAATTAACCATAGAATATATAGATAAACAACCATCTAGTCCTCTTGTTAATACGAATGAATTACCAATTTCTTCGCGAAACTTAGAAGGTATAATTAATCTACCTTTTTCATCAATATTATGATGATACTCTCCAATCAGCATTGAAATCCCCCACTTTCTCCCACTTTGAACCACTTGATAACTATATTCTACTATTATTTAACATATTTGTAAATACTTTTTTTAAAATTTTACATCATTTTACAAAATAATGTTTTTTCTTATCTTTTACTATACTGTATCAGTATAAAAAAACAGTATGAATATATATTCATACCGTACTGCATAATATCAATGAATACTGTGCAACTTGTTAGGTTACATTTTTTTATTGATGAATATTTTAATTTGTTATTTATCATGTATCTTTATACGAGACACAGTTAAGATAACGAGACCCATCTTTGACCTAATTTAGCATTGTCTGTGTAACTGGTCGCTTACGCTCCCGTAGTAGAAAGCACAACGCGAAAACCATCGCCGGTGCTTCCGCCATTGTTTCTGTGAAAGTAGAACACACCTGCATAGGGACCATTCATGATAGATCCCCCACGTCGGAACCACGAGGTAGGTCCAACAAAGTTTGCACTATCACTATACCAACCAGCTGTTTCACCTGTTGCATCTCCTAAATGACTATAAATTTCACTATCTCCGGCATATATATCTATATATTGGCTGGGCAAATTACTTACTGTTAAACCAGAATATTGTGCAGTCTTATTATAATTTCCCATAACATATTCATCAGCACCACCTGACATATCATATACTCCTGTTATATTTCCTGTTGTTGATTGTCCTAAATTATTTTTATATGATGTTCCTGAACCACCACCAGTAAATTGACCATCACTATTTATTGTTATATCTGTTATTCCAAGTCCATATATACTTTGTTTTAAATATGCTACTGCTCCCCACTCAATATTTTTCATCATATGGGCATCTGTATTTTGCGTACCTGTATTTGTCAAATATGTTGTCGAATTAAATACTTTTGACGTATTATACATTGAAGATACAGTAATATTTTTTAATGATGCAATTCCTGGTTTTACTGTTGGAGTTGTTTCACTTCCTGTTGTTTCAAATTTTCCTACCCATATTCCTTTTAATTCAGTATCTCCTAATGTAAATGCTGAATGGGTATAATAATTTCCATTACTTTTATTTGTACATGTTTCTGCCCCATTTGATGCATATGTACAAGTTACTGTTCCTGTAGTACTTGTTCCATTTTCAAATACTACATCTATTAATTGGGATGATGTTCCACTTGCATATGTTGCATTAAATAATTGATATTTATATCTTGGTATCCATACATAATATGCTAATATATCCTCTTCAGTTATTGCTGTTCCAACATCTGTATTCATATAAGTATCTCTTGTTGATGATGTTACCATAACAGCATTAGCCCATTTTTGATTACCATAATCATACCAATTGTTATAAGCACCATAAACATCTGCTTTTACCCAATTAGAACCATCATATGTTATTGGTATCATTCCTTCTGCTAAAACGGGTCTATTTGCTCCAGTTGGATCTTCTACTAAATCTTCAGTTAATGTTGGACAATATGTTACTTTTTTACCATTTTCTATCTTTATAATACAATTATCTCCAACACTAGTACCTCCTTCACAAGAATTAGTTATATCGCTTAAATTATAAGTAGAAGTTATTTTAGTACCACTAGGATAACCATCACTTCCATAAGTAATTGTATTACCAACATAACCTGATACTACTCCTATTATTACATCTATATCATTATCACTATTATTTGCTATAACTAAAGCTACATCTTTGCTTACTCCTGTATCTAAATTACCACTTGTATTTAATGCAGTTGTTGTTATAGTAGTATCTTCTACTACTTCTCCTATTATTACATTAGTTAAATCATTTGTTGTACTATAATATATTTCATAATATATTGCACCTTCACTACTATTATTTATTGTGGCATAAAAACTTGCTACACTATTTTTTGCTATATGAAAACTTTGTGTTCCTGATATATCAAAATTATATTTTAATGTAGTATCCATATTTACAACATTACCTGAACTTACATTCGCAGTAAACATTGCATATGTATAATATAATCCTACTGATAATATTATAGCTATACAAGCACTTAATACATATAAATATTTTAATGATATTCTTTCTTTTAATTTTTTCATATTAATTCCTCTCACTATAATTAAATAACATGAAAACTAACTAAAAATTAGCACTTAAAAAGTACTAATATTAGTTAGTTTATATAATTTGTTTTCATTGTTTAAAATAATAGAATATTTAAATCGTTCCCATACAAGAGTTTGTGTTATGTGATTTGTTATATTCATTCTAAACACCTCACTTCTCTGCTATTCTTATGTAATAATTTTACTATTTGTTACTATTTTTGTCAATATTTTTTTATTTTTTTATAATTTATTAAATAAAATTACTTGTTTTATCCATAATACTATTAGGAAATCAGGTGAAATTATGGATATTTTTAATATAGTTGATAAATTAAAAAAAGAAACAAATAACTTAAATGATATTATTTACCGTGAAAAAAGCATTGGTAAAATTAAAGTGTTTATCATATATAACGAACCACTTATATCTAAAAACGACATATCTGATTTTATTATAAGAAGTCTAAATACCATTGAAAAAAGCAATAATAAAATTAAAAACGAAGAACTAGTTAATATTATTCTAAATGATATAAGTAATTATAAAGTAGAAAAAGTTAAAACCTATAGTGAATTATGTTCTTACCTACATAAAGGTTTTACAATTATCCTAATCAGTGATACCAAATATGCCTTAGTATTAGAAACAAAAGCTAACCTTAATAGAAGCATCGCCCCACCCGAAGTTGAAAACACTATCCGTGGAGCCAAAGACTCATTCATTGAAAACTATCAAACCAATATAGGCCTAATCAAAAGAAGAGTAAAAACTAACGATTTATGGATAGATAACATCAGCCTAGGCAAATATACTGATACCCAAATTGGTATTGTTTACGTCAACAATATCTGTAAAAAAGAATTAGTAGATAAAATTAAAAAGAAATTAGAAAATATTGATATTTATGGTGTTATTAATGCTGGTGTTATAAAAAATTTGCTTGTTAACGAAAATAACTTTTTATTACCTACTGTAATTACAACTGAAAGACCCGATGTAGTTGCAAGTAGTATTTTAGAAGGAAAAGTAGCCCTAGTAATTGACAATAGTCCATTTGTAATAATTATTCCCGGATTATTTGCAGACTTCTTTAAAAACCCAGAAGATGACTATAATCGTAGTTTTAATGCCAGTTTTACTAGAATAATAAAATATATATCATTTTTTATAGCTCTCCTAACACCTGCTATTTATATTGCATTAATTACATATAACCATGAAATGATCCCAACTGAACTATTAATTAGTTTTGCTATTCAAAGAGATGGTGTTCCCTTTCCTGCTTTTTTTGAAGCTTTTATTATGATGACTTCTTTTGAAATACTACGAGAAAGTGATTTAAGAAACCCTAAAGGTGGAAGTGCACTATCTGTCGTAGGAGCTTTAATTTTAGGTGAAGCTGCTGTAAATGCAGGAATAGTATCACCCATTATGATTATTGTTATAGCTATCACTGCAATCTGTTCCCTACCATTCACCGAACCAGAACTCACTAATGGACTTAGGTGGTATCGCCTATTATTCATGCTAGGAGGCTCATTATTAGGGATAATTGGCGTTATTATAGTATTTTTATTCTTCATTATTAAAACTTCTAGTGTTTATTCCTTTGGAATACCTTACATGACTCCTTATGTACCGACATATATAAACAGTCTAAAAAATAGCATTATTAGATTACCTTTTAAAAAGCTTACTAAAAGAGATAGTTATTTATCTGATAATATAGTAAAGGAAAGGATATGTGGAAATAATGAAAATAAAAAATAAATTATGTTTATTACTAATAATCTTCATGCTAACAGGTTGCTATAATTATCGTGAACTAAATGATTTAGCCATTACTACTGCCTTTGGCATAGACAAAGACGAAAACGGATACAAGATGACATTTCAAGTAGTTAATACAAAAAAATCTAGTAGCCAAGATAATGATTCAGGCAATCCTAAAATTATTATTTATGAACAAACTGGTAAAACAACACAAGAAGCTGCCCGAAAAATAATATTAGAATCCCCTAAAAGAGTTTATGCCAATCATGTTGTTTTATTAGTAATTGATGAAAACATTGCTAAAGAAGGTATCGAAAACGTCTTAGATTTACTATTTAGAGATGCTGAATCAAGAAAGCAATATATGGTCTTAATCAGCAAAGAAACAACAGCAAAAGAAATCTTACAAACACTAACTCCTTTAGAAGTCGTAAACGCTCAAGACATTGTAAAAAGTATCATTGCTGATAGTGAGTACTATGGCATGAGCGAAAATATTACCCTAGAATCCTTAATGGAAAATCTAATTAACTCCAAAAAAGAAATAATTCTTCCTTCCATCAAACTAATTGGAAATAAAGATATAAGTTCCTCTAAAGAAAATATTGAAAGTTCTACTACAAGTGCTAAAGTAATTTTAGGAGAAATGGCTATATTTAAAAATAATAAACTAGTAGGATATGCTACTGAAAAAGAAAGCATAGCCCTAAGTTATATTAGAGGAAAACTAAATAACACCATTGTAACTATGGAATGTCCAAACAATAAAGACAAATACTTTTCAATTGAATTAATTGGTGTAAAAACTAAGAAAAAAGCTAGTAAAAACAAATTAGAAGTTTCCATAGATATTACTGGCAGTGGCAGTATTACCGAAATCTATTGTGATTATAATTTAGAAAAAATTAAAACTATTGAAACCTTAGAAAAAAATCTAGAGAAACATATCACTAAAGAAATAAAAAGTAGTATTGATTCATTAAACAATAGATTTCAAAGTGATATATATGATTTCCAAGAACTATTTTATAAAACTAATCCTAAATTTTATAACACAATAAAAAAAGATTATTATGAGAAATATTTTAATAATATAAAAATAAATGTTAACACAGATATTAAATTAATTGAAAAAGGAACTATTACAAGGGTGATTAAAGATGAATAATAATTATTTTAATAAGTTACAATTATGTAGTATGTTAATCGTTTTAATAGTAGTCCCTTTTATTGGAGGAGGAGCATTCTCATTATTTAAAAGTGCTGGAGTAGATGCTTATTTCAGTGTAATTATAGGAGGTATTATTGGTATCTTGAATTTATTGTTATTTATGTATATTTTTAATTAT
>OLSB01001551.1_pt1 | contig 21966 bp, 23 predicted proteins | sample 1672071 | NCBI WGS metagenome assembly OLSB01 (sample SAMEA3136642, study PRJEB25190) | human gut metagenome | biome: human gut; feature: human-associated habitat; material: faeces | place: Austria | collected 2013 | reverse complement strand
GCGATATAATAATCAGCGTTTTGATGATTTTTTATTGCATTTTGTGTCTTGGAAAGAAACGGTAATTATTGTGAGAAAAATCATTGAACAATTTTGTGGTTTACAAAATAAAAGCAACCTATATTCGGATAACAAAACCTTGATGATTTTATATTCTGCCTTTACGCTCTTTTTTGTAATAATAACTACATTGCTGGAAAGCTATAAAACGCAAAACACTTTTTTATTAATGTTTTGTTTTCCTTTTGCGGTTTCTGTTTTAATTTTTGCATTATGGTTGCGAAAGAGCAAGCAAAGGACTTCCTATGAACAATATTTTGTTTTTCAAGGCACTGTTACTTTAGCGATATCATTTATTTGGTTATTCTTATCTTTTTTTAATATTTATTCGAAAAGATTGGGGTTTTCGTGGTTTTACATTTGTGGATTATTCTTCGGTCTTGCGTTTACTTTGTTTTTTTCGTTTTTAAGAGCCATTAAATGGAAGCGTTATATAACAGGAAAAACAAAAGAATTTAATCAATCTTTCAATATTAGAATTGTTAGTATATCAATTTTTTTATTGTTAATTTGTAGTTCCTTTTTAAAAAAAATTGATAAATCAGTTCTATATAAAATGTTAATCGGAGGATTGTTTGTTTTGTTTTTTATATTTTTAACTATAGCATTAAATATGTTTGTAAACTATCATATTGTTAAAAAATATTATCGACAATACGATATGATAGATATTCAATAAACATTTGCTTATGATACCTACGGTAATCTTGTTTCAAGAACGGGTACATCTGTTGTAATATTCCTCTATAACGGCAGAGACGGCGTTGTAACAGACAGCAACGGACTTATCTATATGCGCGCACGCTATTACAGTCCGGAACTCAGAAGATTTATTAATGCCGATATAATCGCCGGTGAAATTTCCAATGCCGTAACCCTTAATCGCTATGCTTATGCAAACGGCAATCCTGTTTCCAATATTGATCCGTTTGGTTTAAGTGCGGAGAGAGGACAAAGAATATCATATTTTGCCTTTGATTGGTCAAAATTTGATGGGTATTATGCCGGAAGTACAACCGCCGAGTTGATTTTAGATGATATAAATCGGGTTGCAATATATAATACTTTGATAAATTCTATAAAGACAGCGGTTCGCCCCAATAATATCGGAAAAGGCACATGGAATAAGATTGTCGCAGAAGATTTGAGATGGGTTGAAAAAACATTTGGTAAATCATCAAATCTTGCCAAAGCACTAAAGAGTGTTCCATATATAACAGTCGCTCTTGATACGGGCTTAGGAGTCTATGAAAATATTCAAAATAATTCCGAGTTACAACAAACAATTTCAGATGCTATAGTTGATATTGGATTTGGATTAGGAGGAATAGCCGCAAGCACTGCAGCCGGAAGTGCTGCTGGTTCAATAGTGCCGGATGCCGGTACAGCAGTAGGGGCGGTAGTAGGGTTTGTAGCGGGAACGTCATATTATGTTACAACCGATGTTATTACTATCAAAGGAAAGACTTTGGTTGACTGGGCAAAGTATGGAGCAGGTTGGCTGGCCGATAAGATTGCGGGGAAGTAAATTATGGAGAATAATATTATATTTGCTTATTTATGCTCCGAGGCGGAAATATTCAAGAATAAGCGTCAGTTTATCGGACTGTTTTTTTGTCTGAATATTTTTACTTTTATAGGTATAATATATGGTTTTTTATATAACAGCAGTATTACAAATCACCTTGCTGTTACAATGCTGATTATGTTCGGAATAACGGTAATTATATTACTTTGTATTCCAAGCAAAAATAGAAATATAAAATCAATATCATTGATGAAGGCCATTGCTTTTTCCGGGGTTTATATCCAAATATTTTTGCTTATCGGAGTTGTGTGCAGTATTTCTTATTTAAATAAGATATGGTATATTACTATATTCCCTTCAATATTTATTATGGTATTATACGGCATATTTCTTGCCTATGCACTAAAGACCGATAAATACAGTTTTTTGTCTGACAAAAAGCCCAAGGTTATTCGTCTTTATTCTCTTCTTGGCGGGATTGCCGGTATCTTCATTGCAAAAACTTTTCTTGATAAAGATAGTCAAAATACGGCTGTTACGGTTTTGTTAATTTGTCTGGCATTATACTTATGCTTTATCGGAATTTCTGTAGTGACTTTTTTTGTTAAAGCCTATTTAATATTACGTATGAGTGGCGATACGCTGATATTATATGCAACATATTTATTGAAATGTGCAAAAGAGAAATCTTCATTTGAATCTTCTCAATATATTGAGCAAGCGGCTTCAATCATTAAAAATTCGAATTTAAGTGGTCAGACCAAAGATGAATTGCTTTGTGAGATTGAAAGTTCAGATGATGTTTGAATTTATAATGAAGGAGAATATGATTGAAATTAAGCTGCATCACAATCATTAAATGCTACTGTTGCAAAGAGTACGGTTTATCTTGCCCGCGATCCTCATAATTCTAATTTGCATTAACTTTATTTAATCGAATTTTGGAGGGTTTTAAACTCTCCAAAATTCAAAAAAGATGATATAAAAAAGAACCATAAGATTAAGGTGAAAATATGCTTAATTACAAAATTGAGAGGGTATTATTTGTATTTTTATGGATAACATTGATATGTTTTTTTTCGTTTGCCATTCCACCGCAGACAGTTACTCTGTTAGTTCAGTACCAATATACTATGTCATCATTAATTCTGACCGCTTTAATTCTCTATTTATATACGAAAATAAGAAATAAGCGGGTTTTAAATGTAATCAATCGTTATTTAACTATGAACGAGTTTGAAAAATGCAATTTGTATCTTGAAAAATGTATTAGAAGGCAACCAAAAGTTTTTTGGTTAAAATTCCAAAAATTAATGATGATTGCTTTAAAAGGTGAGATTACCCAATTTAAATCATACTCTGATATAATTAAAAAAGATAAAAAGGCACGGAAAAATCTTGCTACAATTGAAAAATTTGAATTGTTATTTGAATTTTTAGTTGACGGTGAAGCGAAAAAAAAAGATAATTGCAGTCTGAAAAATTCATATTTAGATAAGACTTTATATTTAATTTGTAATCAAAGTTCATTGCAGTATTCTGAAATTATTTCTATTGCATTTGATATTTATAATTCGCCATACCTTTTATACAAAAGCATCTCTGCAATGCTCTTAGCGAATGCATATTATAAACTAAATGATTTGAATAATGCTAATCTTTTTAATTTGAAAGCTAAAGAGTTTGCGCCTTCAAATGAAACACTATTTTGTATCGAAAAAATTTTGAACAGGCAATTTTAGCTTTAAACGATCTGCCGCCAAACAATTTAGCCAAAAATGAATTGCTATATAAAATAGAACAACTCAAAAAAAATTAAGCGAGGATTAACAGCTAATAATGTCAAAAAGATGTTATTCACAACAAAATTTCATTTTGTTTATTGATCGCCGAACAGCTTTCACAGCAAAAACAATATGATAAGCTCAAAAAGCCGTGTGTTGTAAAAGCACGCAAGTTATTGAGGAAAATAACCTCTTCCAATAACTTGTCATTTTTTTAATCAAAGCGAGGTAATTTAATTGAGACGATTAATTTCTGTTACTATGCTAATTATTTTAATTTTGACCCTATCCGCTTGCAAATCATCAAAATCTGCTGATTTTTCAAGTAGCAATTCATCTTTTTGCAATAGTGCAAGTTTAATCGAAGATGAATCGTCAATCGGTAATATTAGCAATAATAATGAAGAAGGCAATCAAGCCGATAATGCTCAGCAAGAAAACAAATCAAGTCAGGCAAATACTTCAATTGCATCACATACCACACAAAACCCTGCATCTAAAAGTGTTCCGTCGTATGAAAAACGGAACGACGATACAAAAACTTTTGAGCAGTATGAAGAGTTAAACAGAACAAATCCCGTGCAAGGCGAAAGAGAATGGATATTCCGTTCAACAGATAAAGACTACATAGCACCGTATGATTTGTCAGATCTTTCGGAATGTTGCATTGCTATTGATGAAAATGATCATGCAATAATAACTTGGAATTATTATTACGATTTGGCAAGCCACCCCGAATTTTTGAATTCAGATGAAAAAATTCAATATGAGGGCAAAGATTACAGCTGGTTTTTGCGTTATAAATACGAAGGCACTTGCTTTGTTGAACAAAACGGGAAAATGACAATAGAATTAAAATGCACAAATGATTGGGGCGATTATGTCAATGACGAAATAAGTTTCAAAAGGGAAGGCACAGATAAATTGGTTGTTATTTCTCACTCCGGAACTGAATTCAATTTGTTTAAGGGCGATGAATTCAACAGATAGCATTAAAAATTCAATGATAAAGGTTACTGCCGGCAGTTTTGTTGCTTGCGGTAACCTTTTTAGTAAGGCTGACAATTTGCTTTTATTTATTTTTGTAGAATAATAACACACCTACATGAAGACAGAGAAAAAAGCCCATATTCGTTTTATCGGACATGGGTAAAATTTGCAGATCGCCTGCTTTTACTATATATCTTTTTCTAACTATAAGTTTATATTTTTTTGTTTTTCTCTCTATCTTCTATCTTTTAAGGTGGGAGATTCTCTTTCTCCCTCCATGGTGACAGGTAGCACCTACCACCTAACTGACATAGTTGCCCTGTAAAGAATAACGGTTAAAATTTTTAGCCCTTAAGCTTGAAAAGAAGACTGCTTTTACCGCCTTTTTTACGGTAGCGTTGTGCAGTATCAAGCAGTCCTGCTTTCCGCAGATCGGCTATACCTCTGCGTACCGTTGACGGCGATAATTTTATATCTTTAGCGATTGTCGGTATGGCAGGCCAACATTCGTTTTGAATGTTGGCTCTGTCGGACAGATAGATATAAACAGCAACGGCTCGGTGAGGAAGTTCAGAACGATATAAAAAATCAAGCTTGCCCATTATTTTTCATCTCCGTTCCGGTCATTTTGTGCTTCGGATGCGGCTTTAATGCGGTGCCGCCATTATTTTTTCGCTTGTTTCCGGTGTGGGTTACCGGTGCATTCTTTTCAGTCAACGGCATTGACCGGCTACCCATATTGTCGCAATCAGACATATGAGGGGTTGGTTCTAACAGTTCGGGACGATATTTTTTAACTATTCCGTCCGTAATTGTCTTTTTATCGGCATACTTTACCTTGCGGTTGCCTTGATCCTCAATCATATATGGATTGTCATCATCAAATTCAATTCCCCATTTATAGAACAGTTTTAATTTGACTTTCATTGGATAGAAACCCGTTTTCATAACTACAAACTGACCTTTTGGCATGGATTTAAGTTCATCGGGAGTCATTAACGGGCGCTCTATCATTTGAAGCGACTGCGTCGGATCGTTCTTTCCTCTGCTTACCGAACCCGACATTACGGTTTTGCTGCCAAGCGCCTTTGATAATGTTTCGGCTGAAGTGCTTTGCGGTGCAAAACCGCCGAATACGGTTAACTGAGTATTGTCAATGATGATTTCTGCACCCTCCTTGCCATAGTTCTTTTCAAGCTGCGAGAACGACTGAATAATGGGAACTATCTGTAAACGCCTTGAGCGCGATGCGGAAAACATCATCTCGGCGGATTCGATTTTAGGAAGCGTACCAAACTCATCGCAGAAAAATATACATCTGTTTTTGAGCTTGCCTCCGTTTTCATCGGCAACCGAAAGTATCTCTCGGTATAACTGCTGAACAATTAGAGAAATCATAAAGAATGTCGCCGGATTTTCTTCCGGCATGATTATAAACAGCGCAGATTTCTCATTACAGAATTTCTCGGCATCTATCTCGGTATCAAAGCAGAGGATTTGCTCAAGCTCGGAATCGAGGAAAGAGTTTAGCCGGGAAAGTGCAGTGGACATTACCGATGCCATACTTTGTTCAGCGGTATTAAGGGCCGCACCCGCAAACCATTTGGCCTTATGATCGTTTGGGAGTAATTCCATTAACTGTTGAAACTGATTTTTTCCTTTCCTTTGAGAAGGTGCGAGCAGCTCTTGAATGATTTTGAATACCGATACGATATGGCGTTCTTCGGGCTTGCAGAATTCAGCCACCAACAATATTGTGGCCGTCAGCAAGCCTTCAGCCGCATCGTAAAAGTATGCGTTTTGTCCGAAGGATGCGGCGTCCATACCCGACAGTATTATAGTTTTAGATATAATTTTGGCGTATTTTTCGCACCTTGCCTTATACACGAGATTGTCGGGGTTAGCCTGATACAAATCCATATACTTGTTTACGAGATGCAATAGATTATTGCCGTTTGATTTTGTTGGATTTCGCAAATCGATTACAGATATGTTATAGCCGTAGTTTTTTGCAATGTTTCCGTAATTTCGCATAATATCGCCTTTGGTATCGGTGGATAAAAACGACATACCGCTTGCACACGCATATTCAATACAGGGGTACAGCCAATATGCCGTTTTACCCACACCGGCAGCACCGATCATAAGTGCGTGGACATCTCCGGTATCAACCAACGCCGTAGTATTGCCGACGCAACCGACAACAATGCCTTGGGGCAACGGCTGTTCGGCAGGCAACATTTTAAGGCTGTGCTTTTTTCGTACAAATTGAGTAGCGGTCGGTGTTATATTTTCTTTTGCCTGATTGCGCCATTTTGTCGGTGTGAACGGTATATGCCTGTATGTTTTATTTATTTCTGCTTTGGTAGCCCACCGAGCAGTTCCGTGTTGACCGTTGCCGACGGTTTTTGCCTTTATATTTAGGTTATAAATATGCGAGAGCATGGTTACGCCGCCGAGCACGGCAAACATAACCGCGCCTACAAATATCAGAGTTGTAACGCCGGACATTCATCTTCCTCGCTTTCAGTCGGATTCAAAAGATCTTCGTTCCAATCTTTGAGATTCGGAACGAGGATTTCGTGATCTATCCCATGTATAAACAGTTTATCGGATATGCGCTTGGTTGCTTTTTTGCCGCCCTCATCGTTATCAAGGCAGAGATATACGGTTTTTAAATTCGAGTTATCGTTAAGCATTTGAAAAAGCACTCTGTCGGATACACCGCAACAGGCTGCATACGAATGCTGCTGCCAATTTTCCTTATGCATCGTAATAAAAGACAGCATATCAATGGGCGCTTCAAACAAATATATTTTATCACTTTTGCCGTTCCAGTGAAAACTGAATTCGGGAATACTGCTGTCCGCATTGCCTTTGTATGTGCTTTCCGAAGCGGTGCCGCGCTTGTGAATATGACGGGGAATACCTTGATTGTCTTTGCCTACAAATACAACATTGTGATATTTTTCTGATTCATAAATCAAACCGCAATGTGCAAATGTGTATATTACATCTCTGTCTATACCTCGGCGATTTATGAGATAGGCATATACTCTGCGCATATTGTCGTTTCTTTTCGGCATTTCAAACGGTTTTGGCTCTTTTTTAATTACCGGTGCGGACTGTATTGGCGAGCCGCAGTAACCGCCGAGCAGATATGTTATTGCTTCGGGATAAGACTTATTGTAAAACCTACGGACAAAGTCAACGGCATTGCCTCCGACTCCCTCGTATTGGTGATACCAAAGGTTACCCTTAATAGATACCTTTGATGTTCCGTCAAGCCAATATGATTCTTTACCGTTACGATATAACCTTTCGCCGTTTCTTTTAAGCAGCTCGGCAATATCCGTTTGGCAGGCGGTTTCTTTTTCGGTGTTGCTGAAATGAATGTATCGTGACATAATATCACATCCTTATTACTAAAATTTTTAGCCCATTTTGATTCCTTGTGCCTGTTTCTTTTCTTCAATTTTACGCATCAATTTACGGTCGGTAACGGCGCCGCCGATTTTGCGTTCATCATCCAAGCGATTTTTAATCATCCGGCTGATATGATGAAGTAATCTGATTGCCGCCATGCAAGCATACTGATTTCTGTTACTGCGGATGCTGTGAAGCAGTCGGACAGCGTAAGGATTGCCATGTTCGGCAGATGCAGTAAGCCAACCGAGTGCTTGCGAATAATCCTTATCGGTATCTACGCCATACAGATCTATTTTTCCGAGTTGGTATTCGGCATAAGAATTTCCTTGCTCGGCGGCGATTTCAAAACACCTGACTGCTTCTTTAATATTTTTCACCGAATCTTCATTCAGCATTATTTTGCCTGCAAGATAAGCGGCGAAAGGATTGGCCTGCTCAGCAGCCGACAATAAATATTCCAAAGCCTTATTGATGTTTATAGGCATCAGCTCTCCGCTGTATAATAATTTTCCCAACAAATATTGAGCCGTTGCGAAACCGTTGTCTGCCGAACGTGTAAGGTATTTCAAGGCCTGCTCAATATCTTGCGGAGCAGTTGTTCCGTCAAGATATAATTTGCCGAGGGTGTAAGCCGCATATTTGTTATTCTGATCGGCAGAGGATTTAAGCAATTCTGTGGCTTTTTCAATGTCTTTATCGACATATTCGCCTTTTAGATAGACCTTTCCGAGCAGATACTCTGCGTAAGGATTGTCATCCTTTACGGCTTCTTCTAACCAATACAGGGCATAGGTTGAGTTTGGTGGGACATCCTCGCCTTGCAGAAAGAGCTTTCCCAGCCTATACTTTGCAACCGATAAATTTTGCATTGCCGCTTGTATAAGGCAATGTACCGCTTCACTTGGGTTGTAATATTCGGTTTCTCGGTCAAGCAACCGTTTTGCGAGAGCATATAGGCGCCACTTATCGCTCGATTCTGTTTTCTCCGTAAAGTTATCGGATTCGTCTGCCGGGTCAATTTGAACATCATCTGTTTCAGTTATGTAATAATCCGGATCCGGCAATTCATCACCGAGCGTTTCATCCGTCAATGCATTTTTCATTACGATATTCATCGCTTCTTCAATTACCGTATTTCGAACAGATTTGAACTCTTTGTTTTGTGATAACGAAACTCTTTTAGGCAGACTTTGAGAATAGGTGAGCAACACTTCTTTTTTGCACTCGTACCATAAATTATAAAGAGCAGAAACCCGTTCGTCTTTTGCCACCTCATCCACAATGGAATCTATGAGATCTTTAACATCTGATTTTAAATATCCATACACTTTTTTACCGCTTGTGTTAGATAATCTCTTTGCAAGCAGTGTCAGTTTTTCTTCGAGCGCAGGATTATCATATATACCGTTGTTAATTTTAGTGATAAGCTCGGCAATAAGTTCCTTTGATTCACTCTTTAAGGTGTTACGATGTTCGGTCTGTTTTTCATATACCGAAAGTAAGTCTTGGTGAAATATATCTTTTGCAATGCTCGACCTAAGTTTATTAACTCCCTTCGGGGATAAATAACCTTCGTTTTCGTTAACCGAATATGCGATTAAGTGAATATGCGGATGATGGCTTTCGTTATGAAAAGCGGCATACCAACGCAAATTTTCCATTGGTATTTTTAAAGCATCCGATAATGTTTGCGTTTGTGTCCTGAGCATATCTCTCCAACGGCAACCGTTATCAAAACCGAGTCGTGCCGCATCCTCGCGGCGCAAAGACATTATTGCCGTCCATACATTGCCTTTGTGAACATTTAGCTCTTTAGATACCTTTGAAAGATTTATTGCAACGCCGTCATCGGTGAACAGACCATGTTCGCCAAACCGCTGCGCTCTCGGTCGGGTAGCAATATAGTCGGCATAGGTTTTACTGTTCATCATCTCGCTTGCATTATCTTCAAGCGTTCTTGTAATGAATTCGGTGGCAGTACCGATAGTTATTCGGCTTCGGTAGTCCTCATATTCGTGCATTTCCTTTGAGTCGGGGAAGTCAACCAATAATTTATCAATAAGCCGCTTTTGCTTTACGGTCGCAGGCAAATTCTTTTTGCTGGCATCTATTTTATCAACGCCCTCACGGGTGGCAATATATTTCAAATATTTACCGGCTTTTTCTGTCGGCTTAATATATTTGAATTTGGTAATGAGCTTTGCCATTTAATCAGCCCTTCTGCCAATCCAATGCGTTTTCAAATGTGATATTGCCGCCAAGCCTTTTAACTTCATCAACGCAACCGCCGCGCAGTCGGGTGAGTGACTGTTTGTCAATATCATTTAGATTAGCAATGATATTCTGCAGCATAGCAAGCTCTACCGCAATTTTGAACATCATTCTGCTTGTGCGGTTATCACTTTCCGCAATAATGCTTTTCATATTTGACAAAAATATATTCGGTAAATAATTTGTTTTGCCTTCTGCCGTAAGGTAGCCGATATAAAATCTTATAGCTTTTTCTATAAATTCAGATCTGTTTCGGCAATCGTCCATACGGTATAGGTCTTTAATTCTGTCAATAGTTTCGGGATAGAGCCACGCTGAAACTCATTGCTTTTCTTTATTTGCAGACATATTTTCCATCTCCTTTTGGGTATTTCGACGCCTATGAAAGTGCCTTGTTTAAGCGGATTTTAGGTGTTGGTTTGCAACCGTTTCGGGCAACTGCGAATATAGTAGCAACGCAGAAAATACGATTTAATTTTGCCTGAAAAGCCTTTAACGGTCGGCTCTGCCGTCCGATGTGAGTCGGGCAAAGGCGCATTGGTAGCGCCTGCCTTTTCACCTGCTTAAAATTCGACCTTGTATATTGTTCACCTGTGCTCGGTGCAACAAGGCTCTTAAACCGCCCGAAACGGCGAGACATGAGGCAAGTCGGGTGTTTTCCCGTCTTGTCCCCAAACCTCGCACAAATCGTCTGACAGTCGCCCTGAAAGGCTACATTGTCATTATGGGCGACTCATCATCGTCGCAATTTTCTATATTTGCCGTTTCATAACTTTCGCTGTCGATATTTCTTTCAAGCAAATTTTGCACAAGCTCTTTGCCGATTAAATGATTTTTGAATATCTGTATTTGAGTTTCCAGAGAAAAATTCGGGTCAACTGTTGCCTTTTTAACAGCGTCAGATATGTCATCTAACAAATAAGTGTTCCATACATTTTTATCCTGTTCCCAAATACTTATCTTATTATCTTCAAAATCAAAGTCAGCAATAGTTTTGATGCGGTCATCCTTACCGATGGCATCACTGAGAATTGCAAAGGTCGGCAAGTCTATCAGAGTGTATTCCCCGAAGTTAATCGCAAGGCTGTCAAGGGTCACTTTGCCGACATCAGCTCTCATGAAAAAGTGATAGACATAGGCAATTTCAAATAGACTACTGCGAAGTTCGCTTGTTAAATGGATGTCATCATCAGAATCATGTAAATGTATTACCGCTATTTCAAATGCTTCATTTACAGATTTATTCATTCGGCTTTTTCTCCTGTGTGGCTTCGCCCAAGGCAGAGGGAACAGAAATTTTCGTTTTCTTTTGCTTGGGAGCAGCAGGCTTTGTCGGAGGTGCGCCGTTCCTCATTTCTATAAATTCGCGAACACCGACAGGCACAGATTTGGTATACAGCGTATCCATATCCTTATTAAGCTCATCCTCAACTGTTGTACCTTTTTGTGAGAGGTATAGTTTTAGTGCATTTAGCTTTTCTTCATCATAGGAAATAGTTATGGTTGCTTTTTTCATATATTATCAGTTCCTTTCAAAATTTCGACGGCCGTGAATTTGTCACAGCCGCCTTTAGTGAATATCCAATAATAGCAATGGCTTTTGCGAAGATGCCTTTGGCGTAGGCTTCCGTTATACACCTTTGCTATCGGTAAATTGAGAATAGCAACATCTTTTGCATAAAAGCCGCATTTAACTGCCCACATCCAAACAAGGCAATGCGTCATAGTTGTCTTGCCATCCGTATAATCTTGGCACTTAAAAATAAGCAAACCGTTCTTTTTTAACAGTCGATATGCTTCGGTGAGTATTCCGATATAACATTCCTTTAGCTGTTCAAAGGTATCAAACATTGTATACCGCTTGTTCATAACGCTGTTTTTGGTTTGCCCATGAGTGCCGAACATAAACGGAGGATCAAGTATCATACAACCTACGGAATTGTCCGGCAATGGCAGTGAAGCGGCATCGCCTTGTATTGCGTCATAGTTTTTGCTTTCTGCATTAAGGTCATAGCGCAACGGTGGCTTTTTGATAAGAGCTTTATAAAACATCCCTTTGTTGTACATCGGATCAAGTTCTATTTCTTTACCGCCGTTATGCAAGTCAAGTATAGCCCTGATACATTTTTGCTCGTTTGTAAAAAAACTATAAGTATGTTGCATCTTTTTTCACTGCCTTATAAATCCAACCGTTATTTCGTACCATAAAATCCTCCTTACATCAACATATTTACACCCTGCTGTTCTATGTCCAACCAATCGGATTCATCATAGGAGATGCCGGATGTGTTTACTTGCCCTTTAATGAAATCTTTGTTGCTCACAGCGTCAAAGCAGGAATTTTGCAGACTGCCTCCGTACATTTCACAATCACTGAACATCGCACCTGTAAAATTACTGTGAGTAAATATGCCATTATTAAATACCGATTCCTCAAAAACTGCTTTTTTAAACTCCGATTCCTCCGCAGTAACGCCGGTAAAATCGCATCCGATAAAATGGCAGTTATTCATGACTGCAAAACAGAGTTCTGACCCGCTGAAATCTGTTCCGATGAATTCACAGTTTTCAAATACAGCGTTTAACATATTATGGTGAGATAAATTAAGTTCTCTGAACACACAGTTTGAAAAGACGGCCTGTTCGCCGCCTGCATCATTTTGCCACAAAATATGTTTGGCGATTGCGATTTCCACATCATCCTGTGTTGATTCTTGATACGGTTCTGCGTGCCGAACATATTCATCCTTTATCTTGCAAAGAATATGTGCGCCGTCAAATTCGGCAGATTCCGTTTCCGGTCTGTCATTGATTGCAGCATATAAAAGCTCCTCGCTGAATCCCACACCCCTAAAACGATTTCGTACCTCATCAATGTTTATTACATATTCCTTATTACCGTTTTCAAGCATATTGCACATTTCGATATCCGCCGCCAAAGCTGTTTCACGCATAATATTATTGAGACTTGGATATTTGAATGCAATCGCCAGTTGTTCGGCGTTCGGAATATGTGCCGTATAGCGTGCATAGTCATAACCCTGTGTGTCGATAATATAACCGTCTTCATAACCTTCGCCAAGCAAAAGCAGACACGGAGTGTGATCAGAGTAATTTTTATGTCCTTCTTCATTAAATTTACGAATAAAATCGTAATAGCCGAGAGGATCGGAAACAAATTCGGTAAATTCGTTCGGGGACAAACGCACTACTTTCTCAATGCTATTATAATCCGGTTGTTTGTATTTTAAGTCCGCTTTTATAATCATAGGCGCACTCCTTTACATAGACAGAGCCTGCGTCTGATCCTCGTCGGAGGAATCATACGCAGGCTCGTGACCGTGTTCGTCATAAATGTTACAGCCGAGTACAGAGAGCAGGCTCACTGGATCGATCTGACAGTTGCGACAATATTGCAGGTGGCAGGTCATTTCAATGCAGTCCTCGGTCATAATCAGCTCGTTGATTTCTTCTCTCTGTCGCAGTTCCTCTTTGAGAAGCCTGCCGTTTTCATTTGTATCCGAAATTTCTGCGCCGAAGTGATAATACAATTCATCATAGGAAATTGACCAATGACAATCCTCCGAATGGTCGCAGCACTCTCTGACGGCATAATCGGCAAGCTGCCGTATTTTATTTTTGTCCATATCGTTATTTCCTTTCTATTGTTTTTTAGCTTTACAGCCATTTTGCCGCATAGCAAAATAGGCACTCTGCTATACGGCAGTTTGCTATGAATCTGATGTGTTACTTGATTTTGCACGAATATTTACCATAGCGTTTGTAAAATCCTCGATTTTTAGTTCTGTGCCGAATGTTGCGTTTACGGTATCAATGAGTTGCTCATCGGTTTGATCGGCAGAAAAACAGCCGACAAGTTTTGTTACAAAGTCATCTTGCTCGGCATAATCGGAAAGAGCCAACGTAAACAGCACTTGTGCATCCTTAATTTTGTCTGCAAAACCTGCCGATGTCATCTCTGTTTCAATGGATAGCATGGTATCCTCAATTTTTTGCAGTCGTGCCTGTTCCTCGGCAGATAAATTTTGAACAACCAATGATTGCAGACGTTCTGTGTCAATTTCGATGCCGCCGTTTAAAAACGCAACAGTAGCAATTATCGGTGTTGATAAAATTATAATAATGCCGAGAATAATTCCGGTAACGGTTTTAAGGGCTTTTTTATCTGTGAAGACATACACAGCAATTTTTTTAAGGGCGGCAGCAACGCTTGCACTCATTATCTCCCGCCTGCCTTACCGAACAGAACCGATTTATAGTCGGGAGCTATTACCTGAAGCAGATAACGCTCATTGCCGCAACGATATAAACAGGTGCCGCGTTCCGGATACTTTATAAGTTCAAATTCAGACGGTTCTACTTGAAGGGCATCCATATATTCTTTTGGATTTATCTGACCGGCATTGAATAAGAACTGATGCGTCGGAATACTGAATAGCGGTTTTGTGTATTCACGAATAGACGGGATTAAAAAGTCCTCGATATTCTGACTTGCCAAAATAATGGAGGAGTCCTTTTTTCTGACACGTTTCATAGCGTTTCGGATATATTCAATCGCCGTCATATTTGTTAGAAATAAATAAAGTTCATCTATAGATGCCGCAGTGTTTCCTTTGCCAAGCAGTTGGTTAGACATAAATGAAAGGATATTGAACAGCATTGCATCCTTGAGGCGTTTATTGGTATCAAGCAAGCCTTTAACGCCAAATACAAGCATATCATCATCGGTTATATTCGTATGTCCGTTAAAATACCTGCTTTCGGCGCCTACACACATAGAGTTAATTCCGAGGCATACCTCTTGCAGCGTTTCTTCTGTGTAAAGATATTTTTTGCTCTTATCGTAGGTCATAAATTCTTCTTCGCAAAGCTTATAAAAATCCTGCATTATCGGAAAATCGGTGGGTAGCTTTTTACCGTAATCCGTAGCGTCTGTTATGCCGAAACGAGCATAAAGCTTCGTAAGCAGTATTTCAATGGTGTCAATTTGCGCATCGCTGAAATCTTTATAGCTGCGAAAAAAGTCTTTTAAAAAAGCAATGTGCTGACTTAGCTTTGTCGCCTTTTTAAATGCGTCCGGCACAAATCCGTCTTGCATACTTACTTCCATGTTTACACCATCATTATCCGATCCCGATGCTGCTTGCTCTGACCATGCTTTCGGTTCTAACGGGTTGATGGTGTATTCTCCCGACAGAAAATCAATATAACAGCCTCCAAGTCCATCACATAATTCCTTATATTCGCCTTCGGGATCGAGGCAGATTATATGCTTTCCGGACTCACGAATATTTGTGATTATCAATTTCAAAAGATAACTTTTGCCCTGACCGCTGTTACCGAGAATAAGTATATTGCTTGTGGTTTTATCTTCGGCACGGCGATCAAAATCCGCGAGAATATTCGTCCCGAATTTATCCCGACCGATATAAAGTCCTTGCGGATCGGTCTTGCCGGAAAAGTTAAAAGGATATAAATTAGCTACCGAGCTTGCAGGCAGTACCCGTTCATACTGTGCGCCGAATTGATTTGAGCCTATCGGCAAGACAGATAGAAAACCCTCTTTTTGCCGGAGCGTAAGCCTGTCTACCGAAATTTTAGAGCGAGTAAGTTCCATAGATATATCGCTCTGTAATTCTTTTAATGCGTCCATACTCTTTGCTTTGAGTTCGATATATACTGCGCAGTGGAGAAGAGGTTCACGATTTTTACGCAAATTTGCAACCAATTCAACAACATCTTTCAGATTGCCCTCAGCTTCAATAGTATCGTTCATGTCGTTGCCGGTGCTTTTCATTTTGTTTCGGCGAGTTGCATTCTGTATAATTTTTCGCTGTTCAATGCTTTCAACCAAACGGTGATAGATTCTTAAAGTTACACCGTTTCTGTCGGCAAGCTGTGAAAGAATTGCCTGTTCTTCGGTGGATGGCGGATATTCCCTTACAACCTACACGCATCGGTAGCTATCGCCTAAAATGTAATGATCGGCAAAAAATTTGACGGTGCCGGGCAGTATACAGTCAAAGAAATCCTTTGTCCTGATTTCTTCAATTTCTGTCGTCGTCAATTCTTTTTGTTTTTTAGCAATCACTTGAAATTCCTCTCTTTCATCATTATTTTAATTATTAAGCCGCCCATGACTTCTCATAAGCGGCTGTAAGGTAAGTTAATCGGTTTCGATTGCTATCACGAGCAGTCTGTCGGTCTTTTTTCTGCCGTAACAAGTTGAAAGTAACAGCTTTCGTGTGCCTGTAAGAGCAATTTCGTTATACCGATCATCATATACGTTAGTGGATATAACTTCAGTTATACGGAATTTATGCAATCCGTTCGCAGTTTGCAAGCAGATAATTTCATGTGAATTACGGAAATTTTTGTTCTTGTACTTTTTCAGTTCGGAGAACATCGTTCCGTTTTTCATATTGTGTCCGTAGATTATAATATTGCTGTCCGTTATGCTGCATCGAAAATCTATAAACGGCACACCGCTTTGACTGTCTTTTTTATAGAAATCCCGCCTGAGATATTTCTCCGGCTCTTTTGGGGTATGCATTACAGGATAGCTTATACTGCTGTCGGGAATTGTCAGCCAACCGACACATTCATTGTTTTGCTCAAACAGCGGCAACAGATTTTTAAGCTCTCCCTTTTTCTCCGTATTAACTAATGGATTTTCGTGCGTTTTGCTCGGCATTAACTCATTTGTTTCAAGTCTGCTCACCGATTCGGTAAGCTCTTTGAAATCGTTTTTTTCTCTCTGCCTTGAAAAAAGTTCCGAATATATCATAACAACCGAACCGATGAGCAGCAACGCCAATGCCGAGACCACAAAAATCCTAATTTTCCGCTTCATCGTTCTCGGCAAAAAACTGTGAGCCGTCTATATCGGGCATAAGTTCACCGGACATTGACGCATCGAAATAAAGAGCAAGAAAACGCTTAATTTCTTCTTTTGTCAGTCTATGTACCTCAAAGCCTTGCTCTGAAATTGTTTTTTCGATTCTGTTGGCAGTATCAAAGGTGCGCTTGTCTTTGTTTCCCTTAATACAAGCGGTAAATAAAAATTGCCTTGCGGTTGCCATCTCCATTTGGATATTATCAAGGAATTCTAAATCTTTTTTAATAACCTTTTGCACCTTTGAATTACGTTCCTTGGACAGTCTTTCGGTCATATAATTCTTGTTGTCATCGAATTGCTCGGCAGAATCGGTACAAGTGATGATTATATCCGGAATTGCAGACAGCACCATCATCAGATGACGAATTTTAATTTCTATATTTGCGCGTGAAAGCACCGAGATATTTGTCGGTGCTACGCTGTAAAAGAGCAGCTCGTGTCTGCCGACCGAAAGGCCGTATTTTGTAAATGCTTTTATGCCAATAAGGTCTTGTATGGAATGACCTTTTCTTCTTTGCTCTTTTTTCACGATTATTGCCTCCATTCATAATATTGTTGTGTAGAAATGAAATAGCGAATCGCATATTTCAAAAAGTCGAGAATGGTTGTTTCGTCCATTCGTATTGTCAGAAAGCCATAAACGAGTGTTACTGCCGCAGGAAGAACCAATCCGAGTTCTACAAGTATTACTATTGACAAAAGGGCGGAAATGCCGAGAATTACAAAGTCTTTCAAGCTCCAAAGCCACATATTTGCAACTGCTTTTAGATTTTGCGGATAGATGTATTGCGTCATGGGGTTATTCCTCCCATTTTCATATTGCCGACATCCTCACAAAACTCCTGCGGCGTCTGACCGTATTTTTCGTAAAGCTTTTCCGCAATCATATCTTTTATAAGCTGCGATTCGTTTTTTGTCGGCTCATAGTCAAAATACGAATTTTCGATATCGCGGCTTATTTCGCATTCAATGCGAAGGGTATCCGCGAATGGGTTGTATTTGGCATACATATTAAGCCAAGTGCCATCCTCCGAAGCGGTGTCAATTCCGAACTTTTTATCCGAATCAAACCATGTTTCGATATACGCAGTAATTTCCTGACCTATATCACAGTCCACTTCCATATCCGAGTCAACTTCGAGCATTCCTCTTGTAAGTTCAAAGGTTTTCATTTTTGTCAGTATAGAGGTCGGACGGTATTCTGCGTCAGAATTATGTTTTTTGATCTCTGCCCGAATATGCTCTGCCAACTGTTCGGACAGAAATTCACTGCATACCGCATCCGTTTGCTCTTTGATAATGCCGAGATATTTAAGCCCGGCGTTGTATCTTGCAAGTGGCTTGTCACAGGGTGTATTTTCATTATATATCGGTTCAAATATACCGAAATCGCCGTTCCAATCCACATAGCGTTCGCTCTGCGGAATGTCCGTTGCTTCCTCATATGCGGCAATAATTTTAAATGCATCAATGCCGTATTTCTCCATAAATATCTTTACTTTTTTAAAAAAATTCATACTTTCTCCTTTAAGCTGCCCTCGCCACGCTGCGGGTCAGGTTGACCGCCGTGGTGGTGGCATGAACTACACTCATCATATTTACTCTCACACTTGAATCCAAACCGAACTGCTGCGCAATTCTCGGCACCTCATTAGCCGCCAGCATAATGCCAAGTCCAAGCAACATATGATCCGGAAATGTCAGCAATCCCAAGTACAACAATGTTGTCTGCATAAATGCCGTAAGGCAGAGTGCGGCGATCTGCTTGCACCATTGATTGAATCCGTCCGTATAACCTCTCGGAACGCTGAACATATACAGCGCGCCAACAGATATTTGTATCAATAAAATACCACCTCGCTTGATGTTAGCGAAGAACACTTTGATTACACAATAAGCAAACGCTATCATGCAAAGCAGATTTAACAAGCCAAAGGTAATATCTGTTGAAACTGCAAAGCTTCCGGCTAAAACCGCAGTGCTTTGACCGGGCAGATCAAGGGTTAGTCCGCTTGCCATAAGTGAGGATAGATCACGAGAGAATGTGTTTTGAAGACTGATACAAAATTTGTACAGTTCTACCGGAACAACACCTAACATTGAACACGCAAAGAACCCTTTCAGTATATTGATTGAGGTTGCCTTAATGTTTGCTCTGCCGTTTTGGTATTCGATTGCAACATCGAATACAGCAACAACCATTCCGGCAACAAACAACGCCCAACCAAACAGCGTAAATAATTTGATTGTGGCTTGTACCCAAGCGAGATCAAATATTTCTGCACCCATATTGCCCATCATTGCGAAAAAATCCGCAATGGCATTATATATGCTCTCGTAATACCATTGCAGAAGCGAGTCAAATATAGCGTTGGACACCTTTTGACCGAGCGTTTCTACGGTGCTGTTAATTACATCACCAATGCCGGAGATTATGTCTCCGAGCCAATCAAACATAGGTATTCGCCTCCTTGAAAAATCATTAAAAGGTGATATTTAAAGAATAGACCAGATGTAAAGAGGTGCGGTCAGAGTGAAAATAAGACAGGCAAAAAGTATTGCCGGTGCGGTGAATTCAAATTGACCATGCTTTCGGTAATCGAAATATGCAGTACCCAATTTCACGAAGAAAAGGATAGCAAGTATCATATCAACCACAGGAAACACAACATTATTTACTACGGTTTGAATTTGAGATTTTGCTGTACTCCATGTCTGTTCAATAGCTCCGGCAACATCACCGGCGGCAAATACGGTTAAAGCCGATATTGACGCAAGCAACAGCATCAATACGGCACAGATCAGAATTTTAAAGCATTTGTTTTTCATTTATGCTTTCCTCCTAATATTTTTTTAATTTGTTTTTCTTTGATTCTTCAAACAGGAATTTTGAAGTTCTCGCAAAATCTGATTTCATTAGCCATTCCTTCGGTTATTTCATTTCCGAATATCCACATTTCATCACAAAACCACAGCAGGGACAGCCCTGCTGTTTTTCCGATCTCACACTCTTTCGGATTACTGTCATCAAGGCATTCCGCATAGAAATGCGGTACTACCGGAGCAGTACCGCAAGTCAGTGCATATTTTGTATACCGACGTACTTTGCAAAGATTTTCCTTAATATCCTTACCGAGTGGGGAACAGATATAAACACGCTTCATCATTATTCATCGTCCTTTTTGGCTTTGAAATAAATAATAACTACAGCAATGAGTCCACCGAGCGCAAACGCAGCAAGCCCTATCAGGAATCCAAGATTTGTGTTATCTCCGGTTTGAGGTACAGGAGGCTTTGGCGCAACAATTCTTACAGTCTGTCCTTCATCTTCAATATCACTGTGTGTTGCAATTTCAACCCCTTCACGATAAATCGATTCAAAAACCACAAGCTCTGTATCGACACAGATGCTGTCGGTCGCAAATGTAAAAAATACAGCAATTTCGCCGTTGGAGGTTTCGGGTGTGAACACTGTTTCGGCAGCAATTTCCTTTCCGTCTGATTTGAAGGGCTTTCCCGTAGCCTTATCTATAATAATTCCCTTGACGGTGTATTCCTTACCGGCGGTAAGATTTTCAAAGAATACAATGTCTTTAACCGTGATCTCACCGTTTGCAGTTGCTTGCTTTTTGCCGTCGATGTCGGCAGTTGTACCGATCCTTGGAACACATATCTTTACGGTCTGCTCTTTATCACTGATATCGCAGTGCGAGGTGAGTTCGGAGCCGCCTGTATAAAGTGTTTCAAAGACTACAATTTCAGTTTCGGCCTTGATGAATTTTGAGTCAAATTCAAAGTTTACGGCAACCTCACCGGAAGAGGAATCGGGCTTAAATACAATCTCGGATATAATTTCTTTGCCACAGATAAGTAACGGCATTCCCGTTGATTTATTCATAAGAATTCCTTTAACGGTGTATTCTTTTCCGGGGACAAGATGCTTGTAGGACACGCTATCGGTGAGAAATGCCGTTTCTGTAGCGTACATTTCTTTTTCACCGTTAACGGTGGCGGAAGTTGTAATTTCGGGAATGCGATCATTGAAAACCGTAATTTCGATAATTTGACCGTTTTCACTTACGGTTACAGGATAGATTTCCTCGTTGGGCAGGTAATTTTCCGCAGGCTGCAATTCTTTTATGACCCATTTCCCGTAAGGGACTTTTGCAAAGGTGAAGACACCGTTTTCATCCGACACAGCGGTGCAGACAGCATTGGTTTCGGTTAATTCGGTTGTGCTTTCCGGAAATAAGCCAAACATAGCGCCGCTTACGGTTTTGTTTGTTTCACGGTCTGCTTTAAGGCCGCTTACAGCTCCGTAAAGAATATCGTTTTTAATGACTTCGCCGTTGTTTGCTGTAAGCTGTACAAGGGTGATATTCTGTCCGGCATAAGCGAAAGCTACGGGATATTTTTTATCCGAAAGAATATAATGACTGTCGGTTGCGAGTTCTTTGATATATAGATTTGCACCTACGGGGATGTCGGTTTTAAACTCTGCATTACCGTTCTTATCACACATTACCTTTTCGAGCAAGGCGTCCTTGGGAATCGTTTTGCCGTCTGCGGCAGTCAATGTTTCAGCCGCAAAAAGTCCGAACTGTACCGATAAAATCTCATCGTTATTACCGATATTGAATACTTCATCGGTTTCCATTAACTTGCGGAGATTAAGCATTGCCCTTTGTCTTTCGTTATGAAAATCAACGGAAGTTTCTGTAACGGATATGTTTTCGCCTGCATATGTGAGTTCCGCATATTTCGATTCTGTATTTAGCACCGTTCCGTAAGCTGCTGTTTTTTCCGAAATCTTATATTTGCCAAGGTAGAGGGGTGCTGTTGTGGCACTGCCGTTCACGGTTTTTACAGTGGCAACTTTTTCGCCTTTCTTTGCCCTAACCGTTCCGTCAAGCGTAACAATATCCTCATCGGCAAAGATTTCGAATACCGAGCCGGTGAAGAAGCTGAACACAATGGGAACCGAC
>OLSB01001548.1_pt1 | contig 21972 bp, 16 predicted proteins | sample 1672071 | NCBI WGS metagenome assembly OLSB01 (sample SAMEA3136642, study PRJEB25190) | human gut metagenome | biome: human gut; feature: human-associated habitat; material: faeces | place: Austria | collected 2013 | reverse complement strand
ATCTTTTTTCTCGTGACAGCGGTTACATTCGTGCCAATGGTTGCCTGCGTCCTTGATCCAGCCCTCAGACCAGTCATGGCCCAGAGCCGAATCCTCATACTCAAAGGTCTCGGCGGTCGAGGCATCGCCGATCTTTCCGCACTCGCAGCTCAAATAATAGACAGCGTTATGAGTGCAGTCCGCCTCGCGGGCAAGTGCTTCCGGATAAGAACACTCATCATTGAACACATGCACGTGGTCCGCCGGCATGGTCTTGGGGAAGGTGTATTCAATGGTCACCTGATCCGTGCTTCTGTCACCAATGGTTGCGGTGTTGCCATTGACATATCCCTGGAAAGATTCCCCAACAGCAGGGAAACGGTAGCCGTCATTGGCTTTCAGCGTGATCCTGACCGTATACTTCGCGTCCGGCTGGAACGCCGCGGGCGTGCCGCCGACCCATACGGTACGGATGACCGTGTACTGCTCCGGCTTGGAGGATACCGCCTCCGTGGGCGCTTCACCTATGATGGGGCGCTGGACTGATGCGCTGACTTGCGAAATTACTTTATCAGACACGTTCAGCCGGGGAATGTACTCGGTCTTCGTTTCGCTGCAGGTGAGGCAGGTCAAAAGCCGCTCGCCGCGCTCCGTCTCCGTGGGCTGCTTGGTCACATAGCCGGTGTTCCAGTTGTGGCCCCGCGGAGGCGTGGTTTTGCCCCGCTCCACGCTTGCGCCGCAGTCGGCACAGTATTTGTCGCCGGAGTAGCCGCTTGCGGTGCAGGTCGGGGACTTGAAATTTGTGGTGTGTATATCGCTGTGGGTGATGGGAAGCACCTTGCCGTGGGCGATCAGTTTGTCGCAGAGGTTACAATACTCGTCGCCAGAGTAGCCCTCCGTTGTACAGGTGGGTTTCACATAATTCTTGATATTCGGGTCGTCGCCGTGGGCATATCCGGTCTTTTCGCCCTCCACGATGCCGCCGCAGGCGCTGCACTTGAAGTCGCCGGTGTAGCCTCTGTGGGTGCAGTCCGCCTCGACCGCCGTGCCGGAAACCGGCGTCAGGGTGCCGGTGTGCTCCTTGCCGCCGAGGATGGGGTCGCCCACCTCAAGGATCTTGCCGCAGTCGACGCAGACCTTGTCGCCGGTGTAGCCGCTGCGGGTGCAGACCGGCTCGCGCGCGCCCTCAATTCGCGTACCGCTGCTGTGGGTGCAGGCCGCAAACCGGGCATCAAAGCCCAACTGGCCGCCGCCGTTCACGCCCATGGCCGCAAAGGTGGGAACGGTGCAGCTCCATGTGCCGTCGCTGTTTTTGGTGACGGTGATGCTGACGGTTTTCGTCACGGGAATCTCGCCGCTGTAATCGGTGTAATCCACCGTCCAGCCGGTGCACTTCTTCCCGTCGATCTGCTCCGGGGTCAGGGTCACTTTCTCGCCGGGAGCAGTCAGAGAACGGTTGACGGTGCCGTGGGAAGCGCTGACCAGCATATTGGCAGTGGTCCACTGTACCGGATTGCCGTCCTTGTCCGTCCAGTTCTTATTCTCCCAGTAGTCGCAGTCCAGGCACTGGCGCATCATACCGCCCGCTTCGGAACCCTTGGGGTACTTCACAATATTCCACTGCCAGCGGTGCAGCTCCTTCCGGGTCTCGGTGCAGCCGGCCTCGGTGCAGACCAGCGGGTGGGTCAGAGCGGTGCAATTGGCCTCCAGATACTCCATATCCGAAATGGGGACTTCAAAATTGTGGACGTGCTTTGGCACATAGATCTGGTGGCCGCAGTCGGCGCAGGTGTAGCGGTAATACGGGCTGAAATTTCCGGCTGTTGCGGCGCTTGAGGATTTGGTGCCGTAAATCAGCTCCTGATTGCCGTAATTGTGGCTCACCGGGGTCTTGGTGCGGGTGTTGCCGAAAACCGTCTCGCCGTCGCCGTGGTCCGCCTCACCGCAGCAGCTCCAGAAATGGCCCTCGCTGTTCTGATAATAATTTATTGTAAATGTATCGCCGGATTTGACAAATAACCTGTATTCGCTGCCCGTGGCCACATTCTGACAGTAGTTATAGACATGGCCGGCCTTCAGCAGCGCATGGATGGATTCCGCGGTGTTGCCGTCCTTATCCGTCACCACGCAGTAATACGTGTAGGCAGTGGTGCAGGCGTCGCCGGGGACGGGAACGGTCACCTTTTCCGTATTCGCTCCAAGACCGTAACTGTAAGAGTTCGGATTGGAGGGGTTAAGCTTCACCGGCGTTCCGGTCCCGGCCTGACGGTACCACTGATAGGTCAGTCCCTCGCCGTAGGCCGCCACCTTGAAGGAAACCGTGTTGTTCTGCCAGTACAGCGGGTTGCTCTCGCCGGCGTTGTTATCGCTCACCTTGGCGTAAACGTCCTTGGGCTGGTGGGTGATGAACACCGGCGCGCCCTGCCTGAAGCCGCAGACGGTGCAGACGCCGTACTTGTCATATGTATGGTTTGCCTTATCGGTAATATGAGCGTCTTCGCTGCACAGGCGGCAGCCGCGCCAGTGGTCGGTGCCGTCCATGCTCCAGACGATCTGGGGCTTGGCGCTGTGGGGGCCGATCTCGCCGTCCTCGGAGTGGAACGTATTCAGATGCTCCTCAAACTCCGGGTCGTTGACGCACACGTCGCCGCAGTCGCAGCCGTAGCTGGAGGCCTGGGATTCGCAGCAGAACACGCAGCGCAGCTCGCCCTCGTTGCAGCAGGTCTCGCACTGATCCGCGTCATGGAAGCAGGAGCCGCAGTCCTCGCAGAAGTGCTCCTCGTAATCCGGGTCCTCCACGCACATGCCGTCGGAGCAGTCGGAGTTGTCCGCGCAGCAGTCCGCGCACATATAGCACAGCTCGCACTGCTCCACATCATCAAAGCAATTGCCGCAGAACTCGCAGAAATGCTCCTCAAACTCCACGGACTCCACGCAGTATTCGCCGCAGGAGCAGTCGCTGTCCGCCCGGTTTTCCTCGCAGCACTCCACGCACAGGCCGCACTCGAAGCAGATCTCCGTTTCGTTTGTAATGATGCACTCGCCGCACTGCTCGCAGAACTCGCAGCAGTCGGCGCAGTGGGTGTCGTGGTTGTGGCCGTTGACCTCGTAACAGCCGCCGCACTCCTCGCAGTGGAAATCGCCGTTGTCGGTGCATTCATCGCACTGGCCGCAGTCCATGCACAGCCAACCTACGCAGTCCTCGCATCTGCCGCAGTCCAGACAGCGCTCATCGTCGCCGCCGCCCACAAAGCACTTGCCGCAGTCCAAACAATGGCACTCTTCTAACCTGCAGTCATTACACCATCCGCAGTCCGGACAATAGACATCATCTCCATGGCAGGCGGCGCAGTTCAGACAGTGTGTCTCGATCCAGCAGCTCGCGTTGGTACAGTTTATGGAACAATAGCCGCATTCACACAGGTAGTCACCCCAGTGTAAGTGGCCGCAGCCCGGGCACTCTTCAGCTTCATCGTTGGCGGCAAGAGCTGTTGTCGGCAGCAGACCCACCAGCATGACGCAGCACAGCAGCATACTGAGCAGCCTGAACAGTTTCGTTTTTGCTTTCATCAGCAGATCCTCCTTGTTTCTTTCCGGCATTCCGCCGGATAATCTGACCGTGTGGAACGTTTTGTCTGCTCCCCCACACGGCAAGGAGAGCTTCTGCCATTCTTCATCATTTCAGAGGATGGCGCACCGTTTGATACAATCATATCGCCCCATAGCCACCGTCCTCCTCATAGCGTGTCGATCACTGCCGACAGATAGGCGGCGGAAACCGAGCCATAGATGAAATTGTCGATCAGCCCGTCTTTTTTTGCCTGAAGCACACGCTGGGCGAGTATTTTCTCTGCTTTTTCATCGACGATAAGGACTATTTTGCAATGAGGGCTTTGCTGCTTCACTTCATCTCTTATCCTGAGCCTTTCCTCCAGCTTCCACGGCGTATAGCCCGTGACCTCCATCAAAAGCGCGTACGGCTGGCAAAGACTGCAAAGCTCTGCCGTTTTATCCGGGCTTTCCGATCTGCGTACATCAAAATCAGAATCCGTACTTCTCAGCGTCTGCGCAATCGCATCGGCAAAAAGGAAATTCTGCATATCAACGACAATCCGCCGCATATTTACTCACCCCGCTTTCCCGAAAATGGGCATAGTTATACTTTTATGTATAACATTATAAAGATTTTCAAAAAAAGCGCATTCCCCAAATGGGTACTGTCCTCGTTTTTTTCATAAAAAAACACCCGATTTTCATCGGGTGTCATCATATTCTATATTTACGGTCAAAAGCCATTCACAATAAGGCGTTTGCTTACCACCATGGCGGTCAGCTTTGTCTTGGAGGGATATCCGGTTTTTGAAAGCATACTGCTGATATGCTTTTTCACGCAGTCCGTCGTCACGCCCAATTCTTCCGCCATTCCCTTATAGGTCATGCCCTCGACCATAAGGTGAAGGACCCTGACCTCCGCTTCGGTAAATTCGGAGCTTTTAATATTCCCGATCCGCACCTCCGGTGTTTTGTCCGGGTAGACGGACTCGCCCCTCATGGTGCGTTCCACAACCTTCATCAATTCCGTCTGACTGACGTCCTTGAAATAGATGCTGTCAGCACCGACCTCTCTTGCGCGGTTTAAGTATCCGGCGTCCAGCATGGAGGTAACGATGATCACTTTGATTTTGGGAAAGCGGGCTTTGATGGCTTGGGTGGCGACAAAGCCGCTTTCGTCGTTTTCGGTGCAGACATCCATAAGGACAAGATCGACCGGGTTTAAGGCACAGAACTTCTCCGCATCACCGGCGGCAGGAAAAGAACCGGACAGATGATAGCCCTCCGCCTGCGTAATATACGTTTCCATTGTTTCGCGCATCATGCGCTGGTCTTCGATAATTAACACGTTGATCATTTTGCTTCCTCCCTCTTAAGCGGAACGGATACCGTCAGCTCAAATCCCGGCACAGTTTTTATTTTCATAGTTCCGCCGCTTTTTTTCACCAGAATACGCACAGATGTAAGCCCGCCGCCTTCCACGATTTTTCCTTCCGGCACGGCTCCGTTGTTTGTGACGGAAACAGAGGCCGTGTGATCGCTGCACACCAAACGGACATACAGCTCTTTTGCTCCGGCATGGCGCACCGCATTTGTCATACACTCCCGTATGACTGAAAGGAAGATCTCTTTTACAGCCGCATCTTCGGGGAACGTGCCGTTAAGGGATACTTTGATACCAAGGCCGTAAGCGGCGTTCATCAGCCCTGCAACGGCATCCTGTTCCTCTGACAGCTCGTTTTCGTGTTTTAACAGACGAACGGCATTTTTCCATACTGTCAGATCCAGCTCTTCCATCGGCTTGCCCTGCTGCAAAAACTGTCTTGTCGCAATAACGCTTCTTCCGATGTCGTCATGCACCCGCATCTTCATACTCAGAATTTCTTCCTCACGAATCAGCGAAATGATATTAGCGGAAAGCCGACGTATCCGTTCGGCATCCTCTTTCAGCTTCCTATTATCTTCTTCCAGTTCTTTTTGCCTGAAATACAGTTCTGTGACATCGGAAGCCGTGACTTGCGTGTAGGAACTCCCATCCTGTGTGGTGATCTGTTCCTGTGCGAATCGCCATGCATGGCCGTCGTCAAGCAAAAAGACATCCGTATCCCGGCGGCTTCCGTCTGCCCGGCTCTCTAACAGCTCCTGCAATTCCGGAAGGCTTTGGAGATCCTTGCCGGTCAAATCAAAGAACACCTGGTACATCCGGTGGTTGCATAGCGTCAATGTTCCGTTCCTATTAAGGAAACAGACACCGCTTGGCAAATGATCGAAAGCCTCTTTTACGGAACGATTCAAAAACCGATTCATTGCCTGTCACCCCCTCTGTCGAGACGAAGGGTGAGTTTCCATTCGCCGTCCTCATCCTGCACCGCTGCGACTGTATCGGAAGCAAGGTCAGAAAAATCAGAAACGGAGTCGGTATCAACAGAGAAGAAAATGAAATCCGCCTTTATGCCTGCATGAACCAGTATGCTGCTCATACTATCCAAAGAGCGTTCTGCAATCTCCTCAAAAAAGTCGTACATGGCTATCACGTTCATGGTCAGAATGGTTCCTGTCAGTTCTGAGATGAAGCCGCAGGTCACCCCGAAGGTTTCCAGATTATTTATGGATTCTCCAATAGATAACTCCAGTTCCTTTGCTTCCAGCACGGAATCCTTATCCGACAGAAAGACAAGATTGCTCCGCCTTTTCAGGTAAGCGCCGATCACAAGCATTTTCTTTAAGATATGCCTGCGTTCTTCATCCGAACCGGCGTTTTCCGCCTGCTCAATCATTTCGTCCATCAGGAGTATCTGCTTCTCGGTATCACGCTGGATGATGTGATAAAGGCGCTCCTGCTCCGCGATATGGGCTTCGCGCTCTTTCACCGCGTGTTCTTCTTCCAGTATGTCCTTGTTATCCTGTAAGTTTTCCTTTGCCTCTTCAAGGTCAGCTAATACTTTTATTAAGGGTGATATGTCCTCCGTCCAGATGACATGCCCGTTTTTGATCGGGGCGCCGGATAAGCGTATCCCGCCCTCCAGCATAACGGGAGCCTGCTGCGTCTGCCGGAGCGTTTCGATATTGACAGCCTGCGCCGCACTGGAGGACAAAACAACATGGTATTCCGGATCGGTGATTTGTGCTCCGACCGTGGAAGCGTCAAACAGCTCCCTATAGTGGGTGTTTGCCTGAATCAATCCGCATTGGATGCAGCTTTCCAGCACGGCGGTAAAAAGCAGACAGAACACAACGGTCATATCACCTGCAATCATCCTCAGCAGCGGCACACGCGCAATATAAAGCGCACCGTAAATTATGGCCAGTACAACGGGGACGAAAGGCATCGTCAAAACCTTGCGGCTGTGGGGAACACGGCATTTGATCAGCATGGTAACAAGAGCTGTCGCGGTACAAAGGATCATCCAGCCGACTGCCAGAAAATATCCGATGGCATAATGGTAATCATCCATCCACACGGCCGCATCCGCGGGAAAAACGAATACGAGCTGATGCAGGTCATTGGTCAGCACCAGCAGCAAAAGAGCAGCGGTGGGTATGTAAAGAAGATTCGTCCATTTCGGAAGACGGAAGCTCTCCGGCCTGCCCAGAGACATGGCAACGAACACCGCCAGTAACGGGATAAACAGCATGGGCAGATAGTACAGATACCAGAGATGCCGCATGGCCCACGGGTCTTGCGCCAATAAATACCGGATCGACCGGACTGCCATCCAAAACACCATCAGCGCAGAGATTGCGGTGAGATAGCGGCGCACCTGCGGCTGGATGATCCGGCCCCGGACGGAAACGCCCCACGCTGTAAACAGTCCTATGTATATAACAGAGCGAATGAACGAGCAAAACCAATCGAGAGGATCGTCTACCCGAAAACCGATCTGCCGCAGCACGACCGCAGCAAGCACGGCGAGGGCAGCACAGAAAAAGGCACTGTGTTTTTTCAGGTTCGGTTTTGGCATAATGGTTCACCTCGCTTTTATACAGCAGATAAAGGTTGCTTGTCGGTTACATAGCAGCATTTTGTGCGATGCCTGTTATTTATGAAATAAAGTATTTTTGATTCTGCGGGGATCAACCGGCTTTACGGCATCTTCCGGAATTGCCCAGGAGCGCCCGAAGCGTTCTGCTCCCGGAATACGCCCCTGCGATATATACTGATTGACGCGGCGCTCTGATACGCCCCATTTATAGGAAGTTTCCCGTATGGAGAGATAACCTTTCATACGCCTCTCCTTTCTGATCGACACAATAATACAAATACATTATATACGAATATCCGTAGTTTTCAAGAATCCGGCGTGAATTGCTTTTGAACTTTTTCGTATAGGTTTGGAAAAACGCAGTGCCGTGCATTGCTTGTTGGGATGAACCCAAAACCCTTATTGAAAACGGACATTTACCAAAGAAGTCTTCGCTCTCACTATTTCAAGGATTGTTATCATATGTGATAGCCCCACATAATACGCGCGTTGGCGTCAAATTTGGCGTCAGCAAAACATCAACCCACTTGAAAACACCAGCTTTTCTTTATGGTTACGGAGGAGGGATTTGAACCCACGACCTTCGGGTTATCCCTTCGGGCCGGGTTGCGGTGCCCGAAAAACCGTTCGGGCTTGCGCTTTTCCTCCGGTTTTTCGACCGCTGCCCATTGTCGCCCTCGCTTTTTCCGCCGCCGGCGGCGCTTGGTCTCCAATCCCAACGAGCTCCGCTCGCCGGTCTCATAACCCGTTCCTCCGGAACACCGGGCAGCACAAAAAAATAACAGCCACACCACGGTGTGACTGTTATTTTAATGGTTGCGGAGGAGGGATTTGAACCCACGACCTTCGGGTTATGAGGACCTATTTGCGCTTGTTGTATCTTCTCGTATTTTGCAGAAAACCCTTGAAAACACTGACTTTTTTGCATACCTGCTTCTCGCCTTTTAACGTCTCTTAACGCCTTTTGAAGTCTCTTCATTCCACAAATCTTCCACAAATTTTTGTTAGAATATAGCAGAAACTAGCCTTTAAACGCCGTTTATCAATATCTCGCCTGCTTTGCCTGTGTACTAAAAAATGCCGCAAAGCATTGATAACTAAGGATTTTTCAATGCTTTGCGACAGGAGACGTACGCTCTGCGATTTGCTCAAAATCTGGTAAAATTTAGGACAACCACGACCAACGGGTTTTTGGACGATTTCTCGCCTTTGAAATGGCGATTTTCTTTTGTATATCAATGGTTTTTTGAATGATTATTTGAGGCACGAAGGCTGCAAAAATGCTTTCGTAGGCAATTGGTTGCTTGCTCATCTCCTTAATAATTATCACATAGCAAGAAATCCGCAAGATGACACAGCTTTACACCGTTGACATTACCTGTTGCGAGGTCGTCCATTGTGACTACATATTTGGGATAATGGTCTTTTATCTCCAGCAGGTTTTCGATTTCCCTGTCCGAAGTATCGGGAAGCCTTAAGCATACCTGAACATAAATGCGCTCATCTCTTCTGACTGCAACGAAATCTATTTCCTTGGCTTCGTTCTTTCCGACATAGACATCATAGCCCTTTCGCTTAAGCTCAAAGTAAACAATATTCTCAAGCATAGCGGCAACCGATGTTGGGCTATAACCCATCATGCAGTATTTAAGGGACTGATCTGCAAGATAAAACTTTTCCTGTGTTTTTAATATCGCTTTGCCCTGCAGATCATATCTCCGGCAGCGATATATAACAAACGCTTTTTCAAGCCATTCAAGGTAGTTATATATTGTTTCTACGCTTAAAGAGCGGCCCTCGCTTTTGAGGAACTTTACGATTGAATTGGCAGAGAATGTTTTGCCGACGTTATCAATAATAAACTTAACAACTCTATTGAATAAATCAAAATCTTTTATGTTGTGTCTCTTGGTAATATCGCTGGTAATGACAGAATTATATATACCCTCAACGATCTGATAAGCGGATCGTTCATCGTAGTCTCCGCGTGCGACTATGGGGAAACCGCCAAAACGAATGTACTCAGGTAATAGCCGTTTCGCTTCCACGTGATCAGCATTTTTGAACTCAAGATATTCCTCAAATGAAAGTGGATATACCGGGATAAGAACGTATCTTCCGGTGAGATAGGTAGATATCTCGCCGGACATAAGCTTCGAATTGGAACCGGTGACATAAATATCAACATTGCAATCCTCGGCGAGACTGTTGACTGCTTTTTCCCAGCCGGGGATCTCCTGCACTTCATCAAGAAGAAGATAATACATGTCATCAGTTGTCATGATCGACTTGATGTCATCATACATGCTCCTGGCATCCATCCCCTCATCAAGAGATAGGGACGTATATCTTCGATCAATTATTTGCTCTTTGTTTATGCCGGAAGAAAGCAGGTCGTTTTTCAGCATATCCAGAATCGTAGATTTACCGCAGCGGCGTATGCCTGCAAGTATTTTTACTATCGGAATATTCCGGTATGATCTGAGCGCATTCAAATATTGTGGCCTAATAATCATGGTACCACCTCCACAGTTGATAGTATGCCCAAAAACCCGGAAATAGTCAATAGTTTTTGCTTAAAACAAGTAAAAACTTCTGAAAATCGAGAAGTTTTTGGTCCCAAGTATGTGCCATCGTAAATGCACAAGTCGCACTCTTGACCTGTAAACTTTTGAAAATTCGACCTGCTTCTCGTATATTCTGATCTCTTCTTGTATCTTGCGGTCTCTTCAAGTTTTACTTCACGTATCTTCTCGTATCTTCACGTCTCGATCTGCAAATTATTAGGACCTATCGTCGCCTTTTGTATCTTCTCGAAAACCGCAGAAAGCCCTTGAAAATGCTAGCTTTTTTGAGGGAGCGCTTTTCGCATCTTAACTTCTCTTAACGCCATTTGTGGCACGTACATGCCACAAATATGCCACAAATTTTTGTAAGTATATGTCAGAAAAGCACGGATAACTCCGTGCTTTTCTGTTTATGCACATTACACTTCAGAGCATGATTTATTCCAAAAATGCATTGCTAATTCAGGCTTTTTACACAGCACTATCTTTTCTAAATACAATGCTTTATTTTGAAATAGCATCTCCCAGTTCAGTCTTAGGATATATGAATAACTGTCGCGTACAATTAGCTATCCTGCTCTGTCAAGAATAGATAATCGTACCCATATCTGTCCTGATTGCGGAGTGAGAGAAGCACTCAATGCTCTTGGATTAACCTCGCATGAGCAAGAAAAAGTCTTAATAGAGATTCGTAAAGGAACCTTCAAGCCGGGAATGAGAGTCCGGCTTTTGAAAATGGATGATGATCAAGCGCCACCAATTGGAACGGAAGGTATAGTCTTGGGCGTTGATGATATAGGCTCCCTTCTGATGTCCTGGGATACGGGTTCTTCTCTCAATGTAGTAATGGGCGAAGATGTAGTTGAAATAATATAAGCAAAAGCACCTCAAGCTGATTTTAATGCTCAGCTTGGGGTGCTCTTCTTGTTCATGAATGATGATTAGTCAAAGTCATACGGATTGCTATAACACATCCAGTCTAAATCTGCATTTAGACCCAGCTCACCAAAAAGCTTTGATTGTTGTTTTGCCCGACGAAGAGCTGCATTCTTCTGAGACTTCTTGCTTGTTGCTGCCTCGTTTGCCACTCTGGCCTTGAAAGCTTTGTTGTTCGGATTATGCTGGTTTGCGTAATCATCAAGCTGTTTCTGAGTATGTGTCTTGGATGACACACCATTTTTCTTAGCCATGAACTTTTCTCCTTTCTCCTTGATTCCGTTACGATAATTACGCACCGGATAGCGGACACTGGGTCACCTTCTAAGCTGAACCTACTATAAGTGTTTTATAGCAGATTATCCTTGCATTTAATTATCTCTCAAGGTCGGAGAATGATTTTTATGAGTGTAAAAATCATCAAAAATATTATAATGCTCACAGCAATGAAAATCAATCAGAAGTTATCGAGTTGCATATGCCTTGTGTAGCACACAAAAAACACCCCAGCGAGTGAAAACAAAAAATCCCCACAGAAAATCTCTGAGAAGAAATAGTGACTTTTAAGAAAATTTGACATTTGGGCAGAAACGATATAGGTATCTCATCAAAGAGGCAGACCTCGTGAAATACATCTGCCCGGGATACATCCGAGCTTGCTTTCAAATCCGCAATGAACGGATGGTCGATTATAGTGCCAGGGGTCATCGCGGTGTTCAATGGCGAGAGAGGTGGCACCAAAAACACCATATCTTATGCTACCCAGCAGGGCGTGACCGCATAAATAAATACTTTCGGCAATGTGAAGAACATTTCAACTCACACGCCCCATGCGGGGCGTGACCGCCGTCCTATGTGCCTTTGTAAATGCGAGGCAGATATTTCAACTCACACGCCCCATGCGGGGCGTGACAGTACACAAGTTAAACGGCGGCGTTAATTTTATGATTTCAACTCACACGCCCCATGCGGGGCGTGACTGTTCAGCAAGCGCAATCATAGCCTCCGATTTCATTTCAACTCACACGCCCCATGCGGGGCGTGACGATTTAGGCGTTAAAGGCTTCATCCTGACAGGAGATTTCAACTCACACGCCCCATGCGGGGCGTGACAGCAGACAAAGGAAGGCCTTCTGTTTTTTGAGTTATTTCAACTCACACGCCCCATGCGGGGCGTGACAGCGGTACCGTGACCATCAGGTGCATCACCAAAAATTTCAACTCACACGCCCCATGCGGGGCGTGACCCGCGGAGACTTATGCCGTGTACCAGGACGACCTATTTCAACTCACACGCCCCATGCGGGGCGTGACACGGTATTTTACTACGACTGAATGAAAGGATATTATTTCAACTCACACGCCCCATGCGGGGCGTGACGTCGCGTGGCCCGTGGACCCTGCACTCTGGAACTTATTTCAACTCACACGCCCCATGCGGGGCGTGACTGCAACCTTTGACACATCTGCAAGCCATACCATATTTCAACTCACACGCCCCATGCGGGGCGTGACTCCGCTGTTTTCTCACGTTCGTTCTGCGCGATGGCATTTCAACTCACACGCCCCATGCGGGGCGTGACCACGGACGATTGTGTCGACGACTGCGGCCGCGCCCATTTCAACTCACACGCCCCATGCGGGGCGTGACTTAAGAAGAAGGAGACACTCAAGCCTATGGAAAACATTTCAACTCACACGCCCCATGCGGGGCGTGACGGTGTGACGGACAGGCTTGAAGAGGTCAAGCGATTTCAACTCACACGCCCCATGCGGGGCGTGACCGCAATGCATCCGATAGGAGCAACCTCGGAATAAATTTCAACTCACACGCCCCATGCGGGGCGTGACACAAGCCAGAGGTAACCGAACAAGCGACCTCGCCTATTTCAACTCACACGCCCCATGCGGGGCGTGACTTTGATTCCGACATTTTGTCTTTTACAGCAAAAATTTCAACTCACACGCCCCATGCGGGGCGTGACATCAGATCATGGAAAAGCTAAACGCATTAGACGATTTCAACTCACACGCCCCATGCGGGGCGTGACTGCTAACGCCACGAACAAAATCGTAACATGGACATTTCAACTCACACGCCCCATGCGGGGCGTGACGAAGACGGCGTTCTACCCGGACAGATAGAGATGATTTCAACTCACACGCCCCATGCGGGGCGTGACATGGTGGCGATGCCTGAGCCCTCAGCAGAGCCGATTTCAACTCACACGCCCCATGCGGGGCGTGACTGCCGGTGTAGGTGGGTAGGCGGGAATTAATATATTTCAACTCACACGCCCCATGCGGGGCGTGACGCGGATTTGCGAAATCATCAGCGCCCACTATCGCATTTCAACTCACACGCCCCATGCGGGGCGTGACCGCTCCGAGGCTCGTGCGGCACGGCGCGAAGAAGAATTTCAACTCACACGCCCCATGCGGGGCGTGACATTCACTCGTTCGCCCTTTTGCCTGAGTGCTTTATTTCAACTCACACGCCCCATGCGGGGCGTGACAAATGCGGATTGCTGATGAATTTCATATTCCTGATTTCAACTCACACGCCCCATGCGGGGCGTGACCGCAACATTTTGTTTTGTAATGCGGTCTAGCTCCATATATTGGGGCGGACTTTATTTCTATCAATACTTTTCTAAACTTTTACGACAAATGTCGCGTATTTTATGCAGATTATAAGGCGAACTTCGCGCAAATTTTATATCACTTCAGGTTCGCACTACTCTACACAACGAGTACACCTTCCGAATCATAGCCTTCTTTTGCACCTATGTGCTCAATTTTCTTGTGCCAATCATTGCCGAGGTAGTAAAATCTCAGGCTGTCGCACTCTAAGTCAATTATCCTCACGAGCTCATCTTTAAGCTTCATAAATTCGCCATAATCGAGATTTGCCTCGAAAACCGAATTTTGTACTCTCTGCGCTCTACTCTGACACTTTTTTGCCACAAGACGAAGCCTTTTTCTCCCGGCTGAAGTTTGAGTGCAAACATCATAGCTTATAAGTACCATCATAATAATCACCTGTTTATGTAGCACGGATATTCGTCGATATCCCCTCGGATGTACTTTGCAAAAAGATTGCTTTGAACATAAGGCAAAAGGCCGAACGGTATCTTTTGCTTAAGATACGGATGCTCAAAATCGCTGCGCTTTTTTTCCTGCCATTTTGCCAAAAGCTTTTTTCGTCCTTCGCTATTCAGCCAAACCGCACCGGATGGTTTAACTTCAAAATCGTTATCGTTCAGTATTCCCAGATTAAACAGTGTAAGCGTAAACCGCTCTATATGGCACCTAACCTCTTCAACTAAATCGCAGGCAAGTGAACTTCTCCCGCTGCGCAGCTGATGAAAAAATCCATAATAGCTGTCCAATCCCACAGTTTCCAACGCTGCGGCATATTCATTCGTGTATAGCGTGTACAGAAACGACAAAACTGCATTTACCGGATCAAGAGGTGGACGCTTGCTCCTATACTCAAATCGTGCATCCCCCGTAAACAGCTTTCCGAAAACGCCGAAGTATTGCTTTGCACAATTGCCCTCTATGCCCAGCACTGTGTCGGCTGCGTCAGACTCATAAACTTTTATTATTCCATCCTTAAGGCAATCAATAGTAGCTTTTATCTCCGCATCCTCTCTTAATGCGGGAATATCGTGCTTTGACCTACGCAGTACGCTAATGCTGTTATTTAGCTTGGCGGCGATTGTGTTTTTTGCAAGCAGCAGGCTGTTTTTTCGAATGGTATCAATCTGCGATACTCTTAAGAAAACATTTCCCCTAGTTTCACCTGTAACCTTTGCAAGAAATCTTCCCTGTGGCGAAACGAACGACAGCGCAACCTGCTCCTCCACACATTTGCCCATAAGCGCAGGCGAACAGCCAAGATAACCGAAGCAAACTATTGACTCAACATTTATAAGCGGAATACGGAGCTTGGTCTCATTCTCAATGCGGCAAACAAGGTTTTCGTTTTCAAGGGAAAGATATGCCTTTTCGTTTGTCACATATACAGTATTAAGAAGCTTTCTCATAGTTCACATTCTTTCATAACAGCAGCCTTTACGCTTTGAGCTTGCTTATTCTTCACAACCTGCGGCATACACATATCTTTCATTGAACAACCGCTGCAATTCTGTTTTTTCCTTACAGGCGGTACTTCTCCACGGGCAATATACCGGCGCATTTCGCTCAAAATTACAGTTAGCTCGGAGTCGAATGACGAATCAAAGGAAACATTAAATCTTCTTTTCACATCGGCATAATAAATCTGTACTTTGCAGTCGGTTTCGAATATTGCGTCAGCACAGAGCTTCTGTGCAAAGAGCTGCATAGCATCATCGTGCCTAACAAGCTCAGTTTTGGGTTTTGTTGGCTTATATTCAACTATAGCGCCCTTCTCTGCTTCTAATTTGATACATTTTAACATACACATCCAAAAATTTCAATAGGTCCCAGGCTATCCTGTCCAGAAATAATCGAAAAAGCTACTTGAAGTCGTCGAAAATGCCATTTTTCTTGGCATTCGCACATTTAGTGTTTCTTTAGTGCGAAAGAGCGACCAAACGGTGTATAAGCGGGGGTAAAAACGACCAAAAGTATGGCATCTATCCGTTCGACAAATTGGAATTTGAATTTCTACAAATTATGACCTCTTAACAGAGGTTACAGGTTATCAATAAAATCCTCCAAAGGCCTAGAAAATAAAGGATTTTTCGCAGTGTGCTCACCTTATCTCTTTATACGATTTCACTTTTATTTATGCTTCCCTTGTAATCTCATAAGGGAAAATTTAAGGGAAGAAAAAATCGTATCACGACATAACAAATTGTGGTAATCGGGAAACTGTGACATATGTGCGAATATATGATACTGGAGGATTTTAATATGGACAAGTACATTTACGACAACAGCAACGGCTTATGGTACGAATTGCAGGGCGATTATTACATTCCCTGCTTGGAATTACCTGCCGAAAAAGAAGAACGACATATCGGCATATGGGGACATCGGCATTTGCGGTATATTCGGGAGCATAAAAAGGTACTTTAAAAATCACCGCTATAGCGGCAGCAGGCTATCATAGCATTATTACACCAGCTCCGCATAAAGAATCTCCCGCTCATGCCTCAAATATGCCACAAATTGTAGATTTCTTCCAATTCTAAAAAAAGGAAAAGCTCAGAAGTCATTGAAACTTCTGAGCTATTTTGGTTGCGGAGGAGGGATTTGAACCCACGACCTTCGGGTTATGAGCCCGACGAGCTACCGGACTGCTCCACTCCGCGATATCCGATGCTCCTTAGAGCTTATATATAATACCACATGCAGCGGCACAAGTCAATACCCTTTTGTATTATTAAGGTCAACGATTCCGGGCAGGCAAAAGCCTGCCCGGGATCGCAGGTCTATTTTACTTGCACAGCTCTGCTGCGGTTTTGGATGCAACGATGGCGTTATTGAGAACAAGCTGGATATTGCTCTCGAGCGAGTCGCCGCCGGTCAGCTCGACCACGCGGGCCAGCAGGAACGGAGTGGTCTCCTTGCCGTGGATGCCCTGCTCCTTGCTCTCGGCAACCGCCTGCTCGATGGCAGCGTCGATGACGGCCTTGTCCATCGCGTACTGCTCTGGGATGGGGTTGGTGACAAGCATGCCGCCCTTCATGCCCAGCTCCTGCTGCGCCTTGAACATTGCGGCCAGCTGCGCCGGAGTATCGACGCGGTAATCAACGCCGAAGCCGCTGCTGCGAGTGTAGAATGCGGGCAGCTCGTCCGTGCCGTAGCCGATGACCGGAACGCCCTTGGTCTCGAGGTACTCGAGCGTGAGGCCGAGGTCGAGGATGCTCTTTGCGCCTGCGCACACGACCATTACCGGCGTGCCTGCAAGCTCTTCGAGGTCGGCGGAGATGTCCATGGTAGTCTCTGCGCCGCGGTGTACGCCGCCGATGCCGCCGGTCGCGAACACCTTGATGCCGGCCATGTGTGCGATGATCATGGTCGTTGTGACGGTCGTTGCGCCGTCTGCGCCGCTCGCGACGATGGCTGCCAGGTCGCGGCGCGAAACCTTCGCGACCTTGCGGCCGGATTTGCCCAGATACTCGATCTCCTCGGGGGACAGGCCTGCCTTGAGTCTGCCGCCGATGATCGCGATAGTTGCAGGAACCGCGCCGTTATCGCGTATCGTCTTCTCAACGAGCATAGCTGTTTCCACGTTTTTGGGATAAGGCATGCCGTGGGAAATAATCGTGCTCTCAAGTGCTACGACGGGCTTGCCGTCTGCAAGTGCCTGCTGAACTTCGGGTGAGATGTCAAGATATTTATTCATAGCTAAACTCCTTCTTTTTCATTTCTGAAAAGTGTATTATACACACGATATCCCATCCTGTCAAGTGTTTTTAGAGGCGAATTTTTAGAGGCGCATTGGGGCAACTACGGATACGGTTATTGCTGTGTCCCGGTTCGGGACTGCTGACAAAACCGTGGTTGCCTCGCGGCCCAGTAGTACGATGCTGAGTTTTCCATCGCACTATTGTAGGGAACAGGCTTGCCTGTTCCGCTTGTCGTGGTTTCTTCCGCACCTACCGGTCGGGATACCGCAATATATGTATTGGTATCAGCGTTGATGCGCCACTAAAAACCTTTGGTGACGGATGAGGTGTTATTAAATCTGCGGTGCTAACCGCCACATTTTTTCAGAGACGCATTTTTAGAGGCGCTTTAGCGTTGTACTGATACATTTATTGCGTCAGCCCGACCGGTGGATGACGGCGAAACCGTTACAAGCGGAACGGATAAATCCGTTCCCTACGGCTATGGATTTTGGTGCAGGCAAAACCGTTACATATAGCAACAAAGTGGCGCCTACGGCGCGGATTTATTTACACCTCATCTGCCGCAAGCGGCATCTTCCCCTCAAGCTCCGCAAGGGGAAGACAATGGGGTGCAGACAAAGTTTTGCACTAATATAGAACAATCTAATGTATGGCGAAACGTTACGGTTTCCGCCAATGTTCCGAACCGGGCTACCAGAGATATACGTATCCGTGACTGCGTCAATGCGCCACTAAAAAGCTACGGTGATGACGGTGCCTTTGCCGGGGGCGGAGACGACGTTAATTTTCGCGTTGTGCAGCGCGGCGGCATGCTTTACGATCGAAAGGCCGAGGCCGGTGCCGCCGACCTCCTTGGAGTGGCTCTTGTCAACGCGGTAGAAGCGCTCGAAAATGCGCTCCTGCTGCTCGGGCGGAATGCCGATGCCGTTATCCTCGACCGTCAGCAGCGCCGAGCCGCCCTCGCGCCGGACGTTGACTTTGACAAAGCCGCCGGGGTGGTTGTATTTGATCGCGTTTTCGCAGAGATTGTGAACTATCGCGTCGAGAAGCTGCGGAATGCCGTTTATGACAACGCTCTCGCCGCTGACGGAGAGCGAAACCTGCGCACTTTCGGCCGCCTGCGAGAGGTTATCGGCCTGGCGGCGCGCGACGGCGAGCAGATCAACATCCTCGCGCTGCATGTCCTCCGCGCCCTCGTCGAGGTGCGAAAGCTTGATGACGTCCTCGATGAGCGCAATCATGCGCTTTGCCTCGGACCGGATCTGGCTGAGAAAATGCGGAACGTCCTCGGGCTTGACGATGCCGTTTGCCAGAAGCTCCGCGCAGCCGGATATGGTGTGCAGCGGCGACTTCAGCTCGTGCGAAACATTGGCGGAAAACTCGCGGCGCAGCTGCTCGGCCTGCTCCTTCTCGGTGGTGTCGAGCATCAGGAGCACGGCGCCGGTGACCTTATCGCCGGAGGTGACGGGGCTTGCGTAGAGCCTGTAGCTCACGCCGCCGAGGCACGCGTGCGCCTCGCAGTGCTCGCCGCCGAGCGCCTTTTCGCTCAGCTCGCGCAGCTGCGGCACGGCGCTGACGGCGCAGATATCCTTGCCGATGCAGTAGCGGCTTATGTCGAGGATGTGCGTTGCCGAGCGATTGATGCTCAGCACGCTGCCCTGCTCGTTGAGCAGAACCAGACCCTCGGTCATGTTGCCGGTCGCGGCCTCGAACTCGTCGCGGCGGCGGCGCAGCTCGGTCTCCTGCTCGCGCAGCTGATGCTGCTGGCTCCTGAGCTTATCGGTCAGCGGCCCAAGCTCGGGATATGTTTCGATCTTGTCGGCATTGTCGAGGCTCAGCTCGTTGAGGGGCTTGACGATGCGCTTTGACATGCGCGAGGCCAAAAGCAGCGACAGCAGCAGCGCAAGCAGCGCAATGATGATGACCGGCTGGATCATGCCGAGGATCAGCGTCAGCGGTGTGTACTGCATGTCCGAAATGCGCACGACCGAGCCGTCGGGCAGGCGGTCGGCGGAATAAAGCTGGCGCTCCATGAGTGTCGTGGAGTAGCGCATGCTTTCGCCGTGACCGGTTTTCAGCGCCTGCTGCACCTCTTCGCGGTCGGCATGGTTTTCCATGCCCGACTGCTGCGCCTGGCTGTCGTATAATACCGTACCGTCGGCGGCGATCCAGGTTATGCGGCAGCCGTCGATGTCCATATCATTAAAATAATCCGCGCCGGCGGACTCGACGCCCTGCGCGGCAAGGTGGGTCTGCATGTTGAGCTGATCCATCTGCTTGTTTGAAAAATACTCGTAAAGCACGCCCGTGATGAGAACGAACGATGCCAGAAGCACCACGGCCGCGACGGCGAAGGTCGAACGAAAAATACGTTTCGTCATATGCTACACCTCCAGTCTATAGCCCACGCCGCGCACGGTGCGTATGTACTTGCCGCAGGAGCCGAGCTTCTGGCGCAGCGTGCCGACGTGGACGTCAACCGTGCGCGTTTCGCCCAGAAAATCCTCGCACCAGACCGAGGACAGCAGCTGCTCGCGCGTGAACGCTCTGCCGGGGTTTGTCATGAATGTGCGCAGCAGCTCAAACTCCTTGAGCGTGAGCTGGACGCGGATGCCGTCGGCCGTAACGATGTGCTCGCCGAGGTTCATCTCAAGGCCGCCGACGCGGATCAGCTGCGGCTTTTCCGCCGCGCGGCCGCTGCGGCGCAGCACCGCACGGACTCGCGAGGCCATCTCCATCATGCCGAACGGCTTTGCAAGATAGTCGTCCGCGCCGAGGTCAAGGCCGATGACCTTGTCGTACTCGTTGCCCTTGGCCGTCGCCATGATGACCGGGATGTCGGCCGTGCGCGCGTCGGCTTTCAGGCGCTTGAGGATCGATATGCCGTCCTCGCCCGGCAGCATGATGTCAAGCATTATAAGCTCAGGCACAGTGTCGGCCAGGGCCGTGTAAAACTCCTTTGCATTTTCAAAGCCCACTGCCCGGAATCCCGAGGCGTTGAGCGTATATATCATTAAATCGCGGATGCCTGCGTCGTCTTCAACACAAAATATCATTGTCATTACCTCGCTTTGCCTTAATTTTAATTGTAAAGCGTAATGTAAAATACCATCCCAATGTAAAATCCCCGTAAATTCTTTTTAGTTGCGATTTTTTAGAGGCGATTTGACGCAGTCACGGATACGCTTATTGCGGTTGCCCGACCTGAAATAACGGCAAAAACCGTGTTTGCCTCGCGCTACATAAGTGCGCTGCTAAATTTTGCACCACACCCAATTGTCTTCCCCTTGCGGAGCTTCAGGGGAAGATGCCGCTTGCGGCAGATGAGGTGTAAATAAATCCGCGCCGTAGGTGCTACTTTGTTACAATATGTATCGGTTTCGTCGGCAGCTCCCGGTCGGGCGACTGCAAAAAATGTATTGGTATCAGCGTAAAGGCGCCACTAAAATGCCTTCCCCTGCGTAGCTTGAGGGGAAGGTGTCACCTTGGTGACGGATGAGGTGTTATTATATCTGCGGTGTTAACCGCCACATTTTTTCAGAGGCGCATCCACATTGTGCCGATATTTATTGCGGTTGCCCGACCTGTGAGTGCAGGCAAAGCCACAGCAAACGGAACAGGCTAACCTGTTCCCTACAAGGGCACGGCGCAAAACTAAGCCGTGCACTAACGTATGGCGAGGCAGTCACGGTTTCCTCCAATGTTCCGAACCGGGCAACCGCAATCACCGTATCCGCAGCTGCGTCAAAGCGACTCCGAAAAAACATCAAAAAAATTTGTAAATTGCGAGATGTGGCAGCCGTCGATAAAGCGGTGGTTGACCTCCAGCGACATGCCAAGCACCTTGCGGCCGCTGCCGTCATCGACGAACTTTCCCCAGGCCACGCGCGGTATCGCGTCGTCGGGGTCAAACGTGCGCTCATGCGAAAGCGAGGTAATGTCGAGCCAGGGAAGGCTCGTGATGAAAATGAGGTTTTTGCCCTCCATGCTCATGTCGATAAAACAATCCTGCTCCCGGCTCCTACGCTTCGCCTCGCGGCAGAACTCGGCAATGTCGCCCTCGCAGGGCATGGTGACAATGTGAAACTGCTCCGCACCGGGCTTGAGATCGGTAAAGCTCGGCACCAGCGCGTCAAAAAGCACGATCTCGCCGTCGAGCTTTGCATACCTGAACGACTCAACGGAGTTGATGGCCTTAGTTACAAGGTAGGTCATCACCATGTAAAACGACAGCGAATTCTCCTTTGCAAAATTATACGCGCGTGTCACATCAAGGCGAAACGCAACATTGTAAAAAGGCTGATCGGCAGCGGAGAAAAACTCATACATCTTCCTGCGCGGCCAGCTTTCGTGATCGATCACTTTGTAATCCATGGCTACCTCCGTTCATCAAGGCCGGAAAGCAAAATATGTCTCAATATACCTAAACATTTTATCTCAGCACCACATTGCCTGTCAACGCCGCATCAAAGGCATCACAGTAATTTTCGGCCTGTATGCGGAAAAGCAAATATATGCAAAAAGACCGCTACTTTCGTAGCGGTCTATTGTGTTGGCATTGACCTATCTTCCCGGTCCGTCTCCAGACAAGTATTGTCGGCACTG